>Ga0157370_10003707_pt1 | contig 17850 bp, 13 predicted proteins | sample C35metaG_FD_113463 | JGI IMG/M metagenome (GOLD analysis project Ga0157370, IMG submission 113463) | Corn rhizosphere microbial communities from Kellogg Biological Station, Michigan, USA - C3-5 metaG | ecosystem: Host-associated > Plants > Roots > Rhizosphere > Soil | place: USA: Michigan...
CGGCCGGCCATCTTGTCGCCCGGCTGAAGCTTGCGCTTCACCGCGACGAACACCTTGACCATCTTGAGGACGCCCGGCGGCAGCTCGTCGCCGCGCTCGAGCTTCTCGACGCGGTCCTCGAAGCGACGATTGATGACGTTTGCCGCCTCGTCGTACTGCGCCTTCAGCGCCTCGATGTCGGCCTGACGTTTGTCGTCTTTGACCGCGATCTTCCACCAGTCGTGGCGTTCGATCTCGTCAAGCGCCTCCGCGTCGAGGATCGAGCCCTTCTTGATGCCCTTCGGCGCCGCGGTCGCGACCTGCTTCAGGAGCATTTCCTTAAGGCGCGAGAAAGTGGCGCGGTTGAGAATTGCCTTTTCGTCGTCGGCGTCCTTCTTGAGGCGCTCCTTTTCCTCGGTCTGGATCGCCCGGGTGCGGTCGTCGATGTCGATGCCGTGGCGATTGAACACCCGCACCTCGACGATCGTCCCGCTGACTCCCGGCGGGAGGCGAAGCGACGTGTCGCGCACGTCCGACGCCTTCTCGCCGAAGATCGCGCGGAGCAGCTTCTCCTCCGGAGTCATCGGGCTCTCGCCCTTCGGCGTGATCTTGCCGACGAGGATGTCGCCCGGCTCGACCTCCGCGCCGATGTAGACGATGCCGGCCTCGTCGAGGTTGCGAAGCGCTTCCTCGCCGACGTTCGGGATGTCGCGGGTGATGTCCTCGGGCCCGAGCTTGGTGTCGCGGGCCATGACCTCGAACTCTTCGATGTGGATCGAGGTAAAGACGTCGTCCTTCACGATCCGCTCGGAGATCAGGATCGAGTCCTCGTAGTTGTATCCGTTCCACGGCATGAACGCGACGAGCACGTTCCGGCCGAGCGCGAGCTCGCCGTACTCGGTCGACGGGCCGTCGGCGATGATTTCTCCGGCTTCGACGGGGTCACCGACCTTCACTAGCGGGCGCTGATTGATGCAGGTGTTCTGGTTCGAGCGCTGGAACTTCATCAGCGTGTAAATGTCGACTCCGGATTCTCCCGGCCTGAGCTCGCCCGTGACCCGGACGACGATACGCGTTGCGTCGACCTGGTCGACCACGCCCGAGCGCCGAGCGGCGATCGCCGCCCCCGAATCCCGCGCGACCGTCTCCTCCATGCCGGTGCCGACCAGCGGCGCCTCGGCCTTGATCAGCGGCACCGCCTGGCGCTGCATGTTCGAGCCCATCAGCGCTCGGTTGGCGTCGTCATTCTCGATTTTCTTAATGGACGCGGCGGCCACCGAGACGAGCTGCTTGGGGCTGACGTCCATCAGCGTGATCTGGTCGCGAGGAGCAATCAGGAACTCGCCATTGCGACGGGCCGAGATGATCTCCTCGACGAACGTGCCATCCTTGTTCAGCTCGGCGTTCGCTTGGGCGATCGTGTGCTTCGCCTCTTCCATCGCCGACAGATAGACGACCTCGTTGGTCACCTTGCCGTCAACCACCTTACGGTAGGGGGTCTCGATAAAGCCGTACTTGTTCACCCGGCTAAAGCTGGCGAGCGAGTTGATGAGGCCGATGTTCGGGCCTTCGGGAGTCTCGATCGGGCAGATTCGGCCGTAGTGGGTAGGGTGGACGTCGCGGACTTCGAAGCCCGCGCGCTCGCGGGTCAGGCCGCCGGGGCCGAGCGCTGAAACGCGGCGCTTGTGGGTGACTTCGGACAGCGGATTGGTCTGGTCCATGAACTGCGACAGCTGCGACGAGCCGAAGAACTCGCGCACCGCGGCAACCGCCGGCTTGGCGTTGATGAGGTCGTTCGGCATGACCGTCGACACGTCGACGCTGCTCATGCGCTCCTTGACGGCGCGCTCCATCCGCAGAAGGCCGACGCGATACTGGTTCTCCAGAAGCTCGCCGACCGAGCGGACCCGGCGGTTGGCGAGGTTATCGATGTCGTCGATCTCACCCTTGCCGTCCTTGAGGTTCACCAGCTCCTGCACGACCGCAATGATGTCCTCCTTGCGGAGCGTCGTGACGGTGTCCTCGGCGTCGAGGCCGAGGCGCATGTTGAGCTTCACGCGGCCCACGGCCGAGAGGTCGTAGCGTTCGGGGTCGAAGAACAGGCCGTAAAAGAGCGCGTCGGCGGTCTCGCGCGTCGGCGGCTCGCCGGGACGCATGACACGATAGATGTCAGCCAGCGCGCTGTCGCCGTCCTCGCTCTTGTCAGCCTTCAGCGTGTTGCGGATCCACGGGCCCGTGTTGACGAAGTCGATGTCGAGCAGCTCGAGCGTCTTCACCCCGGCCTCGTCGAGCTTCTCGAGGTTTTCCGGGCTCACCTCGTCCCCGGCCTCGATGTAGATTTCGCCCGTCTTCTCGTTGATGAGGTCGAACGCCGAATAGCGACCGAAGATTTCCTCGGTCGGAATGATCAGGTTCTTGAGGCCGTCCTTCGCTGCCTGGTTGGCGCGGCGCGGCGTGATCTTCTCGTTCGCCTTGAACATCACCTCGCCAGTGTCGGCGTCGACCACGTCATGGTTCGGTTTCAGGCCGCGCCAGGCTTCGGCGCTGTAGGGGATCTGCCAGCCGTTCTTGCCGCGGACGAAGCTGAGCGTCCTATAGAAGGTGTTGAGGATCTCCTCACTGGACATGCCCAGGGCATGAAGAAGGGCGGTGACCGGTAGCTTGCGCTTGCGGTCGATGCGGACATTGACGATGTCCTTGGCGTCGAACTCGAAGTCGAGCCAGCTGCCGCGATAGGGGATCACGCGCGCGGCGAACAGGAACTTCCCGCTGGAATGGGTCTTGCCGCGATCATGGTCGAACAGAACACCGGGCGAGCGGTGCATCTGGGAAACGATGACCCGCTCGGTGCCGTTGATGATGAAGGTGCCGTTCAAAGTCATGAGCGGCATGTCGCCCATATAGACGTCTTGCTCCTTGATATCGATCACCGACTTGGCCTCGGTCTCTGGATCGATTTCGAAGGTGGTCAGGCGCAGGGTAACGCGCATCGGAGCGGCATAGGTGAGGCCGCGCTGACGACATTCATCGGTGTCGTATTTAGGCTCCTCGAGCTCGTAATGGTCGAAGTCGAGGTGCGCAGTTCCGGCGAAATCGACGATCGGGAACACCGAACGGAGCGTCTTCTCGAGGCCCGAGACGTATCCGATCTTCGGGTCGGAGCGGAGGAACTGCTCGTAGCTCTCGCGCTGAACCTCGATGAGGTTCGGCATCTCGGAGATTTCGTGGATGTTGCCGAAGATCTTGCGGATTCGCCGCGAGTTGGTCTTGAGCCCGCTCGTGGTCTTCCGGGCCGAGTCGATCGCTTTGGTGGCCATGTGCTTCCCTGCGCTGCGCGAAGGCGCATAAGGGGCGCCCCCGCAGTTGTTCTCCGGCCAGAACCGGATCATTTCTGGAGCGCTTGCCCCGCTACCCTCTCCAATGCGTTGGACCCGTGCGCCGGTGCAGGCCCTGTCCCGGAGAGGACGGGAAAAGCCCCGGGCGCACACCATGGTGCGGCCAGAGCCGAGATGTTTGGATGAAGCCTATATAATCCTATTTCCGAGGGCTGCAAGCCTCTGAGGCGGCGTAAATTAAAAGCGGGGCGCCCGCCTTGGACGCCCCGCTATCCGATGGTCTGCTCCGCTTGTCAGTAGCGCGCCGTGAGGCGCAGAAAGACCGTGCGCGGCGCACCATAATAGACCGTCCGGATGTTGCCGACGCTGGAAAATTCCTGCGCGTCTGTCTTGTACGCCTTGTTGGTCAGGTTGTTACCGTAAAGGCCGATGGAAATCTTCTTCGACGGGCTGTCCCAGACGATCCGCGCATCGAACAGCCAATAGCTGTTCTGGAACAGGCCTTGGACGGGCATTGTCGTGCCGGTGCCGGGGTCTGCGAAGCTCGTATATGTGATGAGCGTATTGTCCACGGCGAGTGCCTGGCGCGATCGATAGCGGGCCTGACCACCGACCGTGATGTCGCCATGGTTCTCAAGATCGACGCTGTACTGGCCGCCAAAACGCATCGTCCAGTGCGGTGAGAAAGCGGGAGTCTGGAAGGCGCGGCTGTCATTCGGGAAGCGGGCGTCGAAGAATTTGAGATATTTTGCGTCCAGATAACCGATCTGCGTGTCGAGAAGCAGTTGCGGCGTGGGCGTCCAGCTTGCCTCGAGCTCGGCCCCGCGAGTTCGTATCTTGCCCGCGTTGACAACGGAAAGGACTGGGCTGGGCAGGCCTCCGAGGTCGCCGGCATTGGCGCTGATCCGGGCCTGGAAGTCCTTGAACTCGTTGTCGAAAATGTCCCCGTCGAAGCGAAGCTTATTGGCAATGGTGGTCTTGAAGCCTGCCTCGTACGACCAATCGGTCTCGGGCTTGTATTCGGTGGCCGAGGCCGCGTCATTGGCGCGCCCGTTAAACCCGCCTGACTGAAAGCCCTTCGCAACGCGCGCATAGAGCATCGTCGATTTGTCCACCTGCCAATCGATGCTGGCCATTGGTGACCAATCGTTCCACTTGCCTGCCGGCGGTGCGTAGACGAACGTGCTGTTGAAGATCGGCAGGAGCGAAAAGAACGCGCTCGTTGTCCGCCAGTAATCCTTCGTTTCGTGCGTGTAGCGGATGCCGCCCGACAGCCGGACCGACGGAAGGATCTCGTAGCTTCCGTTTACATAAGCGGCGTAGCTCTTGGTCGTGAGCCGGTCGTCGATTGTGCGAAGAAATCCGCTGTTCAGGAAAAGCGGACCGAGAAGGTCGTTGGCGTAGGCCTCCTGGTGCGACGTGATGTGTTCGTCGAGATAATATAGTCCGGCGACCCCTGTCAGCCGCGGACCATTGTAGGCGAGCTGGAACTCCTGGCTGAGCTGGTGCTGGTTCACTCCGACGAAGACGTCGCCGACCTGGTATGGGCTCGCGTCAATGTCGATGTAATCGCGTGTCTTCAGGTTACGATATGCGCTGATCGACTTGAAGCTCAGCGCGTCCGTGAAATCGTAGGTGAGCGTTCCGTCGAAGCCATAATGCTTCGTCTTCGTCGAATTGGGCAGACCGGGTGTCGTCTGCCCAGTCCAGTCATAGGGTCCGGACCCAACGGGGTTGGTGACCACCAAAGTGGTCCCGGAGAAGGTCGTCAGATTGTTGACTGGTCGGCCGACGTTCAGCGCGGCATTTTCATTCATGTAATCGGCGCTGAGATCGATGCGCAACTTCGGCGATGGCGTGAATGCGAGCGCAGCCCGCGCGGCGTTCACATCCTTGTCATTGTATCGCTGGTCGAGAACCCGGTCGCGGACGTATCCCGAATGCCCTGAATGGAGAACCGCGATTCCCGCGGCGAGCGTGTCGCTAAGCGGGCCTGAAACGGCGGCCTTGGCGTCGAGCTCGCCGTGGTTGCCAACGGTCAAGGTCGTGTCTGCTCGCAGCACCTTGCTTGGCTTGCGGGTGATGAACTTGATCGCTCCGCCGATCGTATTTTTGCCATAGAGCGTCCCTTGTGGACCGCGCAACACTTCGATCCGATCGACGTCGAGGAGGTCGAGCTGAGTGCCGCGAATACGGGAATAATAAACGTCATCGACATAAACGCCGACCGCGGGGTCGAACGTCTGCAGCGCGTCCGGCTGTCCAATGCCCCGGATGTAGATGTTCGTGGCATCAGACGAACCGCGCCCCTGGACGATGTTAAGGTTCGGGACTGCGCCCTGGAGGCCGGTCGTGTCCGTCGCCTGGATTCGGTCGAGTGAGCGTTCATTGAAAGCCGAAACGGATTCCGGAACGCGCTGCAGCCGTTCCTCCACGCGACGCGCCGTGACCACGATCTCGCCAGTGGCGGCCTGCCCCTGGGTGGTTGACGCCGCAGTTGCTTGGGCCGCTGCCTTCTTCGCTTCCGCGCCGGTTTGCTGGGCGCTCTGCGCAAAGGCGGGTGTGGTGAAAAGCGCCGCGGCGGCAGCACTGCCGAGCAAAGCGGCGCACCGAACGGTGACACGCATCTATGGTTCTCCCCCTCTACAGGCGCGGTTGCGCCCGCGGTCAGAATCATGCCATAGTGAAAGTTGAACCGTGTTTCAACTTGCCAATATAGGCCGCCACGGTAGGGGGAGCCGAATGGGGGTGAAGGTCGACGACAAGGCGCAGCTAGGCGCCGCCGCCGGAAAAGCCCCGCGGACCCCGCGCGGCGAGCGGACGCTTCGCAAGATCCTTGATGCCGCTCGCGAGGAGTTCGGCGAGCGGGGCTTTTCCGACAGCTCGATTGTCGGAATCACGCAGAGAGCCGGGGTCGCGCTCGGCACCTTCTATACCTACTTCGATTCGAAGGAGACCCTGTTCCAGGCGCTGGTGCGCGACATGTCGGCGCAGGTGCGCGACACGGTCGGTCCGACCTTTCGAGGGGCGAAGGATGGGCTGGACGGCGAGCGCCGGGCGCTCGAAGGCTTCCTTCGCTTCGCGCGCGAGCACCGCGACATCTACCGAATCATCGACGAATCGGAATTCGTCGATCCGGCCGCCTATCGCGAACATTATGAATCCACGGCGATCCGTATTGCAGCGCGTCTCAAGGCGGCTCGGGACAGAGGCGAGATAGCGGGCAGCTTCAGAGACCGCGACCTCGACGTGCTCGCCTGGGGTATGATGGGCGCCAACGTCTTTCTGGGTCTTCGTTTTGCCGTCTGGGACGATGCGCCGGCCAATGCAGTGGCCGAGGCCATGAGCCGGGTTTGGCGCAAGGGGTTTGCCAAGTGAGTTCAGCGTCGGACAACCGTTTCGAGGATCGTTATTTCGTGGTCCGCGATGGGCTGAAACTGCATTATCGCGATTACCCGGGTGCGAGCGACGGGCCGCCGATCTTGTGCCTCCATGGCCTCACTCGCAACGCGCGCGATTTTGCGGAGCTCGCGGAACGCTATTCGCCCCAATTCAGAGTTCTCGCGCTCGACTTCAGGGGGCGCGGCGAAAGCCAGTACGACCCGCTGCCAATGCGCTATAATCCGCTGACCTATGCAGGCGATGTCGTCGAGCTTCTGGATCAGCTGGATGTGCTCCAAGCGATCTTTGTCGGAACGTCGCTTGGAGGCCTCGTCACGATGACCGTCGGCGCCATGGCTCGCGGTCGCATCGGAGCGGCGATTCTCAACGACGTGGGGCCGGACATCGACACTATGGGGATCACCCGAATTTTGTCCTATGTCGGCAACGACGTGCGTTTCAAAAGCTGGGACGAAGCGGCCGATGCGATCGCTTCGAACAACCGCGGCTCCTTCAATCGCTACACCCATGAAGACTGGGTCAGGATGGCCAAGCGTAATTGCCGAGAGGAAAATGGAGAGATCCGTTTCGATTATGACATGGCCATCGCAGAGCCGTTCAAGGCCGCCGGCCCCACACCGCACGTCGATTTGTGGCCGCTGTTCAGGTCGTTGGGGCGAACGCCGTTGCTGGTAGTGCGGGGAGCCAAGAGCGATCTGCTGACTGCCGACACCGCTATCAGGATGAAGCACGAGGTTCCGGACATGAAGCTCGCGATCGTGCCGGGCATCGGCCACGCGCCGGAGCTGAGTGAGCCCGAAGCCTCGGCCGCAATCGACGAGTTCCTCGGATCGCTCTAACTTGAACCGCGTGATCCGCGATTTTCACGCCCACATCTATTTCGATCCGGACGAGGTCGAGCAGGCGAAGGCGCTCGGCGCTGCGGCGTACCAGAAGTTCGGCATCGTGGAGGGCCGTTACCACCTCCATCCGGTTGGTCCGCATCCGCGCGGAAGCTGTCAGCTAACCGTCCCGGCGCAGCTGTTCGGCGAGATTGCCCAATGGCTGGTTCTCAACCGCGGACCATTCACCATTTTCGCTCATGCCAATACCGGTGACGGTCTCGCCGACCACACGGCGCATGTGATCTGGTTGGGGCCGAGCGAAGAGCTCAACCTGTCGATCTTCCGGTAGGCGCACCGGCACTGCGCGTGACGCGCTTGCTTGCATGGAATTGCGAACCGGCGCGTCGAAATGACAGCTGGTCTTTCATGCGTTTGCAACATTAACGAAATATATAGTAACAATCGCTCGATGATTGAGGCGCAGCGCCCAAGCTCGGTGGGGTCTACTGCAGCGCCTGAGCTCTTGTCGTCAGGCCTCCTCGACGATTGCGCGATGGTCTATCGGGTCGACGACAACTGTGTGCTGAAGGTGTCGCCGGCGGCTTTCCCGAATGTCGCACGCGAGATGGCCGAGAGAGCGGACATTGCGAGGGATTGTCTCGGCGACAGCCTCGGCTGGGCCGTTGCTGTCGTGCTGAGCCAATGGGAAACGGACGGAGTAAGCTGCGCCCTCTTCGAAGAATTGACGACTATTTCTAACAAGCGCGTGAAGCGTTTCGTTCAGGTCAGAAGGGTTACTCCGGCGGTGCTCGGCTGGCTCAGGGATGTCGCCGCCCTCGACCGCGGCATCAGCAACCAAGGCGAAACCTGTCTGCAGGCGCTCGCCGATTGTCCGTACCAAACGCTTCGTGGACCTGCGGAAGCCGCATTAGCGAGCGTTCAGTCCGGCGCCTTCGTGCCGCGCTCGCGGATCATGCACGGCGACTTCTGGGTCGGTAACGTGATGCTCGATCCGACCCGTATCCGCCCGTTCGTCCTGATCGACTGGCGCGGGTCCGCTGTCGATGGATTCCCGATTTTCGACCTGGTGAAGTTCGCGCGAAGCTCCGGCATCAGCCGAAAGCTTCTGCGGGCGGAACTCGGCGCCCATGCTGAGAGGCTCGGTTGCGATATCCATGAAACACGCAGCTACCTTCTGGCGGCGTTGGGTTACATCTGGATACATCTCGAGCAGTTTCCGCCCGAGCGCTTTCTGGCGATGGGCGAAGGCTGTCTCGCGGCCGTCGACAATGCTCTAAATGGCTGAATTCGAAGACGGGAAGTCCGAGCTCACGGCCGTTGCTCGCCGGGACGGATGGTCGAAGGCGATCGCGCAGCAATTCGGCACCGCCGAATATCTAACGGACGAACGCCGCGGCATCTTCCTAGACCTGCTCCCAATCAAAAATGCCGATGTCCTCGAAATCGGACCTGGGTTCGGGCAGTTCACGGACAGAATCGCAAAAAGTGCAAAGAGCGTCGCGGCGCTGGAAGTCGACCGCATTCAAGCTGATTTCATTCGTGAAAAGCTGCGGCAGGAAGGGATCGTCAACACGACGGTGACGACCGGCGGGGCCGATTGCCGATTGCCGTACGCAGACAAATCGTTCGATCTCGTCATCCTCAATCTCGTGCTCGAGTGGTGCGCGACCGCAATCACCGAACCGCACGAAGCCGCTCAGTCACGCTTGCTGCGAGAAATCGCGCGTGTCTTGCGGCCGGGCGGTCATCTCTATGTCGCGACCAAGAATCGCTTCGCACTGCGCTATCTAATCGGGAAGCCAGACGAGCATTATCATAACATGCGGTTTGGAAGCGCTTTGCCGCGCTCGCTCGCCGACCGGCTTCACGGGCGCCGTGCGAGAGGCCGCTTATATTCCTGGCGTGGCCTTCGTCGGTTGCTCCGCGACGCCGGTTTTGAGGTGGAGCAGAGCTGGTGGGCCGCACCGGAAATGCGCTTTCCAACGAGAATGGTTCCCACCGATTCCAAGTCTGTTCGAGCGGCTCGACGTGCCGGTATTCGGCAGGGCGATGGCAGGGCCGAGAAATTGGTCATGAGCCTCGTTCCTGCCCCCTTGGTAAAGCACGTTGCACCGGGCTTGAGCTTCCTCGCCCGCGTGTGAAGCAGGCCTGCCGGCGCCTGCGACAATTTGCGACAAACTTCCGCCTTCGCGCGGAATAGTTGCGCGGGATCGCGGAATATTGAGGCCGCCAACAGGGAAGGCAGCGGAGTCGCCGCCTTCGGTCACCTTGCCGTTTTGGTTGGAACCGGGCTAGCGTTCACCGCTTCTCGAGAAAGACGACTGATGCGGGCCATGTGGGCTGGACTGAGTGCTTTCGTGCTGGCTTTGGCCACGCCCGCGATGGCAACCATGCCGCAGAAGAGCGCGGGCGCCTTTGCTACGGAGTATCGAAACCTTTTCGCGGAGCAGCTTGGCAAGAGTCCTGCAGCGGCGAGCGCCAAGATTGAGGGCGCCTTCCAGCAGCTGTTCCATGGTGACGGGCAGGAGCAGCGGGTCTATTTCGAGACCGGCGCCAATTCCAACGGGCCGCTCGCCTATGTCACCGATTGGGCCAACAACGACGTACGCACCGAAGGCATGAGCTACGGGATGATGATCGCCGTCGAGCTCAACCACAAACGCGAGTTCGACGCGCTGTGGAACTGGTCCAAGACCTACATGCAGGTGACCGACGCCAAGAATCCGTCGGTCGGCTATTTCGCCTGGTCGTTCAATACCGACGGCACTCCGCGCTCGACCGGAGCGGCTCCGGACGGGGAGGAATATTACGCGATGGCCTTACTCTTCGCTGCGAACCGCTGGGGCAACGGTAAGGGCATTTACAATTACCAGCGCGAGGCGGACTCGATCATTCACCGGATGCGTCACCATCCGCTGCTCACCGGCACGCCGCCGTTCCGTATACACCCCACCGACCCGCCGTTCGTCCAGCGCGACAAGCCGTGGCCGAGTCCGAACAACCGCCACGCAGCCGAGGAAGCCGCGGCCCAGGGCAAGCCGTGGCCGCCGCCTTACTTCCGCATCCAGCGGTCGCCGCGGCCGGTGGCCGTAGGGCCGATGTTCGACGGGACGTGGCACATGGTCCGCTTTGTGCCCGAGGCGGCGATCGGCGGCACCGACCCCTCCTATCACCTACCGGCGTTCTATGAATTGTGGGCGCTCTGGGGCCCGCCAGAAGACCGCCCCTTCTGGGCAAAGGCGGCGGAGGTGAGCCGCGACTTTTTCTCGAAGGTGACGGGACAGAAGACGGGGCTGTCGCCCGATCGCGCGAATTTCAACGGGAGTCCGGCGATCGGGTTTGACGGGAAGCCGTCTGAGTTCGGCTACGACAGCTGGCGCACGGTATCCAACTGGTCGGTCGATTACAGCTGGTGGCACAAAGACGTGCAGGAACCGATCCTGAGCGCTCGCCTGCAGCGTTTCCTCATCGGACAAGGCATTCACCGCTTCCCCGACCGTTACACGCTGGACGGCAAGCCATTGTCGAGCCGCCACTCCCCCGGCATGGTCGCAGCGGCCGCCGTCGGCGGACTAGCTGCGCCGCCCAGCCCGGAAACCAGGGCTTTCCTGCAGGAACTGTGGAACATGCCCGTACCTTCGGGTGAGCAGCGCTATTACGACGGAATGCTCTACCTGATGAGCATGATGCACTGCGCCGGCGAATTCCGGATCATCGCGCCACACCCCTAGAAGCGGATGCGGATGCCCGCGTGGATGCCGTGGTCGCTCATGTCCTTGCGGATCGTCCCCTGATAGCCGAGGAAGTAGAGACCGTCGTCGTAGACGATGTTGATTCCGGCATCGACATCGACCTCTCGCCGACTGAGCTCCGTTCCATCGACCGTGAAAGTGGTCGCGGGGTCGCCGTTGAAAAAGGCGGTGACGCTCGGGGTCGAGTTTCCGCCGATCTGCGAACGGTAGGCGGCGCGGACGTAGGGACGGAATACTCCGTCGCTCTTGGAGACATCGAGTCCCGCCAGGAGATCGGTCCGATCGATGCTCAGCCGCGACACGGTCAAGTCGGCCGCTTCGCCGCCCGTTTCCGTGAATCCGTTGATTGAGCCGCGCGCATAGTCGACCCCCGCGAATGGCATGACCTTCACGAACCCGGTATCGAGATTCACCCCGAGCGAGCCGCTTGCCCTGAGCAGATGGTCGCCAGGAGTTGCAGTCACTACGATATTGTTAGGAGTCGCGGTCGCCGGCGTCGTCGAGGTTGCCGGTGTGGTGGTGTAGATGAGCGACAGGGTCTTGTTCGTCGAGAGGCTGCCGAGATCATAGTCGAGCTGCGCGGTCGCGATGAACGGTCCGGCCCTGTATGCGCCATAGCCGCCGAACATATAGGCGTTGTTGTGGCCCTTCAGGGTCTTGGACCCATTCTTCAGGCTCGCCGATGAGAATCCGGCAGCCAGGCCGACCGTAATGTGCGGGCCGCTAATGTCATATCCGGCCGTCACTCCGAATAGGTTTTCGTTCGTCTTGTCGGCGGCCGTGCTCCCGATGTGGAACTGACCCGAAACATCGGCCCACCAGCCAGAGGGCATATCCGGGTTGGTAGGATCGAGCGTCCTCAGCATCACCCGCCGGTTGAACAGATTGATCTGGTCGAGCATCGCCTGCGTGTACATGAGGTACCCGGCCGGATTGATCTGATCGAGCAGGGTCTGCATTTGCGGGACGGTGAGCAGGTCGAGGTCGCCGACCAGTCCCGCAGCGGCGCTGGTCGGATTGGCATTGGCGGAGGTGACCAGCGGCTCGAGCGCTTGGGCAATCGCCAGCTGTGAAGGCGTTGCGACCGATGCGATCGCATTGGCATAGGTCGTCGAACGAATGGCCATCAGCTGATAGGCTTGCTGCGTTCCGACCGTGACGATCCCGACGGGAACGAAGCTGATGAACGGAAGCGTGGCGCCGTTGATCGTCGCAAAATTTCCGGTGATCGACTGGTCCGCAAGGATGATGTTGTAGGTAGATCCGGACTGATAGAAGCCTGGTGTCGGCAGGATGTTGAGCGTTCCGCCAAGCGTCGCCGTTCCGGACGTCCCCGCCGCATAGATCTGGCTGAAGCTGGTTCCGGCCGCCGGGGCCGACGCGCCACTGCTGTGGAGCGCAATGTTCAGAACGCCGGAGGGAGCGTTCACGAATGAGCCGTTGACAACCAACTGGGTTGTACCGGTCGTCCCGACATTGAGCGTGCCGTTGTTGGCCAAGCTGCTGACGCCGATCTTGGCGCTTCCAAGGATCGTTCCGCCGGTAATCGACATGGTCCCATTGTTGACCAGACTCGTCGCGTCCCCGGTCGAAATCGATCCGGTGAACGTTCCGCCGGTGTCATTCGTGATCGTAACGTTACCGCCCGTCGGTGTCTGAACGAACCCCCCGTTGAACAGGCCCTTGTTGTAGATAGTCGTATTGCCGGTCGAAAATATGTTGCCGGTGATGCCGAACGCCGTGTTGTAATTGTTGAGCGTGCTCGTGCCGCCGCTGACGTTCGGTCCGAAGATGATATTGCCCGTCACCGCCGCCGTCGCGGAGGTGTTGTTGACGAAGGTGCCCGCCTGGCCGAACTGAAGTACCGGAACGCCGGAACTCGCCGACAGCGAACCATTATTGGTGAACGTGCTGTTGTCGCCCAGGAGTACCGCGGCCGCGCCGCTCGACGCGTTCGTCAGCGAAATCGTGCCGTTGTTGACGACAGAGCTGCTCGAGCCGACCTGCAGAACCGGAGCCGCCGTGCTGCTCGTCATTGACCCCGCGTTGGTCACGGCCGCGGTATTTCCGAGCAGGACCTTGCCAGTGATCTTCGCCGTCGAATCGGCGGTAAGGGAAATTCCGCTGGTGACGTTCGAATAGCCTGTCGACGTGCCGGTGCAGGTCACCGTTAGGCCATTGGCAGTGCAATCGGCTTGTGCCGCCGAGGAGATGAATGCCAGACTTGCCACGCTGGAGAGGATCGCAATGCGCTGATGACGGCGAATCCACTTCGCGCCGAACAGTATCGAACTCCTGGACATTTGCTCTCCTTGAGATTGGCAACCGCCGCGAGACGTGGCCGCGCACGTGATCGCGCCTGTTTCGATTGCGAGGCTTACATCGGCCTTACGACCTTGGGAATTCGCGCGGTGGCGTTCAAAGATTACAAGATCATTACGGGGGCGTCTAACTGGTCTCTGTTCATGTGCAAGAAAGCGAAGCCGCCGCAGGCGTGTTTGGCGACGCGGGGGGATTCTGTCTGATGCGGCTGTTGATTGTCGACGATAATCGGGAGCTCGCCGAAGCGATTGCAGACGGCTTCGCACGTCGACATGTAGCGAGCGACATTGCCGTCACCGCGGCCAGTGCTGAGCATTTGTTCAGGACGGTCGAATATGCGGCGATGGTCCTCGACCTTGGGCTTCCCGATGACGATGGCCTCAGCTTGCTTAAGCGCCTGCGCTCGGCCGGCTATGCGCAGCCGATGATGATCCTCACCGCGCGCAATGACCCGGAAAGGAGGGTGGAAGGTCTCCTGGCCGGAGCCGACGACTACATCGTCAAACCCTTCCTGTTCGACGAGCTCCATGCGCGGCTGGAAGCGGTCCTTCGCAGGAGCTCCGGTTATTTCGGACGGAATCTCGAGCTCGGCGATGTCAGCCTCAACACCGCGACGCGCGAATTATCGGTGGGCGGAGCCATGATCCAGGCCTCTCTACGGGAAACCGAATTGCTGGAGATTCTGCTCAGGCGGAAGGAGCATCTCGTCCCCCGCCGAATGATGGAGGACCAGCTATTCGGCGCCGGCGACACGCTCGGATCGAACGCGGTCGAAGTCTATGTGCATCGGGTCCGAAGAAAGCTCGAGCGCCACTCGGCCGGCGTCCAGATCAAGACGATCCGCGGGGTCGGCTACATGTTGTCAGCTGCGGCATGACTGTCGTGCCCCAATCGTTGTTTGGGCGGCTGGTATTTGTTCAGGTCGCGGCCGCAGCCGTCCTCGCCGCCCTTCTTCCGATCCTCATTTCGCATTTGCTGATCTCAACCACCAACAGCTTGGTCGGCCGGGGTCTCGATCGCACCGCCGAGCGGCTTCGTCCGGCGGTCGCCTATTCAGCGCGAGGATGGACGTTCACCGAGCCGCTCCCGCCGATGTTCGATTCCAAGGTGGGTATCCGTGAAGCGCGCCTGATCGACGCGGCCGGACGCACGTGGATCGATCAGGGGCCGCATTATCGCATACCGGCGAGCGCGTTGCCGCTCCGGCAATCCGAGGCGCACCTGCTGTGGAACGGAATCGACGTTGGCGCCTATCCGATCGTGTCGAACGGCCATCAGGCCTGGCTGGTGATCAGCTCGGACCGGCGGCGCCCCGAATCGCTGGTCGTGAATGTTGCAACGGCCTTCCTCCACCACTTCTTGTGGATCGTGCCGGCATTGATTCTTTGCTCCCTCATCATCACTCTGCTGTTCCTGGCGCAGACCACGAGGGCGGTTCGAAGGGCATCCCGACGGGCCCAGGACATCGATGGGGACAGGCTCGACGTAAGGCTCGATGCCGGTTCGTTACCGCAGGAAGTCCGGCCCTTGGCTGAGGCGGTAAATCTTGCGCTCGACCGGGTCGAGGAGGGCTATTCCGCGCAGGCGGAATTTGCGGCGAACGTCGCGCACGAACTTCGCAATCCGCTTGCGACTATCGGCTGCAGAATTGAAGAGATCGCCGACCCGGTCGTCCGGGAGCAGATGATCTCGTCGCTCCGACATGCATCGCACATCATCGATCAGTTGATGATGCTCGCCAGGGTGGGAGGCAAGGAAGCGGCGCTGGGGCCGATCGATCTGCGTTCGATGATCCGGGCGGCGGTGCAGGATTCGACAGCACGGATCATTTCGGGCGGCAGGACGATTCAACTCAATGACCGGGCATCGGGCGCGCAACTGTTGGCCACCGGGAACGAAAGCCTGGCTCGAATCTCGCTCGACAATCTGATCGACAATGCTCAGCGGCATACGCCGCCAGGAACGCGCATCCGCGTGACCGCAGGACCCGGGTTGCGGATTTCAGTGGAGGATAATGGACCGGGCATCCCGCTGTCGGACCGGGACCGGGTCCGGCTTCGGCACTGGCGGCGCGATGATCGATCAGGCGATGGCGCCGGACTCGGCCTGTCGATCGTCAGCAAGGCAATGGCCGCCCAGAATGGATCGCTGCAGATATCGGAAAGCTCCGCCGGCGCGATGCTCGAACTCCTGTTTCACCCGGCGGACACGGTTTGCGAAAAGGCGGCGCCAGCGGGTGGTTCGCTCATGCTCCAGGACTGACGCGTCCGCCATTTCAGGTTGATGTAATTTCGACCTGCTATCGCACTTTACAGCAATCGCTGTAGTGGAAGGGCAGCAGGCCGAAGATGAGTCAGCGGACCGTCGCCTTGGCCGCCCTCTTACTCGCAACCCTGATCGTGCTACTTGTCATCGTGGAAAGCGCGCTTTTCAGGTACTGAGAACCCAGGATTAGCCGCACGAAAAAGGACGGCCCCAACGGAGCCGCCCTTCAAAGCTGAGAGAGGAAGCTTACTTCAACTCGACGGTGCCGCCGGCATCCTCGATCTGCTTCTTGATCTTCTCGGCCTCGTCCTTGTTGACGCCTTCCTTGACCGGCTTCGGAGCGCCTTCGACCAGCGCCTTCGCTTCGCCGAGGCCAAGGCCGGTGATCGCGCGGACTTCCTTGATCACGTTGATCTTCTTGCCGCCATCGCCGGTGAGAATGACATCGAACTCGGTCTTCTCTTCGGCCGGTGCAGCACCGCCGCCCGCGGCAGCACCGCCGGCAGCGGGGGCAACCGCAACCGCGGCAGCGGCGGAAACGCCCCACTTCTCCTCGAGCGCCTTGGCGAGATCCGCCGCCTCGAGAACTGTAAGTTCGGAAAGCTGGTCGACTAGCTTAGTAATATCAGCCATTTGATACTCCTTGGTGGGCTCGTCGCCCGTGTTGTCGTGCGTTGATAAGAAATTTGTCGCTTACGCGGCTTCTTTCGCGCCGTAGGCAGCGAAGACCCGTGCGAGCTGCGCCCCCGGCTCGTTGATGGTGCGTGCGATCTTGGTCGCGGGTGCCTGGATGAGGCCCACGATGATCGCGCGCAGTTCGTCGAGCGAGGGAAGCGCGGCAAGCGCCTTGATCCCGTTCACGTCGAGGACGGTGTCGCCCATCGCCCCACCGACGATCTCGAACTTGTCGGTTGTCTTGGCGAAGTCGACCGCCACCTTGGCGGCGGCCACGGGGTCTCCGGACGTCGCAAGCGCGGTCGGGCCCTTGAGAAGGTCGCCGATCGGCTTGTAACGCGTGTCCTCGAGCGCAATCAGGGCAAGCCGGTTCTTCGCAACTTTGAACTGGGCACCAGCGTCGCGCATCTTCAGACGCAGGTCCGTAGACTGCGCTACCGTCAGGCCGAGATTGCGGGTGATGACCACCACGCTCGTCTCGTTGAAGACCTGCTTCAGCTCGGCGACCAGATCGGCTTTTTGCGATCGATCCATGCCAACTCCATTTTTCGGCCAAAGTAAGACTTTGGCCGAGGTTCAACAAAAGCCTCGGCGAATTGCCCAGGCACTTACCTGTCCGTGGGGTTGGGGATCGTGGCGCCATGATGCGGCGCACGACGGAGCGGCGAACCACTCCGAATGATTCCTGTCCCCGTCTAGGCTGCAGATTAAGCCCTTCGCTTCGCTCAGGACGGCAGCTGTCTCGGACGAGTGCGAACGGCTAAACCGAACGCGAGCGGCGCCTATAGCGAAATCGCTGTGCCGATCAAGCCTTGGTCAAGCGGGATGCGACTGGAGCCATCCGGCCGTTTCACTCTTGATCCTCGGCAGCTGCGCGGATTCGAAGCGAAGGTGATCGATCGCTTGCTCGATCGGCTTGCGGTCCGTCGCCGCGAGGTTTGCCTGGGCGCAGCGTCGCTGCGGCTGGCTAGCGCGCACATTCACCAAAGAAAAGGGCCCGCCGAAGCTTGAGCTACGACAGGCCCGATTTTGTTCGACCAAGAGCTGAAATTAAGCTCCGGCGATCTCTTCCAGGTTCACTTTCACGCCCGGCCCCATCGTCGAAGTCAGGCAGAGTTTCTTTACGAACTTGCCCTTCGCGCCAGATGGCTTCCCTTTGATGATCGCGTCCATAAAGGCAGTGAAATTCTCCTTGAGGTCGGCCTCGGAGAAGCTCGCCTTCCCAATCCCGGCGTGGACGATTCCGGCCTTCTCGACGCGGAACTCGACCTGACC
>Ga0157370_10003709_pt1 | contig 17844 bp, 19 predicted proteins | sample C35metaG_FD_113463 | JGI IMG/M metagenome (GOLD analysis project Ga0157370, IMG submission 113463) | Corn rhizosphere microbial communities from Kellogg Biological Station, Michigan, USA - C3-5 metaG | ecosystem: Host-associated > Plants > Roots > Rhizosphere > Soil | place: USA: Michigan...
TACTACATCGTCGCGAGCGACATCCACGACATGAAGCTCGGCGAGGAGCGGCTGCGCGAGCAGCAGGCGCGGCTTCGCCTCTTCACCGACAACATCCCCGACGCCGTCGCCTACCTCGACCGCGACCGCCGCATCCAGTTCGCCAACCGCCAGTTCGCGGAGCTGCGCGGCCTCAAGCTCTCGGAGATCGTCGGCAAGACCTCGGCCGAGACGATGGGCCCCGAGGTCGCGGCGTGGATCGCCGGGCGCACGCAGAAGGTGCTCGAGCGCGGCGAGGTGGCGACCTACGAGCGCCTCACGACGATCCCCGGCGGCGCGCAGCGCTGGTTCCACGTGAAGGCGGTGCCGAACTTCGACGACGCGAAGCGCGTGGTCGGCATGTACATCGTCGCGCACGACATCCACGAAGTGAAGGCGGCGCAGGCGCAGCTCGCCGCGCGCGAGGAGGAGCTGCGCTTCTTCGCCGAGAACATCCCCGAGGCGATCTGCTACGTCGACCTCGAGCGCGGCTGCACCTTCGTGAACAACCTCTTCCTCGCCACGCGCGGCTTCACGCGCGACATGGCGCTCGGGCGCTTCCCCGAGGACGTCTATCCGCCGGACGTGCTCGAGGAAGTCCGCCCGCACGTCGAGCGCGCGATCCTCGGCGTGGAGTCGTCCTTCGAGCGCCTCATGCGCACGCCTTCGGGCGCCGAGCGCTGGGTGCGCGTGCGCATCTCGCCGCGGCGCGACGCGAACGGCGTCGTGCGCGGCTACTACGCGGTGTCTACAGACATCCACGACATCCGCGTCGCGCAGGCCGAGATCGAGGACAAGGAACGGCAGCTGCGCCAGGTGATCGATTCCGTGCCCACGCCGATGTGCTACGTGGACGCGGAGCTTCGTTACCGCTACGTGAACAACGCGTTCCTCGACTACATCGGCCTCAAGCCCGGCGAGATCGTCGGCCGCCAGGTGGTCGACGTGCTGGGCGAGGAGCGCTTCCGCCAGCTGCACCCGCACCTCGAGCGGCTCAAGATGGGAGAGTCGCTAGCGGTCGAGCGCCTGGTGCGCTTCGCCGACGGGCGCGCGCGCTGGATGATCGTGCGCTTGACGCCGCGCATCTCCGACGGCCAGTACCTCGGCTACTACGCCACGACGAGCGACATCCACGAGCAGAAGGTGGTCGAGGAGGAGCTGCGGCGCGCCAACACCATCCTCTCCGCGCACTTCGACAACACGCCGCTCGCGGTGATCGAGTGGGACACGTCGCTGCGCATCGTGCGCTGGTCGGGGCAGGCGGAATCGATCTTCGGCTGGAGCGCTTCGGAAGCGCTCGGCCGCTCGGCCTCCTCATGGCGCCTGGTCTACGAGGACGACCGGCACTCGGTGGAGCACGCGATGGCGGAGCTGGTGCAGGGGCCGGGGCGCCACGCGACGCTCCTCAACCGCTGCTACCGCAAGGACGGCTCCGTGATCTGGGTCGAGTGGCATCACTCGGCGCTGCGCGACGACGCGGGGCGGCTCGTCTCGATCCTCTCGCTCGCGCAGGACGTCTCCTCGCGCATCCAGGCCGAGGAGCGGCTGCAGTACATGGCGACCCACGACGGCCTCACCGGATTGCCGAACAGCGTGCTGCTGAACGATCGCCTCGCCGCGGCGCTCGCGCGCGCGCGCCGCACCCACGCGCGCGTCGGCGTGATGTTCCTCGACCTCGACCACTTCAAGGACGTGAACGACACGCTCGGCCACCGCGTGGGCGACCTGCTGCTGAAGGAGCTCGCGCGGCGCATCCGCGGGGCGCTGCGCCAGAGCGACGTCCTCGCGCGCGTCTCGGGCGACGAGTTCGTGATCGTGATGGAGGACCTTCCCGACGAGAACGCGCCGGAGCTCGTCGCGCGCAAGGTGTTGGACGAGGTGCGCAAGCCCTTCGCGCTCGAGGGCCAGGAGATCCACGTGAGCGGCAGCCTCGGCCTGGCGCTCCATCCCGAGGACGGCGCGGACGCGGAGACCCTCCTCAAGAACGCGGACGCCGCGATGTACCACGCGAAGGAGCTCGGGCGCAACGGCTTCCGGCTCTTCTCGGTGGAGCTCGCCGAGCGCCGCTCGCACCGGCTGCAGCTGGAGACGGCGCTGCGACGCGCCTTGAAGTCGAACGAGCTGGCGCTGCACTACCAGCCGATCGTGGAAACCGAGTCGGGCGCGGTGCATCGCGTGGAGGCGCTGCTGCGCTGGCACGACCCGGATCGCGGCCTCGTTCTGCCGCACGGCTTCGTGCCGCTCGCCGAGGAGAGCGGGCTCGGCCACGCCGTCGGCCACTGGGTGCTCGAGCACGCGTGCCGGCAGGCGCGCGCGTGGCGCGACGGCGGGCTGGGCGACATCGCGGTGTGCGTGAACCTCTCGGCGGGGCAGCTGCGCGACACGGCGACCATCACGGACCTCAAGGCCATCCTCGCCGACACCGGCTGCGAGCCCGGCTGGCTGCAGTTCGAGATCACCGAGACCAGCATGGTGCGCGACGTGGAGGGCGCGAGCCTCGTGCTCGCCAAGCTGCGCGCGCTGGGCGTGCGCATCGCGATCGACGACTTCGGCACCGGCTTCTCGAGCCTCTCGCACCTGCGCCACCTGCCGGTGGACGTGCTCAAGATCGACAAGGCGTTCGTCGCCGACATCGATCCGGAGCCGCCGAGAGCGCGCGGCCGGGTCGCGCGGCGCGCCGACGGCGCGGGCGGAGCCGCGATCGTCTCCGCGGTGATCGGCCTCGCGCGCGGGCTGGGCCTCGACGTGGTCGCCGAGGGCGTCGAGCGCAAGTCGCAGCTGCACTTCCTCGCGCGCGAGGGCTGCGCCGCATGCCAGGGCTTCCTCCTCTGCCCGCCCCTTCCCGCCGCCGAGTTCGAGGAGTGGCTGCGCAACCGCACGAAGCTCGGCGCGAAGAGGAAGCCGAAGAGGAAAGCGAAAGCTTCCTAGCGTTACGCCTGCTTCACCACCAGGTGGTTGCGCACCTCGCGTACGCCCTTGGTCGCCTGCGCGATGCGCTCGGCGCGCGTGCGCGCCGCCTCGTCGGCCGCGAGCCCGTTCAACGTCACCACGCCGTCGCGCGTATCGACGTCGATCTTCAGCACGCTCAGGTCCGGGTCCTTCAGGATGTCCGTCTTGATCGATGCGGTGATCGCCGCGTCGGAAAGCGCGGCGCGCGCTTGCTTGCCGGTGTCGTTCGCGGCCTGCTTCGCGTTCGCCGGCTCGTCCTTGCGCGGCGCGGCGGTCGCGGCGTCGATGCGCTTGCCGGCGTCGGAGAAGGCCTGCTCGGTCTTGCGGCCGGCATTGGATAGCGCGTCCTTCGTCTTCGCGAGCGCGTCGTCGGCCTTGCGCCCCACCTCGGCGCCGGCGCGGTCGGCGCGCTGCGCGTCTTCGCGATCGCACGCGGCGAGCGCCAGCGCGCAGAGCGCGGCGGCGAGGGCGGCGCAGGCGGTTCGATTCGTCATTTTCGTTCTCCTGCGGTGGGGAGCGTAGAAGGCGGATCGTATTACCGATCGCGCGGCGAAAACGTCGGCGGCGCGCGCAAACGCGTGTCGGTTCGAGCCGACACGGCGATGTCGGACGAGTCCGACGCCGGAATGAGCGCTTCGCTTGTCGCGGGCCGCGCACGGTTCCGACAGAGGCCGGACGGCCGCCTTCTTAATCTGTCGTGGTGGGCGGGTAGCGCTTCGCCGTGCGCTGCCCACACGATCCCGGATGTGACAACGAATCCGAGTCTTCGAACAGCCAATGCCAAAGGAGATCGCCATGCGCAGCAGCAGCCAATCGAACCCCGTCGCCCGTGACGTCCAGAATGTCGTTTCCGACGCGCAGGACCTGCTGAAGACGGTGCAGGACCAGGGCAGCGACAAGATCGGCGAGATGCGCGCGAAGGTGCAGACGCAGATCGACGCGGCGCGGCAGACCCTCACCGAGCTGCAGCAGAACGTGCAGGACGGCGCCAAGGTGGCGATGACCTCCACCGACGAGTACGTGCGCTCGAATCCGTGGCGCGCGGTCGGCATCAGCGCGGGCATCGGGGCGCTGATCGGCTTCCTCATCGCGCGCCGCTGAGAGGGGCGGGCGTGATCCGTCAGGTAGGCGGCATCGTTGGAGACGTGCGCGGTCTCGCGTCGACCGGCGTGCGCGCCGTGCGCACGCGCCTGGAGCTCGCCTCGATCGAGCTCTCCGAGGAGAAGGCCTGGCTCGTGCGCTTCATCCTCGTCGCGGTCGCCGCGCTCTACCTCATCACGTTCGGCCTGCTGCTCGGCGTTTGCGCGCTCACGCTCTGGGCCTCCGAGGAGAACCGTCCGGCGATCCTCGGGGCCTGCACCGCCGGCTTCCTGATCGTGGGAATCGGCTGCGCGGTCTACATCTGGCTCGAGTCGCGCAAGCGCCACCCGATCCTCGAGGAGACGATCGCGGTGCTCAAGGGCGACGAGCAGGCGCTGCGCCAGCTGCAGGGAGCCGGCGATGACTGAGATCGAGACGCTGCGCAAGCGCCGCGAGCTGGTGATGCTCTCGGCCGAGCTGCAGCGAGCGACGATCGCGCGGCGCCTGTCGCGCATCGATGCGAACCCCGCGCGCGTGGCCCTGGGCTACGCCGCGAAGGTCGCGAGCCGTCCCGTGCTGCTCACGCTGGGGACGAAGGCCGTGCGGCTCGCGTTGCGTGCGTACCGGAGGCGATCCGAGAAAAAAGGACGCCATTGAACAATCAACCCCCCAAGCGAAGGAGATCCTCATGCTTTACTGGGCAGCTGTTTTCTTCATCGTCGCTCTGATCGCCGCGGTCCTGGGCTTCGGTGGCATCGCCGCCGGCGCCGCGGGCATCGCGAAGATCCTGTTCTTCATCTTCCTCGTCGCGTTCGTGGTCTCGCTGCTGATGGGCGTGTTCCGCCGCGGCGTCTAGGAGGCGGCCATGCGAACCCGACATTGGCTGGCGCTGGCTTCGGCCGCCGCCGTGGTGGTGGCCGCGGCTGGATGCGCGGAGGAACAGCCGTACCGTGCCGGTGAACCGGGACCGGGATTCGTCTCGGCCCCGGCGTATCCGAACGACCATCGCTACTCCGATGCGAGCGACACGCGCTACGCCGCGGAGCGCTACGACTCCGGCGAAGGTCGCGTGGTCGCGATCGACCCCGTGCACGATTCCCACCGCGCTTCCGGCGGCGGGGCGCTGCTCGGCGGCATCGCGGGCGCCGTGCTCGGCCACCAGATCGGCAGCGGCCGCGGCAACACCGCCGCCACGATTGCGGGCGGCGTGGGCGGTGCGGTCGCCGGCAACGAGATCGAGAAGCGCCACGGCGGCAGCGACTACTACCGGGTGACGGTGCGTTTCCGCGACGGGCACGAGGCCACGTTCGACGAGGAGACGATCGGCGACCTGCGTGTCGGCGACCCGGTGCACGTCGACAACGGACGCGTGTTCCGCGACTGAGCCTGCGTCGGCGACGACGACGTGGGGTAAGATTCGGCCATGGCGCTTCCCGGCGCCGTGGCCGTTTCCGTTTTGAATGATTCCCCGATGGCGCAGCCGCAGCAACACGCACCGCGCACCGTGCAGGACTCAGCCACTCCGGCGGCGGAGAGCCTCCTCGCGCAACTCGAGGAGGCGCTGGCGCGCCTGGAGTCCGCGCACGACGCCGCCGAGCGCAAGTCGCTCCTCGGGCAGGCGCGCGCATCGCTCTCGCGGCTGCGCGCGGTGCTCGGCGAATCCGGCGACCTCTCCGCGCTCTCCGCGTTCCTGCAGCGCGACGTGGAGCAGGAAAAGGCCGCGCTCGCCCGCGAGCTGCACGACCAGCTGGGCGGGATCCTCACGCCGGCGAAGATGGACCTCGCATGGCTTCGCATGCGCCTCGCCTCGGAAGCGCAATACGGCGAGCGCATGGCGCGGCTCGACGCGCTCATCGACCAGGCGATCGACCTCAAGCGCCGCATCATCGAGAAGCTGCGTCCGTCGCTCCTCGATCACCTGGGGCTCGCGGCGGCGCTGCGCTGGTACGTCGAGGAGGAATCGGCCAAGGCGGGCATCGAGCCGCATCTCGACGTGGACGCGCGGCTCGGCCGCCTTTCCGCCGAGATCGAGATCGGTTGCTTCCGCCTGGTGCAGGAAGCGGTCGACAACACGGTGCAGCACGCGCGCGCCTCGCACCTCGATCTCACGGTCGAGCGCGTCGTGACCGGCCTGCGCATGACGATCTCCGACGACGGCGCGGGCATCGCGGACGTGGAGGCGGCGCGCCGCATGTCGCGCGGCCTCGCGGGGATGCATCATCGCGTGCGCTCGCTCGGCGGCGCGATCGAGGTTCATTCGCCTTCGGGGACCGGCACGCGGATCGAGATCTCGATCCCGCTCGAGGCCCGCGCCGCCAACACCTGAAAAAGGGGTCAGATCCCTTTTCAGTTCTCGCGCCCGGAGAGCAACTCTCCGATGAGGCGCGGAATCGTGGCGAAGTCCTTGCTCTTGTCGAGGAAGTAGTCGGCGCCGGCTTCGAACGCGGCGACCTTGAGCGCCGGCACCGCGTGGTTGGTGAGCACCACGATGCACGCGGGGTTCGCGCCGGTCGCGGCGCGCAGGCGCCGGATGACCCCGAAGCCCGTGCCCTGCGCGAGCTGCAGGTCGACGATGGCGAGGCTGATGGCGTAGCGGTCGCACGCGGCGAGCGCCTCGTCCTCCGTCGCCGCCGTGGCGACGACCTCGACGCGGCTCGGCACGGACACCAGCTCCACCAGCCGCTCCGCGATCTGCGGGGAATCTTCAACGACGAGCGCGTTCATCAGTTCGTCGGCGTGCGCGCGGGGATCGATCTCGCCCGCGCGCGGGCGCCGCTCCGGCATGCCGTCATGCGGCGTCGGCGTGTGCGCGTGAATTCCGGCCGCGGTGCGACCGCCTGTCATGAGTCCGCTCCCCGACATGGTCATGCGATGAGCTGGTTCTTCACCGCATAGTAAGTGATGTCGGCGTTGGACTTGAAGTTCATTTTCTCGAGGATTCGCGAGCGGTACGTGCTCACGGTCTTCACGCTGAGGAAGAGCTCCTTCGCGATCTCCGACACGCTCTGTCCGCCGGCGAGCTTGCAGAAGATCTGGAACTCGCGCTCGGAGAGCTGCGTGTGGGACGGCTGGTCCGCGGCCGGGCCGGCGAGGCCCTGCGCGAGCTTGTCCGCGATGCGCGGGCTCACATAGCGGCGTCCCTGCGCGGCGGCGACCACCGCCGAGACGAGGTTCTCGGAAGGCGCGTCCTTGGCGACGAAACCCGACGCGCCGGCCTTCAGCAGGTTGATGGCGTACTGGTCCTCGGGATAGCCGCTCACGATGAGCACCGCCATCTCGGGGCGGATGGCCTTCGCGCGATTCAGCACGTCCACGCCGGACATGTCCGAAAGCGAGAGGTCGACCAGCGCCACGTCGTAGGGGGTCGAGCGCACCTGGGCGATCGCCTCCTCGCCGGTGCGCGCCTCGCCGGCGACCTCCATGTCGACGCGGCCGGAGAACACCTGCTTGAGGCCCATGCGCACGACATCATGGTCGTCCACGATCAACAGCCGAATCATTGCTCGCGATCCTGCAGGGGAGGAGTAGGAGCCCATTACACCACGCTGTCCTACGCCGGGAATCGTCGGCGCGGTCGGATTCCTTTGTAGGACTAATCCTACACCGGAGCCACTAGAAGGAGTATTTGAAGAGGATGCGGTGCCGATTGAGGGAGATGTTTTCACGTTGGAGTCCCGGGATGTCAGGCATGAAGTTGCGAATCGGCTTGTAGACGATGTGCCCGTTGGATGGGTCGTAGCACAGCGTCTTGTCCCCGTCGCACGATGAGGGACTGCCCCGCCGCGATTCGGGATGGGGCACGAAATCGAGATCGACCGCATCCTCGTCGCTGGAGAGGAACGGCGCCTGGTGCATCGAGGAGCCCGGCCCGGAGGCCGGGGAGAGGATCGAGCTCGCGATCGCTTCCTTCGGCACCAGGCGCAGCGACTTTTCCCCGCCCTCGGGAGCGGCCGCCATCGCGGCGAACGGTGCCGCGGCGATCACGAAGGCGAGGACGAGCAGCAGTATTCTCATCAGGTCTCCCGACACCGGCCTTCGTCGCGCGTTTCCTTTCGCGGACGTTCGGCTGGGAGTGATGCTGCGCCGCCGGAATTGCCCGGTATGCCAGCCGGATGCGCCAACCCGTGTCCCTGTTTCCCGTCGTCCGGCGTGGGAATCCGCCGACGCGGGGCCGGAGCGGGCCGACCGCGACTCGCGGTTTTCTCTCATTACCTTGTAGCGAGCCTGCGCCTATCGTGGCTGCACGTTGCGCTCCTGTAGCGCTCCGCCGCGAAGGAATGCCCATGAAATGCCTGCTCCTGCTGGCTGCCGTGCTGGCGACGAACGCGCTCGCCGAGCCCACCATTGCTCCCATGCCCGCCCTGCCCACCTACGGGCAGCAGGTCGGCGTGGAGCTGCAAGGATCGACCTCGCCCGTGTTCCTTCCCGCGACGCGATACACGAGGTCCGGCAACTCCATCCTCGTCGAGTATGAATACGCGGGCCCTGATTTCGGACCGCTTCAGCCGATGAGCACGATGTTCGGCAGCTCCGATGTGAACCTGGGCGAGCTCGCGCCCGGCAACTACGCGGTGACCGCACGGCTCATCGACATCGACCATCCGCAGGTCACGCAGACGTTCAACACGAACATCGCGGTCGTCCCGCCCTCCGACTGGGGCTTGTACGCCGTGCCGCACGCGCCTCTTGCGAGCGATCGCGTGCAGATGGTGGTGCACAGCGCGGCGTACTTCGACCCATCGACGCTGCACGCGAGCGTGAACGGCAATGCCATCCGTATCGATTTCACCTACCGGGCCTCGGCGCCCGTGGGCGGCCCGACGCCGCCCGGCCTCACGTCGTTCGCATCGGTCGACGTCGGGCGGCTCGCGCCCGGCGCGTACCACGCCGAAGGATGGGGCAGGCCCGAAGCGGGCGGCGATGCGCAGCGCTACTTCACGCTCGATTTCTCCGTGAGCGCCGAATCCAACGTGACCGAGTTCTACGCGCCGTCCCTCGATCACTACTTCATGTCGGCATCGGGCGACGAGATCGACCTCGTCGACGCGGGCGCCGAGGGTGGGTGGATGCGCAGCGGCCAGTCGTTCCATGCGTGGCTTCGCCAGCAGGATGCGCCCGCGGGCACGCAGCCGGTTTGCCGCTTCTACGCCGCGGGGCCCAACTCGCACTTCTATACGGCGAGCGCCGACGAGTGCGCGGGCCTGAAATCGCTCGAGCAGGCGCAACGCGCGGATGCGGCCGCCCATGGCCAGCCCTTCCTCGGCTGGGCCTACGAGGGCATCGCCTTCTACGCGCTCGTGCCGTCGAACGGGCAGTGCCCTTCAGGGACGACGCCGGTCTGGCGCTCGTACAACGATCGCGCCGCCCAGGACGATTCGAACCATCGCTTCACGGTCGATCCGCAGCAGCACCTTGCGATGCAGGGATGGGCCGACGAGGGGCCGGTCTTCTGCTCGCCGACATGACGCTCGCGCCGAGCAGCCGCACAAGCTCGGCTTCGGCCGGGTGCAGGCCGCGCGGCGTGCGAGCGCCGCGGCGCGCCGCGCCCTCGTTCCACGTCGCCGGATCGAGCACGCGCGGATGCACATAGCTCTTGCGGCAAACCGCCGGCGTGTTGCCGAGCAGGCGCGCGGCTTCGCGCACCGCGGCCGCCATGTCGGTGAGGCGCACCTCGCCTTCGACGCCGCGTTGCCGCAGCAGCGCGGCGACGTAGACGCTTCCCGCCCACGTCCGGAAGTCCTTCGAGGTGAACTCGTTGCCGGCGATCTCGTGCAGGTACTCGTTCACGTCGCCCGAGCCGATGCGCTGCACCTCGCCGGCGTCGTCGACGTACTCGAAAAGCTCCTGCCCCGGAAGCTCGCGGCAGCGGCGCACGATGCGCGCGAGCCGTGGGTCCTCGATGCCCACGCGATGGAACTTTCCGCTCTTGCCGCGGAACCGGAACTCGATGCGATCGCCGCGCACCTTCACGTGCCGGTTGCGAAGCGTCGTGAGGCCGAAGGAATCGTTCTCCTGCGCGTAGCGCTCGTTGCCCACGCGGATGCAGGTGCGCTCGAGGAGCTGCACGATCGCCGCGAGCACCTTCCCGCGCGGGAGTCCTTCGGAAGCCAGGTCCTCGCGCACGCGCTTGCGGATGGCGGGCAGCGCCTGGGCGAAGTCGATCAAATGGTCGAACTTGTCCGCCTCGCGCCGCATGCGCCAGCGCGGGTGGTAGCGATACTGCTTGCGGCCCTTCGCATCGCGGCCGGTCGCCTGCAGGTGGCCGCGCTCGTCCGCGCAGATCCACACGCCGGTCCATGCGGGCGGCACCGCGAGCGCGCGAATGCGATCGAGCGTCGCGCGCCGCGTGACGCGCCTGCCCTTGTCGTCCGTGTACGCGAAACCCTTCGGGCCGTTCACGCGATGCAAGCCGGGCTCTCGATCGCTCGAGTGACGCAGCTTTCCGGGCGTCCAGGGGTCCGGTCGCGTGTCGGGCTTTCGCGGCATGTAGGTTTTTCCTCGAGCGTCGAAAAATGTTCCGGCAAAAAGAAGGGCGCGAATCCGCGCCCTTCGCATGGCGTGTCGGCGCTTCGATCAGCGGCGGCTGATGCCGTCCTCGTCGTCGCGCCGCGACGCGCCCATGCTTCCGGACTGGTTGGGGCTGCCCGGCATGTCGGAGGTTCCCGCCTTGCGCTCGGACCCGCCTTCGCCCTGACTACCCATGCCGTAGCTCGACGAGCGGCTGCCGGGCTGCGAGCCGGGATTGCCCTGCCGGCTCGGCTCGTCCGAGCTGGCTTGCTGCGATTGCTGCCCGCTCGATTGTCCCTGCTGGCTCTGCTGTCGGCTCGCTTCGCTGCGTTGCGTCTGCTGGTTGCGCGGATCCTGGCTGCCGATGCTGCGTTGCGATCGCTGCCCGGGATTCGAAGGGGTTGCGGAATTGCGGTTCGACATGGTCTCGGCTCCGATGATGGAAGACGGCCGCGCAGGCGGCCGCTTCCCCGTTCGCAACATTCGTGCCGTTACGCAGTCGGAGAATCGGGAGCAGCGAAGAGGAAAACCGGAAGGGGAATTGGTGGAGTGGAAGGGGATCGAACCCTCGACCTTCGCATTGCGAACGCGACGCTCTCCCAGCTGAGCTACCACCCCACGCGGAGACCGCAATTATAACCCAGCCCACGCCCGTCCCGAACCGCGCTCCCGCGTCGGAGCGCCTGCCCGAACGCAAGTCGCGCATCCAGCCGATCCGGGCGAGCTCGGTCATCGCCGGCGTGGCCCTGGTCTTCCTGCTCCACTGGGGGGCCGAGTTCTTCGTTCCGCTTTTCGTCGCGGTGATCATCTCGTACGCGCTTTCGCCGCTCGTCGAGCAGCTCACGCGCGTGGTGCGCTATCGCGTCGTCGCCGCGGCCATCGTCGTGCTTTCGATCGTGGGGCTGCTCGCCCTCGCCGCATGGTCGTGGAGCGACGACGCGGAGGCGATCTGGCTCAAGGTGCCGGCCGCGGCGAAGAGCGTGTCGCGCACCGTGCAGGACATCGTGCGCAAGCCCGCGGGGCCGATCACGGAAGTGAAGAAGGCCGCGGCCGACATCGAGTCGGCGGCGAAGACGGGCAAGCCCGCGCAAGCGAACCCGCCGCCGGAACGCAACGCGCCCGCCGCCTCGCAGATCTCGATCTGGCAGCTGCTCTGGACGGGATGGAAGGGCGCGGTGCTCGTGGCGACCGAGCTCACGGTCGTGCTCTTCCTCGTGTTCTTCATGCTCGCCTCGGGCAGCCTCTTCAAGAAGAAGCTGGTCCTCCTTTCGGGCGAGCGCCTCGCGCAGCGCAAGTTCACCGTGCAGGTGATCGACGAGATCGACCACCAGATCCGCCGCTATCTCTGGGTGATGCTCATCGCCAACACATTGGTGGGACTGGGCACGTGGGGCGTGTTCCGCTTCGCGGGCCTCGAATACGCGGGGCTTTGGGGGCTCGTCGCCGCGATCCTGCACACGATCCCGTACTTCGGCCCCGCGCTCATCGCGATCGGAAGCTTCGTGGTCGCGCTGGTGCAGTTCGGCGACTGGCGTGCGGCGCTCGCGGTGGCGGGTTCGTCGGTCCTCGTGGCCGCGGTGGTAGGCCAGCTTTTCGCGACGTGGCTCGCGAGCCGCGAGACGCGCATGAACACCACCGCCGCCTTCATCGGGCTGCTCTTCTTCGGGTGGATCTGGGGATTCTGGGGGTTGCTGCTGGGCATCCCGATCCTCGCGATCGTGAAGACGATCTGCGACCACAACGAGGACTGGAAGCCCATCGCCGAGCTGCTAGGCCGTTAGGACCACGGCGGAACGTGCCTCGCAAAGCGAGGTCTTTGCTCCTACGGGGCGCGTGCGCCGCGAGCCGCAATGCGATGCGCACTTCCCGAATCCCAAGGAGAGATACGGATGATGAAGAGCAAACTGATTGTCGCCCTCGCGGCGACGGGCTTCGCGATGGCCGCCGGCGGCGCCTTCGCGCAGGAGCCGACGCACGTTCCGTGGCAGGGCGATTTCTGGGGCTCGCTGGGCGTGAGCGGCGGCGAGTCGAAGTTCAGGAACGATTGCCACGACGCGGACGTGTTCCACTGCGATCATCGCGACAGCGCGTGGAAGGCGTACGCCACCGGACAGTTCAACCGCAACCTGGGCCTCGAGTTCGGATACACCGACTTCGGCAAGGTCGCCGCGTCCGGCGGAGATACGAAGGCGTGGGCCGCGAACATAAGCCTCATCGCGGGCGTGCCGATCGGAGAGCGCTGGGACATCTTCGCGAAGGGCGGCGGCATCTACGGCCGCACCGACGTGAGCGCCGATCCGTCGACGCTCTTCGACACCGGCCACAAGTCGGGCTGGGGCTACACGTACGGCGTCGGCGCGAGCTTCGCGATCACGCCGCAATGGGCGATCCGCGCCGACTGGGACCGCTACAACCTGGACTTCGTCGGCGGCAGCAAGGATGTCGACATGGCATCGGCGGGCGTGCAGTTCCGCTTCTGATCGCCATCATTCCGGAGGAGACGAAATGGCCACCATCATCGCGGGAGGATTCGATGTCGTCACGCAAGCGGATGCCGCCGTGGAGCGTTTGCGCCAGGCGGGCGTTCGCACCGAGGACCTTTGCACGTTCCGGGTGAATCCGGCGGGCGAGCACGACCGGCTCCCGGGTGGCGGCGACCATCGAGCCTCCGCCGGAGCGAAGGACGCGGGCAGGAACGCCGGCAAGGGCGGCGCGATCGGCGCGGCCGCGGGACTCGCGGCGGGAGCGGCGACGACGCCGCTCATGGGCCCCGCGGGCCTCGCCGCGGGCGCCGCGGCCGGCGCGTACGTGGGCTCGCTCCTCGGCGGCCTGAGCGGCACGAGCAAGGAGCCGCAGCCGGGACACGAGACGGTGCGCCCCGCGGAGACGCTCATCGCCGTGAACGTCGATTCCGGCAATCCCGGCGCCGACGACGTCGTGCGCCTCTTCGAGGAATGCAACGCACGCCAGGTCGAGCGCACCGAGGGCCGCTGGGAGAACGGAGAGTGGGCCGACTTCGATCCCGCATCGCCGCCGCGGCTCATCGGCGGACGCGACGCGCGCGAAGCGGCCGATCGCGCGCCGCCGCCGCGCTGACAACCGCAAAACCGGGGACAGGCCACATTTCTTGTCGCGTGAAACGCCGTTCGGCGCACATGCCGGAAATTTCGCGCAACAAAAAATGGGGTCTGTCCCCGGTTCTTTTGCTGCATCATTCGGCGATGCGCGCGCTCGCCCTCCTCCTTGCACTCTTCCTTTCGTTTCCCGTTGCCGCACAGGCGCCGGCGCCTGCGAGCGGCAAGGCGCGCGTCGAGGCGTTGCTGCGCGAGCGCCCGGACGATCCCGCATTGTGGTTCTACCTCGCGCGCTACGACGCGCTCGCCGGCGACGCGAAGGCGTGCGTGGATGCGCTGGGCAAAGTGGATGCGCTGGGCGACGGATTCCTGCCCTCGCGCGGCATCGGATTCGAGAAGGTGTGGAACGATCGCGCGTTCCAGGCGATGCTCGCGAAGCTGGGCTCGCGCCTGCCGCGCCTCGACTATGCGCCCACCGTTTTCGAGCTGCAGGATCGCGGCCTGCTGCCCGAGGGCATCGCGTTCGACGCGCCTTCCAACACGTTCTTCGTGGGAAGCGTCGCCGAGCACAAGATCGTCCGCATCGACGCCTCGCGGCAGGTGAGCGACTTCGCCTCCGGCGTCGGCCTCGACGCGGTGCTCGGCGTCGCGGTCGACTCTCCGCGCCGCCATCTCTACGCGGTGAGCACCTCCTTCGTCTCGGAGCCCGGCAAGAAGCCGTACCGCAACGCGATCTTCCAGTTCGATCTCGTGACGGGCCGCCTGCTGCATCGCTTCGACATCCCGCAAGCCGTGCAGCTGAACGACGTCGCGATCGCATCGGGCGGGCGCATCTACACGACGGATACCGAGACCGGTGCGGTGTTCGAGGTCTCCGAGAAGGCCGAGCCGCGCGTGGTGCTCGCCGCGGGCCGCGTGCGCGGCTCCAACGGCATCGCCGCCTCGCCCGACGGCAAGCGGTTGTACGTCGCCCACGCGACCGGCATCGTCACGATCGACCTGGTGACGGGCGAGGCGAAGCCGCTCGCGGCGCCGCCGCGGGCGAACGTGGCCGCGATCGATGGCCTCTATCAATGGCAGGGCATGCTGATCGGCGTCGAGAACGTGACGAATCCCGGGCGCGTCATCGCGATGGCGCTTTCGAGCGACGGGCTCGCGATCGAGAAGGTGACCACGCTGCTCTCGCACCACCACGCCGCGCTCGCGGAGCCCACCACCGGTGCGATCGCTCCCGACGGCTTCTACCTCCTCGCGGCGACCGGCCTCTCGCACCTGCGCGACGACGGCACGATCGACGATCCGGCCAACATCCCGCGGCCGCTGGTGGTGAGGGTGCTGCTGCCGCGGTGAAGCGAAAAAGGGGTCAGATCCCTTTTTCAGCGTCCGACGGAAAAGGGATCTGACCCCTTTTTCGGCGGTAGGCCCACACCATCATCCCGATCCCGATCAAGATCATGGGCAGCGAGAGCCACTGGCCCATCGAGAGTCCGAGCGCGAGCAGGCCCAGGAAATCGTCGGGCGCGCGCGTGAACTCGACGAGGAAGCGGAAGCAGCCGTAGCCGATGAGGAATGCGCCCGCGACGGCGCCCCTCGGACGTGGCTTGCGCGCATAGAACCAGAGGATCAGGAAGAGCGTGATTCCCTCGAGCCCGAACTCGTAGAGCTGCGACGGATGGCGGGCCAGCGGCTGCGGGTCCGTTTGCGGGAACCACATGCCCCACGGCAGGTCGGTGGGACGCCCGGGAAGCTCGCCGTTGATGAAATTGCCCAGGCGTCCCGCGGCGAGGCCCAACGGCGCGATCGGGGCGATGAGATCCATCAACGCGAGCCAGCCACGATGCCGCAGCTTGCAGAAGAGCGCGGAGGCGACGATCACGCCGAGCAACCCGCCGTGGAAGCTCATGCCGCCGGTCCAGATCTTGATGATCTCCGCCGGATGCGCGAAGTAGAAGTCGGGCTTGTAGAAGAGGACGTAGCCCAGGCGCCCGCCGAGGATCACGCCGAACACGCCGTAGACGAGAACATCGTCGATGTCGCGCTCATCCAGGCCGTTGCCGAGCCCGTGGCGGATGCGCCACTTGCCGAGCACGATGATGGCGATGAACGCGAGCACGTACATGAGCCCGTACCAGCGGATGGCGAGCGGTCCGAGGTGCAGGGCGATCGGGTCGATGTGGGGAAAGACGAGCACGGTAGGCGGCGCGGGCGAACGGAGGAACCGTCGCATTATCCTCTAGAATGACGGGTCCATTCCCGCACCACCGCGTCCCTCCCTCCGCCATGACCGAAAAGCTCCGCTCGTTCACCATCACCCATGGCGTGCCGCGCTCGCCGAACCGCTCGATGCTGCGCGCCATCGGCTACAAGGACGAGGACTTCGAGAAGCCCATCGTCGGCATCGCCAACGGCCACTCGACGATGAACCCGTGCAACGCCGGCATCCAGCCGCTCGCCGACGCCGCCGACGCCGCCGCGCGCGAGGCCGGCGCCATGCCGCAGATGTTCGGCACGCTCACGGTGACCGACGGCATCTCCATGGGAACCGAGGGGATGAAGTACTCGCTCGTCTCGCGCGAGGTGATCGCCGACGCGATCGAGACCGCCGCCCAGAGCCAGTTCATGGATGGCGTGCTCGCCATCGGCGGCTGCGACAAGAACCTGCCCGGCGCGATGATCGCGCTGATGCGCATGAACGTGCCGGCGATCTGCGTCTACGGCGGCACCATCAAGCCCGGTCATTACAAAGGCCAGGACCTGCAGATCGTCTCGGTGTTCGAGGCCGTGGGCTCCTACTCCGCCGGCAAGATGTCGCGGGAGGATTTCGACTGCATCGAGCGCTGCGCGCTGCCCGGCGTGGGCGCCTGCGGCGGCATGTTCACCGCGAACACGATGTCCTCCTCGGTGGAGGCGGTCGGCATGTCGCTGCCGTACTCGTCGACCATGGCCGCCGAGGACGCGGAGAAGCGCGAGAGCGCGGCCGAGAGCATGCGCGTGCTGGTGAACGCGATTCGCAAGGACCTCAAGCCGCGCGACATCGTCACGCGCGAGTCGCTCGAGAATGCCATCGCCGTCGTGATGGCCACCGGCGGATCGACGAACGCGGTGCTGCACTGGATGGCGATCGCGCACGCGGCGGACGTGCAATGGACGCTCGAGGACTTCGAGCGCATCCGCCAGCGCACGCCCGTGCTATGCGACCTCAAGCCCTCGGGGCGCTATGTCGCGGTGGATCTGCATCGCGCCGGCGGCATCCCGCAAGTGATGAAGATGCTCCTTGCCCACGGCCTCGTTCACGGCGATTGCATGACGATCACCGGCAAGACCGTCGCCGAGAACCTGAAGGACGTGCCCGAGGCGCCGCGCAAGGACCAGGACGTGATCCGACCGTGGGACAACCCGATGTACAAGCAAGGCCACCTCGCGATCCTCCACGGCAACCTCGCGCCCGAAGGATGCGTGGCGAAGATCACGGGCCTCCAGAATCCCGTCATCACCGGTCCCGCGCGCGTCTTCGAGAGCGAGCCCGACTGCATGGATGCGATCCTCGCCGACCGCATCAAGCCGGGCGACGTGCTGGTGATCCGCTACGAGGGCCCGAAGGGCGGCCCCGGCATGCGCGAGATGCTCGCGCCCACGTCCGCGCTCATCGGCAAGGGGCTCGGCGAATCCGTGGGGCTCATCACCGACGGGCGCTTCTCGGGCGGCACGTGGGGCATGGTGGTGGGCCACGTCGCGCCCGAGGCGTACGCCGGAGGGCCGATCGCGCTCGTGCGCGAAGGCGACTCGATCACGATCGACGCACACAAGCAGCTGATCCAGCTGAACGTGCCCGATGCGCAGATCGCCAAGCGCAAGGCCGCATGGAAGCAGCCCGCGCCGCGCTATACCAGCGGCGTGCTCGGCAAGTACGCGAAGCTCGTTGGGAGCGCTAGCGAGGGAGCCGTCACCGGATAGCGCTCTGCCTCGCCATGGCCATTCCGATTTCCTTCGAGCGCCTCACCTCGCGCGCCGCCTTCGAGAACGAGGCGCCCGAGCACCTGTACCACTACACCGATCTCGAAGGCGTCGAGGGGATCCTCTCGTCGAAGTCGCTGTGGATGTCGAAGTTCACGGCCTCCAACGACATCTCGGAGATCACGCTCGCGATCTCGCAGTTCCAGAACTTCGTGGAGTCGCGCGTGGCGGCGCTGGACGCCGACGAGGCTTCGTTCCTGCA
>Ga0157370_10003712_pt1 | contig 17841 bp, 13 predicted proteins | sample C35metaG_FD_113463 | JGI IMG/M metagenome (GOLD analysis project Ga0157370, IMG submission 113463) | Corn rhizosphere microbial communities from Kellogg Biological Station, Michigan, USA - C3-5 metaG | ecosystem: Host-associated > Plants > Roots > Rhizosphere > Soil | place: USA: Michigan...
ATTTTTCGGTGCAGGCGATGCCATGGCAGGCGCAGCTTTCACCATATAAGACGGCAGTGGTCGTAGATGCAAACGGCGATAATTTGCCCGATATTTTATTAGCAGGAAATTATTATGAAAATAATATTCAAATGGGCAGGTATGATGCAGACTTCGGAACCATTTTGGTAAATAAGGGTCATGGAAAATTCGAAGCAGAAACGATTAATGGATTACAAATTAAAGGCCAGGTCCGCCATATCAGTGAAATAAACATTGGTAAAAAGAAAGCTTATATTCTTGCCAGGAATAATGATAGTACGATGGTGATTGAATTTGGGGAGAAAAGTAATTTAGAGAAGTGATTAATGGCATCTTCGCTTCTATGTATAAGCTATTATTGATTTACAGGCCGGAATAATTTAGCTAAATAAAAATTCCACATCATCCTTTGTAAGTTTCCGGATAAAACTTTTTTCTTCGCTAATCAATTCTTTTGATAAGAATTTTTTCTTTTGCTGAAGCTGTAGAATTTTTTCTTCCACAGTATCCTTACAGATCATTTTATAAGCAAATACTTTTTGGGTTTGCCCGATTCTATGCGTGCGGTCTATCGCTTGTTCTTCTGTGGCCGGATTCCACCAAGGATCTATGAGATATACATAATCTGCGGCGGTTAGATTGAGGCCAACACCACCTGCTTTTAATGAAATGAGAAATGTTTTAATCTCAGAATCAGCTTGAAATTGGGCTACCAAATCTTTGCGTTTGCGGGCGGACGTACTTCCATCCAGGTAGAGATAAGTGATCTTATTTTCGGCGAATGCTTCTTTTATCAGTTGAAGCATTTGGGTAAACTGGCTAAAGATCAAAACTTTGTGAGTGCCTGTATTTTCAATCATTTCGCGTAATAGTTCTTCTAATTTTATACTTTCTGTAGTTGTTACATCTTTATCATTTACCAAAACGGGACTGTCGCAAATTTGCCTTAGCCGCAATAACCCTTCAAGAATATACATGGAAGCGTTGCCCATTCCGTCTTCTTCGATTTTATTCATCAATTGATGGCGGTAGTAATTTTTATATTCTTCATACACAGCGCGCTGCTCTTTATTCATGTTGCACCAAAGAACCGTTTCTGTTTTGTCTGGAAGATCGGTGGCCACCTGCTCTTTGGTGCGCCGCAGTATAAACGGATAAATCAGTTTTCGCAATTGCTGAGCGGTTTCACTGCTGCCGTTTTTATCTATTGGGATGGCAAATTCCGTTTTAAAAAATTCTTTATTCCCCAAAAATCCGGGATTCAAAAAATGCATCTGCGCATACAAATCAAATGTATTATTTTGAACCGGTGTGCCGCTTAGAATAATGCGGTTTTTTGCTTTTAATATTTGTGCTGCTTTAGTTACCAATGCATCCGGATTTTTTATATTCTGGCTTTCATCAAGAATTACATAATCAAACCGGTGCTTTTGCAATTCATGAATATCTGAGCGCATCGTGCCGTAGCTGGTAATAATAACATCATATTTTTCAAAATGCTCATCAGAAAAGCTGCGGTTGGTGCCGTAATAAATATGATATTTTAATGTGGGTGCAAATTTTTGTAATTCACTTTCCCAATTATAGATTAGTGATGTAGGGCATACTACCAAATTAGTTGCCTGATTATTTTTTTCTTTCAGATATTGTAAAAAACAAATCGTTTGCAACGTTTTTCCAAGCCCCATATCATCTGCCAGGCAGCCACCCCAACTTAATTCATCCAATACCTGCATCCAGTTAAAACCGCTTAATTGATAAGGCCGCAGCCGGGCTTTTATTTTTTTGCTAACCGGCCTTGTTGCTATGTTTTCTATTCCCAGTAACTTCTGCTTTTTTTCTTTCAGTTCCTTTAAAATACTTTCTTCATTAATCAGGCTGTGTAATTGTTCAATTAATGTAAAGTGCATTTTATTAACACGCAGTTTTCCATCCTGCTCTTCGCCCATTTTCATAAGTGTGCTATATTGTTGAAGCCATTCTTCCGGCAAAGCCCCAAATGTGCCATCGCTAAGCACCACTATTTTTTGTCCGCTCTTTATCGCTTTCTGCAGATCGCGCAACGGAACATTTTCTTTTCCAAAACTAACATTTATCTTCAGGTCAAACCAGTCCAGGCCGCTGCCTGTCTTCATTTCCCATTTAGGAATGGCCGTATTGTAACGGAATTTTTTAAGGTTCTCCATTCCTTTTACCGTAATATTTTCATCCTGCAGGCGACGGATGGTTTTTAAAAACCAATTGCCTTTCATCACTTCAGAAAAAGGAAGATAAAAAAATGGATTGAATAATTGTTTGCTGAATGCAGGATGCAAATTGCGAAGCATTTCATGAAATTCTTTTTCCGCATCCTTATTTCTTTCAATATGAAAATTGCCTTCCTTATTTTGAATATATATTTCGTGTCCATCGTCATAATCCACTTCATTTTCCTGATAAACAAATTGTGGTCTTAGCATTAAAAACGAAGTGAGATATTCACTTACAAATACATGGGCTACGGCTTCAGTTTTTCGTTTTTCAAATTTTATTTGTGGCTCTTTTTTCTTCGGGAGACTTTCTTTTTTATCTAAGCATATCCCTTTTTCATAAAGAGCTGACTTTTTATTGTCTAAAAGATATAAAGCCGCAGCCACACAATGTTTGCAGTCGTTCTTATTTTCAAAGGCAGCGCAATCGCAGGAAAAGTGAGCAAAACCAAATTGGTAATCCAAAGAAACTTCAACCGTATATTTTTCTTCTTTGCTTTCACCTGGAACCTTTATTTCAATCTGATTATTTTCAAGCCATCTTACCGAAAATCTCCCGGAAAAATTTTTATAAAGTTGAATCCCTTTTAGTTTCAAATTGTAAGCTGCATTCTCAAGATATTCATTCAATAACTCATATATTGCCATACTGCAAAGCAAAAGAATTAAAAGGAAACTGTACAGGTTTTTTGAGGAAGATTTTTTAATTTTTTATAAAATTATCTGTTTTTATAAGGAGTCAAAATCCACACATAACCTGGGGTTGCATTAAAATCTTATTCCAGTTAACCGGCTAATAAAAGCCATCGCTTTAAATAACAACCACAGGCGGCGTTTTCATCACAATTTCATTCCGGTATTTATTCACAGGAACGCTCATATAAATCTTGCTGTTCATATCCATTTTTAATTAGCGGCAACTTTAAAAAACAGGAATTATTGATATTTCTTTCTTCGCTGTAAAAGTGCAATCGATATCAACCATCAATTTATTCCCCATTTATGGCATAGTTTTTAAGCCATTTTCTCTAAAAAACGTTATGGCATTAAATAACAACAATATCAGATCTGAAAATAAAACAACCGGTAAACAAAACAATAGCAAGCGCCCTGATGTAAGAGATAATCTTGATAGCCGCAAAAATGAAGAACAGGATTTTAAAGGGAAAGATATTACACACAATAAAAAAGAAACCGAAAGCGAAAGAAAAAAAGTGTAAAGGATCTTTTAAAATGATAGCAGTTCGTGTTAAATGTTTGCTCTCCTCTATTTTTTTTATCTTGCAAAAAATAAAAAGTTATGTGGAAGAACAGCATTTTAGAAACGATTGGCAACACGCCTCTTATCAGATTAAATAAGATAACAAAGGATTTGCCTTGTACCGTTTTGGCAAAAGTAGAATACTTCAATCCCGGCAATTCCATCAAAGACCGGATGGCAGTAAAAATGCTGGAAGTTGCTGAAAAAGAAGGCAAAATAAAACCTGGAGGAACAATTATCGAAGGCACTTCCGGAAACACCGGAATGGGACTTGCGCTCGCCGCAAGCGTAAAAGGCTACAAATGTATTTTTACAACAACAGACAAGCAATCAAAAGAAAAAGCAGATATTTTAAAAGCCGTTGGAGCTGAAGTAATTGTATGTCCGACAAACGTAGAGCCTGACGATCCGCGCTCTTATTATTCTGTTTCAAAAAGACTTTCTGAAGAAGTTCCTAACTCATGGTATGTAAATCAATATGATAATCTTGCAAATCGTGAAGCGCATTATGAACAAACGGGACCTGAAATCTGGGAACAGACAGAAGGAAAAATTACACACCTGGTTGTAGCGACCGGAACCGGCGGTACAATCGTCGGAACAGGGAAGTTTTTAAAAGAAAAAAATCCGGATATAAAAGTCTGGGCAATAGATAGTTATGGGTCTTTATTGAAAAAGTACTTTGACACCGGAATTATTGATGAAAATGAAGTGTATCCTTACATCAGCGAAGGTTTTGGTGAAGATTTTATTCCGGCAAACTATGATATGAGATACATAGATGAGTTCACTAAAGTGACGGATAAGGATGGAGCTCTGATGGCGAGAAGGATTGCAAAAGAAGAAGGTTTGTTTTGTGGATACAGCGCGGGTAGTTGTTTGCAAGGTTTGATGCAACTGAAAGGGAGTTTGAAAAAAGATGATGTGGTGGTTTGTATTTTTCATGATCACGGAAGCCGTTATGTGGCTAAAATTTATAATGACCAGTGGATGATGGAAAGAGGCTTCTTGGAAGTTAAAACATTCAAAGATTTGGTATCAGGACGTGGAACTAAAAAATTAGTAACTGTAAAAGCAGAACAAACGGTTTCAGAAGCAATAGAACTGATGCGAAAATATGATATAGAAAATCTTCCTGTTATCAGTTCCTCTGATGAAATTGTAGGTTCATTAAGTGAAGGTGGCTTGTTTGATAAAATATTAACTGATCCAAATATAAAAGAAGAAATAATTTCATCTGTTATGGAAAAAGAATATCCAATTGTTCCATTTGATATGAAAGTGGAAAAATTAAGCAATCTTATTTCAAAACACAATGGAGCAGTTTTGAGCAAAGATGAAACAGGAGATTATCACATCGTCACTAAATACGATATTATTCAGAGCCTGGCGAAATAACTATCGAAGGTTGCCATCTTGAAGCTGGCAACCTTCGTGAAAATCCTGAAAGCAAAAAAGTCTTTGCTGTTTTATGCGCTTCTTTTCAGAAAATCAGCAATTAACCTGGATGACTTTTCAATAAAAGCTCAATTTGTATTTTTTTATTTTGTGAAAATTCTAAGTGAAAAAGGATGAAAGGAATAGATGAAATTTTAAATGCAATTGATTTATTATCAATAACTTAATTCTTATACTTCAATATTTACCAGAAGAGTAAAGTACTTATACGATTTTTAAAAGCGTAAATCTCACAAGGCTGTATTTGTACTTTTTACTATTTCAACAGTAATTCTAATATGCGCAAAAAAGAGCAATCCTCCTCTTTGCAGAAGCCATACAACTTCTATCTTTGTTCCAGAAGTTGATTGATGTTGATGTAGGCATTAATCATAAAAAATATCCAAATATCCAGAAAAACAGAATCTATCCAAGTTCCTTAAAAAATCCCTAAAATCCGATATCAGTCAACTTCTACTTTTTTATCCAATATCATCTCTTTGCAAAAAGTAAAGAGGAAAAAACCAGGATTTTATTTTGAAAACAAAAATCCAGTCTGAAGTAATCGGTTTGTTTCAAAAATGAAATTGAATTTAGTTCTTGTGAAAACCAATCCAAAATCAAAAGGAAAGCTGATCCGATCCTTTTAAAACCGTACAGCCGAAACCGGAAAATTATTAACGGGAATAAGCCCAAGGAAGTTGCTGAAAAGCAATCCAAAAATTTAAACTTTCGCCCTCAAAAGCGGAAGTTTTTGTTTTCGACCAGTTAAATAAACTTTACTCCCTGGTGTTCAAGCTTTTTATATTTATTATAATCAAACATATAATAAAAAGCTCCCTTTTTGGAGTTTGTCTTTTCTTTGATGGTGAGTTTTTTCAGGATGTTAAGAGATAAGATTTTTCTTGAAAAATTCCGTTTATCAAATGTGGTATCGTAAATGGCTTCATAAAGATTTTGTAACTGAGGCAATGTGAACTTTTCTGGCAATAGTTCAAAACCAACCGGGCGGCTGGCAGCCCTCATCCGAATCCGATCTTTTGCCAGGCTTATCATTTTTTTATGATCAAAAACCATGACCGGCAAGCGTTGTATGTTAAACCATTTGGCATTATGCTCTTTCATCAATTGCAGAGAGTCGTTAATTTTTATCAAAGCAAAATAGGCCATGGAAATCACACGGCCTCCCGGATCGCGGTTCACATCCCCAAAGCAATATAATTGCTCCATATAAATATCTGAAAGACCGGTAAGTTCTCTGAGCACGCGTGCTGCACCTGCATCTACACTTTCCTCATTTTTTATAAAACCACCCATCAGCGACCAGCTTCCCAAACCGGGTTCAAAACCTCTTTTAATCAATAATGCCTTTAAGTTTTCTCCATCAAATCCAAAAATGATGCAATCCACAGCAATGAGCAGGCGGTCGTAATCTTTGTATTCATTAATAATCGTCATCGATTCTATGAGTATTTTAAAATTTATTTTGTTTAAAATTAATTGTTTAAAATTCGATTATTCCAGCATTAATTTTTTTCTTCCTCATTGTCAGATAAAATCTTATGATCTTGATCATCAAGGATAGAATGCTTTCCGGGCCAATGAAGGAAAAGGAAGAGCGCTCCCAGCAATATCAATAAAATTCCCCACCATAGGCCTGCATGTAATCGTTCCAACACAACATGCGGACTTCCGATCCGGGAAGAAAAAGCCGGTATATTGGCAATCAAAATAATAATGCCATAAATGGTTAGCATGCCACCTACAAAAAACCATATTGACAATCCATGTTCTTTTTCCATAAAAAATAGTTTTTACCAGAATATAATTTGTAAAATAATAAAAGCAACGAATACGACGATGGCCCAGAAAATCGGACGTTTCATTAAAGGAAGATGTGCATCTGAAGGCAATTCCGTGCAACCTCTTACTAATCCAACCAATTGTTCAACGGGCTTTGGTTTAGTAGCAAAACTAACAAATACTGTTACGAGCACACATATTATCCATGACCAGAGAGCACGGTACATATCTTCCGCCATCGCTTTTGCATCAGCAGAACCTGTTATGATGGCAAGGGCGCGTGGGTCTAATCTTACCCATGCCCACATGCCAACAGAAGCTAATGTTCCTGAAAGCAATCCCCAAAAACCTCCTGCTGCTGTAGTTCTTTTCCATAACATGCCAAGAATAACCGTGCCAAACAATGGAGCAATAAAAAAGCTGAATAAAGCCTGAACGTAATCCATAATGCTTGCAGCATTCTCCACTAAATAAGCCGTGGCAATGCTGATAAGAACACCAACGAAAGTAGCCCACCGGCCTATTTTTACATAATGTTTATCAGTAGCTTCTTTTTTTGTAATCTTAAAATGAATCGGCCTGTAAATGTCATAAGTCCATACGGTTGAGAAGGCCGTCACATTGCCCGCCATGCCCGACATGAAGCCCGCGATCAGAGCAGTGACACCTAATCCTAATAATCCTGGTCCTAAGTAACGTGCCATCATCAAAGGAAGAATTTCATTATAACTTGCCGCTCCTGTCGCTGCCGCCTGCGCCTGGCCGACTAAACCAGGCATTACAGCCAAACCAATCAAACCAGGTAAAATCACTATTAAAGGAACCAGCATTTTAAATCCTGACCCAATGATAGGCGCCATTTTTGCCGACCGCAAATCCTTTGCGGACAGTACGCGCTGTACGACTAAAAAATCAGTTGTCCAGTAGCCAAATGAAATAACAAAGCCTAAACCAAATACAATCCCAATCCATTGAATGCCCATAGGATTGTCATTGAAATGGCCCAATGTGCTCCACATATGGGTGTAATCACCATGAGGAAGATTATGCTGAATCCTGCTAACCATACCTTTCCAGCCCCCAACTTCTACTAGGCCAATAACCGGTACCAGCAATGCTCCTGCCCAGATAAGCACAAACTGCAATACTTCGTTGAATATAGCAGAAAGTAACCCACCTAACATCACGTAAACCATTACGGTAATAGAAGATACCCAGATACTGAAGTTTAAATCCCAACCAAGAATGACTTTCATTACCAATGCCATTGCAAACATATTTACTCCACTCATAAGCACCGTCATAAAACCAAAAGAAATGGCTGATAACATACTGGTGGCATTACCGAAACGCAATTTTAAATAACCGGGTACAGAATGGGTCTTGGATATGTAGTAAAACGGCATCATGATAATACCAAGGAAAAGCATAGCTGGTATAGCGCCGATCCAATACCAATGAGCCGCTAAGATACCATATTGATAGGCAGATGCCGCCCAGCCCATTAGTTCCAGTGAGCCCAGATTTGCCGAAATAAAAGCCAGTCCGGCAATCCACATCGTCATTTTTCTACCGGCAAGAAAAAAATCATCACCGGTTTTGGTATATCTTACGAGGTAGTATCCGATTCCCAATACAATCAGGAAATAAATGATGATAATGAGCAAATCAGCCCAGTTTAATGAAATTAATCCCGGAGAAAGCAAGCATCTGTTGAAGTGAATTGGCATTGTAATTATTTTATTGTTTTGTTTTTAAATGTTAGAGCGGTTACTGATTACTTTTAGTTTTGCTTCTCATCCTTTATTTTATTGATAGCTCATTCCATCTCAATTCATTTTTAAAATTTCTCAACTTTGTATCACGGTCAATAAAAACAGTTTCAATACACGCCATTTCAGCAAAATCTTCCAAATGTTCGGAGGTGAGGTTCTGACTGAAACAAGTGTGATGTGCACCACCTGCTAATATCCAGGCAGTGCAACCAGTTATCATATCAGGATAAGGCTTCCACAAAACCCTCGCTACAGGAAGTTTGGGCAAATCATGCTCAGGAGTGACGGCTTCTACTTCATTTACCAGCAACCGAAAACGATTTCCCAGGTCTATAACAGAAGCATTTAAAGCACGTCCGGCGTTAACATTAAAGACTAAACGAACCGGGTCTTCTTTGCCTCCAATACCTAAAGGATGAATTTCGCAGGAAGGTTTTCCTTTTGCAATTGAAGGACAAATTTCCAGCATGTGAGAGCCCAAAACAAGTTCGTTTTCCGGATCAAAATGGTAGGTATAATCTTCCATAAAAGAATTACCACCTGGCAATCCTGTGGCCATTACTTTCATTGCCCGAACCAAGGCGGCAGTTTTCCAATCACCTTCAGCAGCAAAACCATATCCCTCCTGCATCAGGCGCTGTGCAGCAATGCCGGGGAGCTGAGCCAAACCATGTAAATCTTCAAAAGTATCCGTAAACCCTTTGAAATTTCCGTGCTCCAGAAAATTTCTTAAACCAATTTCAATCTTTGCCGCTTCGCGTAATGAGGCATGCTTTTCGCCACCTTTTCTTAAGCTTTCCGCCAGCACATATTGTTCATTATAAACCTTGCATAATTTATCAATATCGCTGTCATTAACTTCATTAGTCACTTTTACCAAATCTCCTACGCCATAAGTATTTACTGAATATCCAAATTGCAACTGTGCTTCTACTTTATCACCTTCCGTAACCGCTACCTCACGCATATTGTCGCCAAAGCGCACAAATTTTGCTCCCTGCCAATCATGCCAGGCAGCGGCTGCGCGTGACCAAATATTAATCCGCTCTATCACTTTTGGATCCTGCCAATGGCCGACGACTACTTTTCTTTTTATCCGCATACGGCTTACCATAAAACCAAATTCCCTGTCGCCATGTGCACTTTGATTCAAATTCATAAAATCCATATCAATGTCATTCCAGGGAATATTGCGGTTAAATTGTGTGTGCAAATGGCATAAAGGCTTTTGCAAAATTTTCAATCCGCCAATCCACATTTTGGCAGGAGAAAAAGTGTGCATCCATGCAATGATGCCAATGCAATTTTTTGCCTGGTTCGCTTCCTGGCATAAGGCGAAGATCTCTTCAGGAGTTTTAACCGTAGGTTTATAAATAATCGATACAGGAATTGAATCTTCATCATTAAGTGCCTTTGAAATGATTTGTGAATGCTCAGCCACTTTCGTTAGTGTTTCTTCTCCGTATAAATGCTGGCTGCCTGTTACGAACCAGACTTCAAATTTTTTCAGATTGGATATCATGCTTATTTTATTATTTTATTACTTTCTGTTCAAAAAAAGGTTATTTTATTTGCCTGCTATTAAATCAACGTCTTTTACCTTTTCAGGAAACCACATCATCATTTCACCTTTGCCCCTGTTGGCCCATGCATAGTAAGGGATTGCCATAAAATTTTGAGTTTTTGTCTGAATGGTTTCACCATTATCTCCAATAACTACTGCCGGAACTTTAGATTTTAATACTTCAATTCCATTTAAAAGATCGGGATTAAAAGAGGCCTGTAACTCTGTATCGAAAGGCATTACAATGTTAGCAGCTTTACCATTATTATCCACCCATTCTGCACAGTACATTATCGGGCCGCGTTGCAGTGCCACTTTTCCTATATCGCTTTTTACTTTTTCATTCGCTACTACTTTCCTTATTTCCATAGGCAGTTTCACTTCTATCTGATCATTTTTTTTCCAGTTCCGGTTTATAACTGCGTAACCATTTTTGATTTCAAAATCCACGTCCTTGCCGTTAATTGTAATGGTTGTTTTTTTGCCTGATTGGGTGCTGAATGAATACAAATCAGATGGCATTGCTTCGTTCCTGGCCCATCCCGGAATTCTTATGAGCATGGAAAAATCAAAGGACGATTTTGGATTAATGGTAAACTTCAAATCACCACTCCAGGGATAATTGTTTTGCTGAATGATTTGCACCGGTTTTCCGTCAACATTTAAAGTGGCGTTACTGCTGATGAATAGATTGGCATAAATATTATGATTCTTTTGTGCATAGATGTAGCCTGGCACTGATGGTAATAATCTTACCAGATTAGTAGGGCAGCAAGAGCATGGGAACCAGCCGGAGCGTGTAGCTTCCATATCCGGATGAGAAAAACTATTTTTTATTTGCATTGCATTTGTATAAAAAAATGATTTGCCATCAAGCCCGATTCCGGAAATTAATCCATTGTATAAAGTCTTTTCAAGTACATCAATATATTTTGAATCGCCGTGCAGAAGGAACATTCTTTCGTTCCAAAATACCTGTGCAATTGCTGCACAGGTTTCATTATAAGCAGTTGAATTCGGCAATTGATAATTGTCTCCAAACCTTTCTCCATCGCCTATTGCTCCGACGCTTCCCTGCACATACATTTTTTTGTTGACTACGTTATTCCATATTTTATCAACCGCGCTCAACAAAAGAGAATCGCCTGTAAGTGCCGCTACGTCAGCCATTGCGGAATAAAGATAGCCGGCGCGCACAGCATGGCCTTCTGCTTCAGTTTGATCTATTACAGGAATATTGTCCTGCCAGTACATACCATTTTTCCATTCATCTTTGCTGGCTGAATCGTATTGTACGTCGCGGCCTCTTTCCTCGATAAAATATTTTGCAGTCTGCAGGTATTTCTTTTCTCCTGTTATCCTGTATAATTTTACCAAACCCATTTCTACTACTTCATGCCCCGGAGCCGTATGTCTTTGATTTGCCGCAGGGCCAAATACAGCGCACACGAGATTCGCATTTTTCAAGGCAATATTCAGTAAATTTTTTTTACCGGTTGCCAGGTAATGTGCGGCAGCAGCTTCATATAAATGACCGGCATTGTACAATTCGTGGCTTAATTTTCTTTCGTTTACCCATCTTTGGCTACCTGCCCATGCAAGGGGATGCAATGGATCAATGGAACGGGCGGTATATAAATAACCATCAGGTTCCTGCGCTTTACCAATAATGGTGATCAGTGAATCAACATATTTCATCAATTTTGCATCCGGAAATAAACTCTCTGAATAAGAAGCGCCTTCAATCGTTTTATAAATATCCGTATCGTCGAATGGATAGATGCTGCAAAATTTTCCGGTATGCGTTGACGCAAGTACGAAATTCTCTACCCGACCTGTTTTTTCGCACCTTTCAAAAGAAGCCGGAATGGTAACGGTTTCATTAATTTTCAATCGTGGAAGCCAGAAATTATCGGTAAGATGAACCTGGTTAAAAGCCAATGGCTTTATCGGATAATCTTTGTTTTGTGCAAAAGCAAAAGAGGTTGACAAAAGAAAGAATGAAAAAAATATCTTTTTCATAAAAATATTTTTTTGTTTACCAATTCTTTATAAAATCTATTGTCCGTAGTAGGAATCTTTTCCATGCTTACGTTCATAATGTTTTTTGATCAAAGAATCTTTGAGCCGCAAAGCGTCTGCCTTTATGCTTTCCGTTATGAAGGCCATTTTCGCAATGGTTTCCAAAACCGCACTGTTATAAACTGCTTTTCCCGCATTTTTGCCCCAGGTGAATGGCGCATGATTTCCAACCAGAATCATTTGCATCTCTTCATGACTAATATTTTTTTCTTTCAGTGCATTCATGATTTGAAAACCTGTTTGGTATTCATAATCACCCTGTATCATCTCATCACTCATGGGTGGCGCACAAGGAATGTCGTGAGTGCAGTGATCTGCATGAGTAGTGCCATAGATTGGAACATCTCTTAGCGCCTGTGCCCATGCAGTTGCGTATGTGGAATGGGTGTGCGAAATTCCACCAATATTTTCCCAATGTTTATAAAGTACCGCGTGCGTTTTGGTATCAGATGAAGGACGCAATTTTCCCTCTACAATATTTCCATCAAAATCAACAATCACCATTTTATCAGGAGAAAGTTCTTCATAAGGAACACCGCTTGGTTTAATCGCGAAGACCTGCAAATTCCGGTCAACAGCGCTTACATTTCCAAACGTAAATAATACCAAACCTAATTTTGGCAATTGCATATTAGCTTCATACGCTTCCTGCTGAATATGTCCATATTTATTGAGAGCCATGATTTATAATGTTAAGAGTTGTTCCGTAAATTTTCCGAGTTGTTGATACCGCTGATACCTTTTCGCATATATTCCGGCCTTTTTTTGATCCGGATAATATTCTTTTTCAAAACCTTGCCCCATAGCCGCCATTGCTTCCTGCACGTTTTTGTAAATACCTGCAGCAGTTGCGGCGAACATTGCTGCGCCTGTGGCACACGTTTGTTCGGATTTATGTATCTTAATTGGCATATTCATTACATCTGACATTGTTTGCATGATATAAGGAGATTTTTTTGCTACGCCTCCCATGCCAATTAAACCTTTTACGATAATGCCTTGTTGAATAAAGCGATCTACTATTGCCTTTGCGCCAAAACAACTTGCTTCAACCAGCGATTTAAAAATACGCGGAGCATCGGTTGCCAAATTCAATCCGGTGATAGTCGCTTTTACCGATTGATTGGCATCCGGAGTTCTTCTTCCGTTTAACCAGTCAATTGATAATTCATCTAAATCATTAAGGGGCAATTTTGCTGCAGCAGCAGAGAGTTCAGTAATGATTTTATCGTTAAGCTCTTTAATTAATTTTTCTGCGGTGGATACATCAATTAAAGAAGAATTTTTTAAATTATTCAAAGGCCATAAAAGTATATTTCTAAACCAGGCGTAAATATCGCCAAATGCCGATTGGCCGGCTTCCAGGCCAATCATTCCAGGAACCACTGAACCATGAACTTGTCCGCAAATTCCATTTACTAAAATTCCTTTTACTTCCTCTTCAGGCACTACTAATATATCACAGGTAGAAGTGCCCATCACTTTGCTTAAATAATATGGTTCTACCTGTCCGCCCACTGCTCCCATGTGCGCATCAAAAGCGCCTGCACCAATAACCACATCCTTTGAAAGTCCTAAGCGTTCTGCCCAGTCTTGAGATAAATTTCCGGCGGGTTTATCCGCAGTATATGTTTCTTTAAATAATCGTGTTGTAAAACAATTAAGTAAAGGATCTAATGAATTGAAAAAATCATTTGGAGGTAATCCTCCAAAATCTTCCGCCCACAAAGCTTTATGGCCTGCAGAGCAAACGCTGCGTTTCATTTTATGAACATCGGTGCCGCCGGTTAATAAAAAAGGGATCCAGTCACAATGCTCTACCCACGAATAGCAGGCATCTCTAACAGAACTGTCTGTTCGAAGTATATGGAGCAATTTTGCCCAAAACCATTCTGATGAATAAATACCGCCAACATATTGTAAATAATTGATCGCGAATTTTTCTGCATGTGCATTTATCTCTTCCGCTTCTTTGATTGATGTATGGTCTTTCCACAACACAAACATTGCGTTGGGATTATTTTCAAAACCCGGCAGCAGAGCAAGTGGTGTCCCAGATTTGTTTACAGCCACAGGTGTGGAACCTGTCGTATCAACGGATATCGCTTTCACTTTTGAAACTACTTCTGTTCCGGCTTTATGCAGACAATCTTTGATGCTTGCTTCAAGCCCTTCAATATAATCAAGAGGATGTTGCCTGAATTGGTTTTGCTCAGGGTCGCAAAATAAGCTATTACTCCACCTTGGATAATTAAACGAAGACGAAGCAATTTCTACCCCATTTTCTGCATCCAGAATTACCGAACGAACTGAATCAGTTCCAAAGTCAACACCGATAACATAAGATTTTTCACGCATTATTCCGGATAATTTTAAAACAGCAATTTAAGATAATTTATTTAAGTGTCACAATAACATTTAATATTTTTACTCACATTTTATAGATTCTTTTTTTAGAAATCGCAAAGTCCGCAGGATTGATTGCAGAATAGTCATTGATAAATGAAATTACATTTTTATACGAAGAAAAATCTACAGCTGCATGCATGGTAGTCAGCACCACGCATTCCATTCCTGCGTTCAGTGCAGCTTCTACACCTTTCGGCGCATCCTCGAATACCATACACGCTGATGGTACAATATTCAGAATTTGCGCACATTTAATAAAAGTTTCCGGATGAGGCTTGCTTTCGGAGACGTCATCAGCGCTTACGATTGCCTTGAAAAAATTGCGGATTTTTAAATTATCCAAAACAAAATCAATATTAAATGGTATGGCTGCCGAACCAATTGCCATTGGAATATTTTGCTGCTTTGCTTTTTCTAAAAATTGCCGTAATCCGTGTATCAATGAAAGTTTGGGCAAAAATTCCTGCTGATATCTTCTTTCTTTTTCCAGTGATAATAGTTTCATTTGTTCATCTGAAAAATGATTTTTTCCAAAAATTCTTTTTAGCAGTTCACTGTTTTTTCCATACATCTGCGCTCTTACTTCATCCCAGGTAAGCCCGGCTTTTAAATCATTGTTTAAAATATTGTACCATGCCTTCGCATGATAATGCATGTCATCAATCATAGTTCCGTTCAAATCAAAAATAAAAGCTCTTTTTTCCATAGATAATTTTTAATAAATAAAGTTGTTTCTTATTTGCAGGAAATAATTTGAAGCAAAATATATTTTAATACATGAACCTTATAAGCATTCAAAAACACGAATCTTCATTATTTAGTTGTTTACTTGTTACAGTAAAATTTAAAGGACAATTACTTAAGCCGACATTCCTGCTAATCATTTTACAATTTTATAGACAGTTAGAGAATGATATTTTTCTCCCGGCCTTAAAATAGTTGAAGGAAAACCAGGTTCATTTGGAGAATCCGGAAAATGCTGTGTTTCCAGGCATAATGCGGTATGCTGTTTAATTGGTTTCCCATCACGGTTTACAAATTTTCCATCTAAAAAATTACCGGTGTAAAATTGAAGTCCCGGTTGGGTAGTATAAACTTCTAAAGTTCTGCCACTGATCGGGTCCGAAAGCACCGCTACTTTTTGAAGCGAAGAATCTTTACGATTCAACACCCAGTTGAAATCATATCCTCCTTTTACTTCATTAATATCCTTTCCGATTTTTTTAGGAGATGTAAAATCATAAGGCGTTCCTTTCACAGGGGTTATTTTCCCTGTAGGAATTAAGGAGCTGTCAACAGGTGTATAACGGTCTGCATCAATCATTAAGCTTTCATCAAGTATGGTATTGTTTACATCTCCTGATAAATTAAAATAAGTATGATTGGTCAAGTTAACAGGAGTTGCCTTGTCAGTTTCCGCATTGTATTCGATCTTAAGTTCATTCTGATCAGTTAGTGTGTATTGCACTGTTACGTCCAGGTTTCCAGGAAAACCTTCTTCACCATCTTTGCTCAGGTATTTTAGAGTAAGAGATGGAACGCTGTCGTTCGGAATTGTTGCGTCCCAAACTACTTTATCAAAGCCTTTTAATCCGCCATGCAGAGTATTTTTGCCATCATTTGCAGCAAGGTGATAGGTTGTTCCGTCAAGCGTGAATTTTGCATTTGCTATTCTGTTGCCGTACCGGCCAATTAAAGCGCCGAAATATGGAGGCTTTTGAAGGTATTGATTTAAACTATCAAAGCCGATGATAATTTCAGATTTTTTATCATTTTTATCCGGGGTAATGAAGGAAGTTACGGTACCTCCGTAGTTACTTATTTTCACTTCGGTTCCTTTGTTATTGACTAATGTAAAAAGGTAAACTTCTTTACCGTCAACCTTTCCCCAATCAATTTTCGAAATGCCCGCTTTCATTAATTCAGCTTTTTTATTTTCAGAGGAATAATTGCAGGAAATAATTAAAGCACTAAGTACGCCTGCGGCAATAAGACTTGGAAATTTCATATAGTTTTTAATTTAAGTGTTGATCGCTTTTATTTGAATTAACAGAAAGTCTGTAAAATCCGGAGGCATGAGGTTTTAGTACCAATGAAAAAGTGTTTGAGAAAGTGCCAATTTCTTTTCCTGTCCAGAGATCCGTTATTTTGACATTGCTGACGCCAATTCCTTTTAATGAAATATTTATAACCGTATCTTCCGTTTCCCGGTCCCCGATATTAAAAGCGGCAAGGTATTTATCCGTAGATTTCGAATCATCAGCTACCCAGGCTACCTGGTTATTTTTATTGAAAAGTTGCCTGTTATTTTTACTGTTATTCAGAACGTGCAATACATTTTTATTGGTGAGCAATGCAAGCGTAAATGAATCATTATCAGGCAGATTGCCTCCAAACATAAGCGGGGAGCGAAAGATGGCCATCAATGTCATCAAGGTATATTGCTCGTCTTTTGTAAAGGCCGTCATACGGGGATTTCCTCTTTCGGCGCGGATTCCGATATGGCCGAGAGGAAGCATATCTCCATCAGGATAAGCGCCGAAGCTGCGCCATTTATTCCATCTTTCAAAAACTGCAAAATGCTCTTTCAATTGATTCCAGTTATCCCAAAAATCACCTACGGTTCGCCACATATTGGCATGTTGTTGAATATGCTCCGCATCTTCAATGGGTGTTTCTCCGGGAGAAGTACTTAAAACAATTTTCCTTCCGCAATTATTAATCGCATTCCTTATCATTTCTACATCCTCTTTGTGATAAGGTTGTGTCAGGTCGTCTACTTTTACAAAATCAACACCCCATGATGCATAAAGCTGAAAGATGGAATTATAATACTCCTGTGAACCTTTTTTCCCGGCCACAATCGTGTACATATCATGTAGCCAGTTGCACTGGTCTTTTTCAGTATAAATATCTTTGGCAGTTGCAGTTGAGCCTTTAACCGGTAAATTATCCCTGACAGCTATAACAGGAACTCCCCGCATTACATGTATCCCAAACTTCAATCCTATACTATGAATATAATCTGCAAGTGGTTTAAAACCTTTTCCATTTGCCGCGGAGGGAAAACGATTTACCGCCGGTAAAAAACGGCCAAATTTATCAATCGAATATTGTGGATCTTTTTCATTATATCCATGCGATTTATCATTAGCAACGAACCAACGAATATCAACCACAATATATTCCCATCCATAACTCTTTAAATGCTTTGACATATAGTCTGCATTTGATTTTACC
>Ga0157370_10003714_pt1 | contig 17837 bp, 15 predicted proteins | sample C35metaG_FD_113463 | JGI IMG/M metagenome (GOLD analysis project Ga0157370, IMG submission 113463) | Corn rhizosphere microbial communities from Kellogg Biological Station, Michigan, USA - C3-5 metaG | ecosystem: Host-associated > Plants > Roots > Rhizosphere > Soil | place: USA: Michigan...
AATGCTAAAAAAGAAGACAGGGTATTACAGGACCAGGAAGTAAAAACAGCCTGTATGCAGGCTTGTCCGACTCATGCTATTGAATTCGGAAACGTGAACGACGACAATAGTAAGATTGCCAAATTGAGAAACGATGAGCAGAAGAACAGGAAATTTTACGTGTTAGAGCAGTTGCATACCCTCTCTAATATTAATTATCTTACTAAAATAAGAAATACAGATAGAAAAGTAGGCAGTACAAAAGAAAAAATTTAGAATCAATAAATTTAATAAGCTCACAGATATAAGCTGTAGCTAAAAGCTAATAAGAGTATGTCATTATTAAAATACGAATCCCAGCTTCGCGAACCATTAATTGATGGCGATAAAACTTATCATCAGGTAACGGAAGATATTATTGGTCCTCTTGAAACAAAACCGACCCGGCTTTGGTGGATTGGACTTTCAATTGCCCTGGCACTTTTACTATTCGGTGTTTATTCCGTTTACAGGGAAGTGGTTTACGGAATCGGTCAATGGAATGTAAACAGGACTGTCGGCTGGGGTTGGGCTATTACAAACTTTGTTTGGTGGATTGGTATCGGGCATGCGGGCACGCTAATCTCTGCTATTCTTTTATTGTTTGGTCAAAAATGGAGAACCGGTGTAAACAGGGCAGCTGAAGCAATGACCATTTTTGCAGTTATGTGTGCGGGAATGTTTCCTGTTTTTCACGTTGGACGTGTATGGGATGCCTTTTTCTTATTCCCTTATCCAAATACACGCGGACCTGTTTGGCCTAATTTTAATTCCGCTCTTTTGTGGGATGTTTTTGCTGTATCCACTTATTTTACTGTATCTGTTTTGTTTTGGTACACCGGCCTTTTGCCTGATTTGGCAACAATCCGCGATCGGGCAAAAACGAAGTTCAGAAAAATGTTTTATGGACTGACCTCTTTTGGCTGGACAGGAAGTACCAAGCACTGGCAACGCCAGGAAAGCCTTGCGTTGGTTTTGGCCGGCCTGGCAACTCCGCTTGTATTGTCGGTTCATACGATAGTATCCTTTGACTTTGCGACCTCAGTAATTCCGGGCTGGCATACAACCATTTTTCCCCCTTACTTTGTTGCCGGTGCGGTATTTTCAGGATTTGCCATGGTACAGTCTTTATTGATTATCACACGCAAAGTATTGCACCTGGAGGATTACATTACCATTGGCCACATTGAAGCGATGAACAAAATAATTGTTCTTACCGGATCTATTGTCGGATGTGCTTATTTATCCGAATTGTTTGTAGCCTGGTACAGTATGAATCCTTATGAATGGTGGGCTTTTCGCGAAAACAGGGTAAATATTTTCAGTCCTTATGGATGGGCCTATTATGGAATGATTTTCTGTAACGTAGTATCTCCTCAACTTTTCTGGTCCAGAAAACTGAGAAGAAATGTACTGTTCACTTTTTTTATGTCAATTTTGATCAATGTAGGAATGTGGTTTGAACGTTTTGTAATCTTTGTTACTTCAATTTATCGTGATTACCTGCCATCATCCTGGACTACTTATTATAGCCCTACTATCTGGGAAATTGGATTTTACCTCGGAACATTCGGGTTGTTCTTTACCTGTTACTTCCTTTTTGCAAAATTCTTCCCGGTTATTGCGGTGGCGGAAATTAAAGCGATATTGAAAACAAGTGGTGAAAATTATAAAGATAAAATGTCTGACCTGGAAGAAATGAGTACCGGTAAATTTTATGAGGAAGAAGTGGAGCATGCTCATTGAGGCCGTTAAAAACCAGGAAGATTTATTTCAATTCAAAAAACCTTCCCGGTTGAATATAAAAAAGCTATTATTAATTAAAATACCCTTGCAGGGCCAAGAATATGATTAAAAAATTTGTAGTAGGTTCCTTTGAAGACGAAAAGGTTTTATTTCCTGCGGTAAAAAATGTGCGCAGGGCGGGTTATAAAATCCATGATGTATATACTCCCTATCCGATTCACGGGCTTGATAAGGCGATGGGATTAAGGGAAACGAGTTTGCATACGATGGGATTTATTTATGGAATCACGGGAACCACTGTTGCTCTAGCCGGAATGGGTTGGATATTTGCAACAGACTGGCCTTTGAATATTGGTGGAAAGCCTCATTTTCCTTTGCCCGCTTTTATTCCAATCACTTTTGAACTAACCGTATTGTTCTCAGCTGTGGGCATGGTTTGGACATTTTGCTGGCTTTGCAAAATGATGCCGGGAGTTAAGAAACATCATTTTAACCTTCGTTCAACAGATGACCTTCTGACGATGGTAATTGATTGCAACGAAAGTTCAAACATAGCTGAAATTGAAGCCTTTTTAAATGAAAACGGGGCAATAGATATCAACACGCAAGAAGCAGAAGAAGGATGGTGGTTTGGAAGATATGATAAAGAACAAAAATTATACAGAACAGAAGAAGTTGGGGTTGGTGATTAAATTGAATCAGGAATTTGAATTAATTGTTCATTTGCTGGAAAAAGAAAAACCAGGTAAAGATAAAACAGGAATCTAAGTTATTTGTTGCCTCTGGCAGACGGGCTTTACCGGGTTTAAAAAAATTATTAAGAAAAATTCTAAAACCGGATTTTTAGGTATGAAAAAAATAAGAATTCTTTTATCGTTTGTGATAATAATCGGGATAGTCACCATTTTGGGCAGTTGCGGAAACAAGCGGGATCCGGGAAGAACTTATATGCCGGATATGGCTTACAGCCGAGCTTATGAGGCTTATGCACCCAATAACCTGGCAAAGGAAGACATCAATTATGTTCCGTATCCGGTAGAAGGCACAATCAGGAGGGGCGATCTTTTTCCTTATCCTTTGCCCAATGATACCACCGGATATAAGATGAGCGCAGGAATTAAGGATCCGCTGCCGCCGTTGGATTCAAGTGATATGAAGGAAGCAGGAAGGTTATTTAATATTAATTGCGCAATCTGCCACGGTCCGGCAATGAATGCACAGGGGCCTTTGGCCACCGGTGGTAAAGTGCCGGCAGTAGCGAATCTGACCTTAGCGCAATACGTGAAAATGCCGGTTGGGACGATGTTTCATTCCGTTACTTATGGAAAAGGAAATATGGGAAGTTATGCTTCGCAACTGACGCGTAAACAAAGATGGATGGTTATTCAGTATGTAAAGAAACATCAGTTGGCCGGGGCGGCCGGTTCTTCAGCAACGACAGATTCAACAAAAGCAGGTGCGCCAGGAAGCAGCGATTCAACCGCGGCAAAATAAGTTTTAAATAAAGTTTAAATAAAAAGTTTTATATAAAAAATAATTTTTAATGGACAATCAATATGTAACACCATCGGGATATAAAAAGTGGTCAACCGGATTGATGATTGTAGGAGGATTAACGCTTATTCTTGGAATCATTTTTTTGAATCCCGCCGCCGGCGCACATGGTGAGAATGTGAACGGTACCCGGTTTTGGGCAGTATTACTTCAAAACAGTATTTTCTGGCTGATGCTCGTAAATATCGCCACTTTTTTTATTGTCATTAATACATTAGCGATGAGCGGCTGGCAGGAAGCATTTCGGAGGGTGACAGAAGCGGTCTCTTCATTGGTTCCAATTATGGGCGTTATTACCATGGTTATTTTTCTTTGTATTATTTTGGGCCACCGCAGTGACATTTATCCCTGGTTAGATAAAAATGCAGTTGCTCACGATGCGGTTCTGAATGGAAAGAAAGGATTTTTAAACCCCGGGGTTTATTTAATTTATTCAGTTCTCACTATTTTCCTTTGGTCTTACTGGGGCAAAAAATTGCGCACGCTTAGTTTAAAATCAGATGAAGAAGGCCCCATGAATTATGAAACTGCAAAATTATTTCACAAAAAAATGTCGGGTATCTCCGCATATTATGTGGTTTTCTTTGTAGTTACAATGGGATCCTTTATTCCATGGCTTTGGATGATGAGCATTGATGCACACTGGTACAGCACCATGTTCAGCTGGTACACGTTTGGAAGTTCCTTTGTATCGGGCATTGCCCTGATTACCCTGTTTGTAATTTATTTTAAAAACCGCGGTCAGCTTGAATTTGTAACGAAGGAGCACATCCAGGATTTAGGAAAATATATGTTTGCTTTTTCTATTTTCTGGACATACCTGTGGTTTGCACAATTTATGTTGCAGTGGTATGCAAATATTCCTGAAGAAACGATCTATTTTAAAGTGCGCCTGCAAGGCCCGTATGAAGGATTATTTTATCTGAACCTGGTTTTGAATTTTGTAGCACCGATTTTAATTTTTATGAAACGGGCAACGAAAAGGAATTATTTTATTGTAACCTTTATGTGCATTCTGATTATTTTCGGGCATTGGATCGATTTTTATCAAATGGTAATGCCGGGAACAGTAGGGATGCATCCTCATCTGAGCTGGTTTGAGTTTGGGATTCCATTAGGATTTGTTGGATTGATCATGTGGGGTGTAAACAGGTTTGCGTCGAAAGTGCCCATGACACCAAAGAATAATCCTTTCATAAAAGAAAGCATTATTCATATTGTTTAAAAGATAGAAAAGAAGAAAATTAATAGAAGAAGGATCAAAATTGTAGCTCAGGGAACTTACCTTTGCTGCCAAAATAATCTGAGCTGAATTGATGAGAATGAACGTATGGCAGAAGCAGGTTTGATTATTCAGAGAGGTTTTAGAATTATTGTATTTATAAATTTTTAAAGATCCGTTTGTGCGGATGAGGAAAAAATAAAGTAACATGAATACCTTTTTTTTGATAGCGATAGTAGTGCTTATTTTCCTGGTAATATTCCAGATTTCGAAGGCAAGTGAATATGTAAGTATTCTGAAAGGAGAAGAAAAGTCGCGGAAGCAAAACAATAAGATCAACGGATTTTTAATGATTGCCTTTCTTATTTTTGGCCTGATAGGCGTGTGGTGGTGTAATGAATTATTGTATCCAAAAACATTACTGCCTCATGGAGCGGGTTCTTCAGAAGGAAATAGTATAGACACCATGATGTGGATTACGATTGTAATTACCGGAATTGTATTTTTTATCACGCAGATCCTGTTGTTTTGGTTTTCTTTTAAATACCAGGAAAGTGATAAAAGGAAAGCATACTATTTTACCCATAATAATAAATTAGAAATCATCTGGACTGGTATTCCTGCAATTACACTTACGATTCTTGTCGTTTTTGGCTTGAAATACTGGTTTAAATTTACCGCGGATGCGCCAAAAGATGCACAGGTAATTGAAATTACCGGCCATCAGTTTGGTTGGGAAATGAGGTATCCGGGAAGAGATGGGATTTTGGGAAGAAAGAATTACAAGCTGACTGATCCGGCAAAGAATAATCCGCTTGGCGTTGATTGGTCGGATGCTGCAAGTCATGACGATGTACACGTACCAACAACCATGCATGTGGTGGTAAACCGCCCGGTTAAGTTGGTTATTAACTCGCAGGATGTAATTCATGACGTTGGTTTGCCTCAGTTCCGGTTAAAAATGGATGCGGTTCCGGGGACACCCACTACTATTTGGTTTACACCGATTCTGACTACCAAAGAAATGGCGAAAAAAACAGGGAATCCTGATTTTGTATATGAAATAAGTTGTGATCAGATGTGCGGAAGAAGTCATTTCACTATGCGTGGTGTAATCGTTGTTGAAACACAAAAAGAATATAATGAGTGGTGGATAAAACAAAGGCCGGAATATTTAAAGGCGAAACAATTTCTTACTACGACCACTGATTCAACTAAAACAGTAGCCCTGGGAAATCATCAGGGTCAATAATATAACAATAGCCGCGAGGTTTAAAAAAAATATCATTATGAACAACGAAGAAGTTTTGCATGAAAAGCCATTGGTTGTGCACGACGCCGGGCATGCTATCCACGAGCACCATCATCAGAGTTTTATTACCAAATATATTTTTAGCCAGGACCATAAAATGATTTCGAAGCAATACCTGTTGACCGGAATCATCTGGGCAGTGATTGGTGGATTTTTTTCTGTTATTTTCCGTTTACAATTAGGGTTTCCCGATCAAACGTTTCCTTTCCTGGAAGATATTTTTGGCCATTGGGCAAAAGGAGGAAGACTCGACACAGAATTTTATTATGCGCTTGTAACCATGCATGGAACCATCCTCGTGTTCTTTGTACTTACTGCGGGTTTGAGCGGCACTTTCTCTAATTTCCTGATTCCGTTACAGGTAGGTGCAAGAGATATGGCTTCCCCCTTCCTGAATATGCTTTCCTATTGGTTTTTCTTTTTAGCATCTATTGTTATGTTCTCTTCGTTGTTTTTACAAACCGGTCCGGCAAGTGGTGGCTGGACGATCTATCCACCGTTGAGCGCATTAGGAGATGCGATGGATGGTTCAAAAGGAGGAATGGACTTTTGGCTTACCAGTATTGCTTTATTTATTATTTCGGTATTGCTTGGAGGATTAAATTATATAACGACGGTTTTGAATATGCGTACCAAAGGGATGTATATGACGAGATTGCCGCTTACGGTTTGGTCATTTCTTTTTACTGCTATCCTTGGTGTGCTTACATTCCCGGTATTGTTATCTGCAGTAGTTTTATTATTATTTGATCGTCACCTGGGAACCAGTTTCTATTTAAGTGATATCGTAATAGGAGGAAAAATATTGCCAAATGAAGGAGGTAGTCCTATTTTGTTCCAGCACCTGTTCTGGTTCTTAGGACATCCCGAAGTTTACATTATCGCGCTTCCTGCAATGGGTATTACGTCGGAAGTAATTTCTACAAATTCAAGAAAACCTATTTTTGGCTATATGGCAATGGTTGGTTCTTTCTTTGCGATCGCCTCATTGTCGTTTCTTGTTTGGGCGCATCACATGTTCGTGTCTGGAATGAATCCATTCCTGGGATCTTTCTTTGTCTTGTTTACCTTATTAATTGCGGTGCCGTCTGCCATTAAAGTATTCAACTGGCTTACCACTCTGTGGAAGGGAAATATACATTTCACGCCCGCGATGTTATTTGCAATTGGCTTTGTAAGTTTATTTATCTCCGGGGGGTTGACAGGAATCTGGCTTGGTAATTCAGCGCTGGATTTTCATTTGCATGATACCTATTTTGTTATTGCGCATTTTCACCTGGTAATGGGAGTAGCTTCTATGTTTGGAATGTTTGCGGGAATTTATCATTGGTATCCTAAAATGTTTGGCAGGTTTATGAATCACACGCTTTCTTATTTGCATTTCTGGATTTCATTTATAGGAGCATATTTCATTTTCTGGCCGATGCATTACGAAGGTCTTGCAGGGATGCCACGGCGCTATTATGATTTCAGCAACTGGGAATCATTTAAAATGTTTGGAGGCCTTAATGAATTTATAAGTGTTACGGCAATCGTAGTATTTGCTGCTCAGTTCTTATTTATTTTCAACTTTTTCTACTCCATGTACAAAGGAAGAAAAGTTACTGATAGAAATAAAAACCCATGGCATTCTACCACTATGGAATGGACGACACCCGTTCATCCGCCACATGGCAACTGGACAAGCGAAATTCCGGAAGTACATCGCTGGCCTTATGATTACGGTAAAGATGGAAGAGATTTTATTGCTCAAACTGAACCTGTAGGTGCAGATGAAAGCAAGCATTAAGGGGTAAAAAAGATAATTTATTAAGGATAATATTTTTCTGAATCAATAGCCCTGTTAATTCAGGGCTTTTTTTAAAAAGGATTTTTTGATGGATAAAACGGTAACAATAATTCCCCATTCGGTTTCTTATACACTGGCGAGCAAAGTGAAAGATTATTTTATTTTAATCAAATTCACCTTAAGCTTTATGGTGGTATTTAGTTGCGTGGTTTCTTATTTACTGGCACCAAATATTCAGTTCAACCTGGCATCCGTTATTTTATTGTTTGTTGCCGGAATGTTTATTACCGGATCTGCGAATGCAATTAATCAAACGGTAGAAAGAAAGACAGATGCTTTAATGAGAAGAACTTCAGGAAGGCCGGTCGCATCGGGCAGGATGAGTGCAAATGAAGCGTGGGCATTTGCAATAATAACCGGAGCTATTGGAATTATCATTATGTGGTACCGGTTCAATTTTGCAAGCGCCGTCATTTCCTTATTCAGTTTATTTTTATACGCGTTTATTTATACGCCTTTAAAAAAAGTAAACTCTATTTCAGTATTAGTGGGCGCTTTTCCCGGCGCTCTGCCCTGTTTAATTGGTTGGATAGCAGGCACTGGTTTAATTAGTCCTTTTGCAACTTTTCAGGGAACATTGGCTACGGGTGAAGCGCATACTTTTTATAATTATGGCGGTTATATTTTATTTGCGATTCAGTTTATTTGGCAGTTTCCGCATTTTTGGGCAATTGCCTGGGTAGCGCATAAAGATTATCAAAAAGCTGGGTTCAAATTATTACCAAGTGAGGAAGGGCCAACTAAATTTACCGCTATGCAAGCTGTAATTTACTCAATGTTGATGATACCCGTTGGCATGTTACCTTACTATTTCGGTATTAGTGGCATTCTCGCATTTTGGATTTTGCTTGCCTGTGGTCTTTGGATGGTCTTTGTCAGTATAAACCTGGTAATGAAAATGAATGTAGATGCGGCCAGAAAAGTGATGTTCAGTTCCTATTTTTATCTGATGATTGTTTTTCTTGCCTTATTATTGGATAAAGTATAGAAAGGGAATTTTAATTAAATATTTTGATTTGAAAATAAAGTTTGTATTATGATTGCAGTGATGAAGCAGGAAAAAAAAACAATACACCCACTTAAGTTTATTATGTGGGCAGGATGTGCAAGTATAGTAATGATGTTTGCCGGGCTAAGCAGTGCTTATATTGTAAAACGTAACCAGGCAAACTGGCTTAGCTTTGATATCCCGCCTATTTTTTATTACTCAACGGCTATAATTGTTTTGAGCAGCTTTACTATTATGCTCAGTCGTAAAGCCTTTATAAACCGGGAGATGAGGCAATACAAAAGCTGGCTTTTTGTGACAACTATACTGGGAATTGCTTTTGTGTTATTGCAATATGCAGGGTTTACACAGCTTTGGGCAAGTGGAATTACCCTCACCCGCAATGTTTCATTTTCATTTTTATACATTATCGTTGGGTTGCACGCCGTTCATGTACTCGGAGGGGTAGTGGCTTTAATAGTTATGTATTTAAAATCGCATAGTAAAAGACGTAAAAATTATAACCAGATTTACATTGATCTGATGAATACTTACTGGCATTTTGTAGATCTTCTATGGATATATTTATTACTTTTTTTACTATTAATAAGATAAAGCTATAAAATGATTCCCGGGAGAGATCGACTGCAGCGGGAAAATTAATTAGTGACAGTAAACAAACAAAAACAAGTAATTTTATTTTTGATTAACCTTTTAACCTGACAATAAATGCAAACGGCGATAGCAAAAACAAAAACTAAAATGTGGGCGGGCGGAAGAAGCCCTTTTAATGTAAGTTATGGGAAACTAATGATGTGGTTTTTTCTCATGAGTGATTCCTTTACATTTGGCGCATTTTTAATTTCATACGGATCCATTCGTTTTAGTCTGAATCATTGGGTAGATCATAATTATGTCTTCAATGAATTTCCTTTCACTGAAGCACACCTCCCGCTGGCATTTGTTAGTTTAATGACATTTATTCTGATCTTCAGCTCTGTGACGATGGTTTTAGGTGTTCATGCAGGTCATAAAATGAATCAAAAAGGCGTGGAAAAATGGCTGTTTCTGACCATTCTTGGCGGCCTTGCATTCTTAGGTTGCCAGGCTTATGAGTGGACTGGTTTAATTACCGGTCAGCACGAAGTATTGGTAAATGGCGTCATAGAACGCTGGGGAACTACTGTAAGCCACAATCCATGGGGGCCAGTGGTGATGCATAATGGACATTTGGTAGGTACTCCGGGGCCTGTTGCTTTTGGAGGATATTTCTTTGGAATTACAGGTTTTCATGGTTTTCACGTTTTTACAGGAGTAATTGTAAATACAGTAATGCTGATAAAAACAAAAAGGGGTGATTTTGCGAAACGAGGTCACTACGAAATGATCGAAAAGGCCGGTTTATATTGGCATTTTGTAGATTTGGTTTGGGTATTCGTATTCCTTTGCTTTTATCTTATCTGATTATAAAAACTAATACTTTTCCATTTATATTTAATTGACTTTAAAGAAAAATTATGTCTGCTGAAATAACAACGAAATTGCCTATTACAGAGGCCGATGTGGCCCATGTAAAACGAATCTGGAAAGCTTTTTGGGTTTTGTTGATTCTAACCATTATTGAACTTGCATTAGGGTTAACTATTTATTATATTGAAATGAATCCGGATTACAGCAACCTTTTAGTATTGATGATAAAGGGCGTAATCTGCATTCTTACGCTGGCAAAAGCTTTTTATATTATTTCGATCTTTATGCATCTTGGCGATGAAGTACGTACTATGATTTTAACTCTGGCCATTCCAGCCTGTTTATTTATTTGGTTTATTACGGCATTTATTGCAGATGGTGCTTCTTTCAAAACTTTAAGAAACACAGATGCCGGGAGCAGAAAATATATTCAACCTAAGAACTTCCATAATGTGCCGCTCGAAGCACCTGCCGAAAAGCACGAAAAGAAATTGGATTAGGTATTTTCCGATAGATTAAAAATTTTTAAATTAGCTGTTGCCCTTTGCAATGGCTAATTTTGCTTTTTGAAAAAAAAGTATGAATAAGAAGTCTCTGATTGCTTTCATGGTAGCTATTTTTTTACCATTGACAGGATATTTGTTAGTGAGTTATTATGGTGCAGATGCGGTGAAGATGCCGCCGAGGTATTTTTATGATAGTGTAAATGTGGTGCAAAAAAATGGTAAAACAACTTATGATACTGCCTGGCATCATGTAAGTAATATGCATTTTACCAATCAGTTAGGAGAACAGGTTTCTTTGGATGATCTGAAAGGTAAAATTATTGTTCTTGATTTCTTTTTTACCCATTGCCCTACCATTTGCCCTCAACTGGCAAAATCAATGAAAAAATTGCAGAACTCTTTCCCGAATAGTGATTCCATTGTTCAGTTTGTGTCCATTTCTATTGATCCAAAACATGATTCTGTGGAGCAATTGAGAAAGTGGGCGGAAAAGTTTAATGTAAATCCGGATAGCTGGTGGCTGCTCACAGGGGATCGAGATAGTATTTATAATTTTGCACTTCATGAAATAAAAGCAAGTGTGGCTGATGTGAATATTGATACAGCTTTTGTTCATACAGAAAATTTTTTCCTTCTGGATAAAGATCGTATTGTAAGAGGCTGGTTCAATGGATTGGATTCTGTGGCTCAGTCCAGATTAGTAAGAGATATTCCATTACTCATGCTTGAAAAAGACAAGAAAAGGACATTTGCAGATTTTTTTCGTGATCTTTTAAAAGGAAAAACAACCACACCCTAAATGGATGAAAGAAATAACTTTCCGAAGCCTGTTTTAAAAAAAGATGATCGGAAGGCACGGATTTTCATCTGGGCGGTTTCGATTCTTATTTTTATGGGGATTGCTTTTCTTTCCGGTGCTAAACTAAATATACCCATCAATTTTGACCCGCATATATTCGCTGCTTTCAATGCTGTCATTAACTCAATTGTTGCTATCTTATTAGTTTTAGCTTTAATTTCCGTAAAATCAAAAAGGTACGTGCTTCACAAAAGAATCATGCTTGCAGCCATCATTCTTTCTGTTCTTTTTTTAATCTCTTATGTATGTCACCATCTGTTAAGCAGTGAAACCAAATTTGGAGATTTAAATCATGATGGAATAGTGAGTTTGGATGAAAAGAGCCTTGCCGGTTCTTTGAGATATGTTTATTATTTTATATTACTGACACACATTCCGCTTGCCGGCATTATTTTGCCATTTATTTTATTTACAGCTTATCGCGCTCTGAGTGGCGAATATGAAAAACATAAAAAACTGGCAAGAATTACATGGCCAATCTGGTTTTATGTAGCGATCAGTGGAGTAGCAGTTTATTTATTGATTAGCCCTTATTACCATTAACAAGGTGTTTAATTCACCTTTCGCAAAAATGGTACTTAAAATAAATAGAGCCATTTATCAATGCCGGTTTTTAATTGGCTTGTATAAAGGAAGATTAGTTTTAGGCCTAAATAAAATGTTTATTCCGAAGAGCGTGATTCATAATCATATGAATCATTTAGATCTCCAACTCCTTTGCAGGATCCCAAAATAATTTCTCAAAATCTACTACTGTATCATTCTCTACTTTTATTTTTTCTTTTAATAATAATTCTTCCATAAGAGTAGGTGTGTCAAAGTGTGCTTTTCCCGTTAACATTCCATTGCGGTTCAATACTCTATGCGCGGGAACTTTTGGAGAGGCATTATGTGCACCATTCATAGCCCAACCCACCATTCGCGCCGAGCTTTTGGTGCCCAGGTAATTAGCAATAGCGCCAAAGGAGGTAACACGACCTTTTGGAATCTGACGAACCACATCATATACATCTTCAAAAAAGGAGTATTGGCCGTGAAGCGAGCGAGGTTTTTCTTTCTTAATCATCATTTTATTTTTCTTATTGCGTTATTCAATTCTATAAAACTAATATAGCAAAGAAAATACTCTAATCGACAAGGAAGAAATAAATGCTTTTCTATTTTATTTTTTTAAAAGAAAACCACTGATATAGAACATTTAAAGACATTTATTACAATAATCTCCCGGATACTTCTTCTAAAAATCTGAAAAATGTTTATTTAGAATAAAAAAAAGGTAAAATCGTTGTATAATTTGTTTATGAAGTGTTATTACTTTGTGAAACTATTTAAAAAGTTTATTGACTAATTGCATTATTCATGTCAGACAAACTAAATACTTATAAAAGACAATTAAAAAAGCATCTTTATTTCTCAAAACTGCTTTCTTGTGCTGATTTGAGTATTTTAACCAATAAAAGTCTTCCATTTACCACCCGGTTTTTAAATGAATTAATTGATGAAGGAAGTGTGGTAGAAACAGGTTATGCAAATTCCACAGGTGGCCGCCGCCCACAAATGTATTCTCTCAAAGACGATTTAAATTACATTGTCACAGTTGCAATGGATCAACTGATTACCAAGATTGGAATATTAGACATGCATAACAATGTTGTGGGGGAAATTGAGAAAATTGAACTTCCATTAAAAGATAATCCAAAGGCTTTAACGCTACTCAAAAATTCTTTATTATCCTTTATTGCAAAATCTGGCATAAGCAAAGAAAAAATCTTAGGAATAGGAATTAGCATGCCTGGTTTTGTAGATGTCAAAAAAGGAATTAATCATTCATTTTTAATTACGGAAGATGAAACTATTATTCAATACCTGGAATCAGAATTGGGGATTCCGGTATTGATTGATAATGATTCCAGCCTGATTGGCCTTGCTGAAATGAGATTAGGAACTGCCCGTGGCCATAAAAATGTAATGGTAATTAATATTAGTTGGGGCGTTGGACTTGGAATGATTCTGAATGGCCAGTTGTTTCGCGGGAATAATGGCTTTGCCGGAGAGTTTAGCCATATTCCTGTTTTTAAAGACAACAAAAAGATTTGTAGCTGCGGAAAAACCGGTTGCCTTGAAACAGAAACATCTTTATTGGCAATTATCGGGAAAGCTATTACAGGATTGGAAAAAGGCAAGATGTCGGTATTAAAAAATCTTTCTTTCGATCATGCAGAACAATCCTGCAAGGCGATTATGGAAGCGGCTTCGAAAGGAGACACTTTTGCTGTGGAGCTTTTTTCTGAAGCAGGGTACAACCTGGGATTGGGAGTTGCTATTTTGATCACTTTATTCAACCCTGAACTGATTATTTTGAGTGGCAGGGGAGCAGAGGCGGGTAAATTATGGCTTGCGCCGATTCAGCAGGCGATCAATGAGCATTGCATTCCGAAAATCGCGGAAGAAACACAAATTAAAATTTCAACATTCGGTCAGAGAGTTGATTTGATTGGAGCTGCTGCGCTGGTGATGGAAAATTACGAAAGAACCGGATCTATGCATCCGAACAGATTAAAAACAGCTTAAATTTTTTTTAAAATACACAAACATCAAAACCCTATCTATTAAAAGAAAAAAAATTGCAATGAAAAAAATGACTCAAAAATTGTTGCTCAGTACTTTTCTCTGCTTTTGCTTTGCAATAACCTTCGGGCAGCAAAGGGAAATTACCGGCACAATTAAAGACAAAGACGGATCACCGGTTGCAAATGCTTCAGTACAAATCAAAGGTACTGCTAAAGGTACCTCAAGCAATGCAGATGGTGATTTTACGATTATGGTAAATGGTGCTAATCCAATTTTGGAGATTAGTTCTGTAAATTTTAAGACTCAAGATGTACCGGTGGGTAGTCAAACTCATCTGGCCATTACTCTTGAAGGTGGAGTTGGTTCCTTACAGGAAGTAGTGGTAACAGCTTTGGGGATTCAAAGATCTAAAAAATCTTTAGGGTATTCTATCCAGCAGGTTTCGGGGCAAACGCTATCAGAAGCCAGGGAACCGAATTTGGTAAATGATCTCTCAGGAAAAGTTTCAGGATTACAAGTTGTTCGTTCCGGAAACGGTCCTGGAGGTTCTTCTCAGATTATTCTGCGTGGAAACAATTCATTGACCGGTACTTCACAGCCACTTATTGTTGTTGATGGCGTACCGATGGATAATTCTACCGGCCGTGTGGGTATAGGAGCAACCAACGATTTCTGGAATCCTTCTTTAGATATGGGAAATGGGTTAAGTGATATCAATGCAGATGATATTGCATCAATAAGTGTGTTAAAAGGCCCGGCAGCAGCAGCACTTTATGGTTCTCTTGGAGGTAATGGAGTAATTCTGATTACTACCAAAACAGGAAAAAAACAACCGGGGCTTGGTATTACTGTTTCATCATCTGTTGGATTTGAAAGTATTTTTACCAACCCGTCAATGCAAAATTCGTATGCTCAGGGAAGCCAGGGAAAATATGATTCAGTTTCCACTGCAAGCTGGGGTCCCAAAATAAATGGCCAAACAGTTACCGATTGGTCAGGTAAACAAGTGCCTTTACAATCCTATGATAACGTGTCTAATTTTTTTCAAAATGGAATTGTTTCTAACCAAAATATTTCGTTGCAGCAACAGATAAATTCTACCTCTGTCTATGCTTCATATAATCGTTTTGATGATAAAAGCATCATTCCCGGAGCAAAACTTTCCCGTAATAATATTACAGCAAGGGCTGTAACAAAATTTGGTAATAATGAACACTGGACATTGGATACCAAATTTCAGTTAGTCAATGCTACAGCAAATAACCGTTCTCTGGAGGGGCAAAATGGAAGCATATTTTCAACTATTTACAACTTGCCGAGAACCCTTAACATTCTCAATTTTAAAAATCCCCTGGATACAAGTGGAAACATGTTTTGGTGGCAAAAAGGAAGTGGAATGAATCCTTACTGGGCGGCTAAATATAATCTGAATAATGATACCCGTAATCGTTACTTATTGTATGCATCTCTTAAACATCAGTTTACCCCATGGCTTACTGCAGAGGCCACTGCCGGTGCTGATATGTACACTACCAATACAGAAAGCAAAGCATATGCGGGAAGTACCATAAACAACAGTTATGGCTTAGGTAAACAAACGTATCAACAAACAAATTATAGTGGAATGCTGACTGCCAAAAAAGATAACTTGTTTGGGAAATTTGGCGGCTCTTTAATGGTTGGCGGAAACCTGATGGCATGGCAAAATAGCGCAATCAGCATCAATGCAGGTACTCTTAGAGTTCCCAATTTGTTTACTGTTACAAATTCTGTTGGTAATCCAGGGGTTAACCAGGCATTCAGCCAGAAGAAAATTAATTCACTTTATGGATCGCTTGAATTGAATTACGGTGGCTATTTATTTCTTGACGGAACTTTCCGTAACGACTGGACGTCAGCTCTTGCTCCTCAGAATAAATCGTTCTTTTATCCTTCTTTGAGCCTTTCCTATGTCTTCACTGATATGATCAATAACAATGGCGGCTCATTACCTTCATGGTTAAGCTATGGTAAATTACGGGCCTCCTATGCTGCTGCTGGCAGTGATCTGGATCCTTATGAATTATATAACACTTATTATATTGGTACTGATCCAAATGGAAATACAACTGCTGGAAGAAACGGTACATTATATAATGACAGTGTAAAGAGCCAGTTAATCAAATCTTATGAAGCTGGAGCTGAGCTGCGGTTCTTCCAAAACAGAGTGGGAGTAGATGTATCGATTTATAAATCCAATGCAATCCGCCAATTAATCAATCTTCCCATGGATCCATTAAGTGGATATAGTTCAATGAAAATTAATGCGGGCAATGTTCAAAACACAGGTGTGGAAGTGACAGCCAATGCGCGGATTTTGGATAATCCTAATTCCTTGAAATGGGATATGACGTTAAATTATTCACATAATAAAAATACAGTACCTTCTATTTACCCTGGAGTGAATAAATATCAACTGGGTGGTTTCGATAATATCCAGATTTTGGCTGTTGCAGGTCAACCTTATGGCGAAATTTACGGGAGCAAACTTTTAACGGTCACAGATGCCAAATCTCCTAACTATGGACAACTGATCCTTACAAACAATGGTCTTCCACAGGCAACTACCGATATATCAAGGCTTGGCAACCAGCAGGCAGATGCATTGATTGGCTTTGCCAATTCATTTTCCTATAAAGGATTTGGGCTTTCAATTTTGCTTGATGCAAGAATTGGTGGTAAGATTTTCTCGCAAACTTTAGATAATATGGAAAGAAATGGTACTGCTGCAATCACTGTAAGCAACGGCACCAGAGATTCTATGCTGGTTAAAGGAGTTGTACTTGATCCAAATACAAATCAGTATGTTCCCAACTCCAATAGAATTTCAACTCAGCAATACTGGGGAGCTATTGCAGGAACAGGAAATACCGGCATCACAGAAACCAATCTTTATGACGCTACGAATGTAAGAATCAGAAATATTCAATTAAGTTATACTTTCCCTAAGAGCATGTTGAATAACTCCTTCATTCAAAAAGCGATTGTATCTGTATCCTGCAATAATGTTTGGCTGATCACAAGTCATTTGCATGGTTTAGACCCAGAATCGGTTTATGCAGCAGGTACACCGGCTGTAGGTTTTGAAAATGGAAGTGCTCCAACAAGCCGTACCTTTTACATCAATCTTTCATTAGGGTTTTAACCTTTAACCTTTTAATTTAAAACAATGAAGCATATAATTAAAGAATATAGTTTATTTGTAATTACCATTCTGGTTTTCACAGGATGTAAAAAAATTACAGACATAAATACTAACCCGACAGCCGCGAATGCTGATCAGGTGCAGGTAGAGTATTTTATTGATAATTCTATCATTCACGCCCAAATGAATCCAGGGGTATCCGAACGGGCATTCGTTCTTTATTGGGTCCCAGGGGGGCGCCAAATCGCAGATGCCGACGGAGCTACCTTTTCGTGGGGCGATTATAACGATGAATGGATTGGTGAATACTATGATAATCAATCTGGCGCTTTAAATACCATCAACAGTGCTATTGATGTGGCAAATCAGCAAATAACTGCCGGAACCAATAAAAATTATACCAACAATCTGATGCAGGTTGCACGTATCTGGAGAGCTTATTTGATCAGTGAAATGAGCGATAATTTCGGCCCGATGCCTATCGAGGCTTTCCAGGGAGTAAATCCTGAATTTACAGACGTAAAAACAGTGTATTACTATATGCTGGATGAACTAAAA
>Ga0157370_10003715_pt1 | contig 17832 bp, 18 predicted proteins | sample C35metaG_FD_113463 | JGI IMG/M metagenome (GOLD analysis project Ga0157370, IMG submission 113463) | Corn rhizosphere microbial communities from Kellogg Biological Station, Michigan, USA - C3-5 metaG | ecosystem: Host-associated > Plants > Roots > Rhizosphere > Soil | place: USA: Michigan...
ACGCATAATTACCAAATTAAAATTTAAAGTACTTTATAAGAAAAGTGTGCCGTGTGATTGACGAAGTACTTGTAAGAATATTTTATACAATATTAAAGCTGTTTTTCCGAAAAAATAAATATTCTTATAAGAATTAATCTTGAATTTTCTAAAATAATTACCCTTTATATAAGTTTATAATATCATATAAAATATACTTTGCATTTATTAAAAATTGAAAAAAATTTTAACTCAGATAAAAATTTACCGCCTTTTCACAAAATACCCTTCTACATCCGAAATAGAATCAAACGGCACGTTTACCAACTGCCCCTGCTTGTTATGCATAGCGCCAAATACAAGAAAATTCTTTGTAATCGCTTCATAATTCCGTGAGATGATCATACGGTGCAAACGTACCTTTGCCGGATTGCTGCTTCCAAAAAGTACATAGGCTTCAGGGTGTTGTTGTGTAAAAACATAAATGGAATACACGACTGTAGCAATTATCATATCTAAATCTCCATTGTTGCTCAGGTTGGTGTCGTCTATCTCTATAGTAGTTTCATCACTAAAGATAATATCGCCAAAACCAAGATTGAATACATTTTCATTTAAAGTCTGCGTATACTTAATGGCCTTGCGTATTGTACCATTTTTACCTGTGCTTGTAAATTCAAAAACGGTAAAGTCGGCATTCGCGGAGAGTTCATATTTTGGAGATTCCATACTATACAAGGTAGTCTTTATTTATCAGATTATTGGATTTATAGATTTTGGATTGTTATAATGGTTTATTATCTTCGTATTCGAATTGATTTCTCTATAAGGAGACGCTATAGCTCAGCTGGATAGAGCACCTGCCTTCTAAGCAGGCGGTTCCAGGTTTGAATCCTGGCGCGATTACGCAAACCGTAACTAATCACTATTACTGAAGGTTAGCGGTTTGAATCCAGTCGAGGTCACTAGCGGTTGAAGGTTTTAATCCTGACGCAATCATAGAACCTATCTATGAACAACCTACTCGAAACCCCTATAGAATACCTTAAAGGTGTGGGTCCGGCGCGCGGCGAGCTGCTCCGGAAAGAGTTGGGCATCCATAAATATGGCGACCTGATAAACCTTTTTCCAAACCGTTATATTGATCGTACACGTTACTACCGCATCAACGAATTGCTTAACAGCAGCAGCGAGGTGCAGGTGGTGGGCAAAGTGATCAATATTAAGTCGGTTGGCGAAAAGAGAACACGACTTGTGGCAACCTTTACCGATGGCACCGGCGAAATGGAACTTGTTTGGTTTCAGGGGCAGAAATGGATTCGGGAAAACCTGAAGATCAATACACCCTATGTGGTTTTTGGAAAGGCGACTTCCTTTAACGGTGTGTTTAATATGGCGCACCCCGAAATGGAATTGCTTGCCGAACACGAACAGAGTCTGCGTAGTGCTATGCAGCCTATTTACCCTTCTACCGAAAAACTTGTACAGCGTGGCATTACCAACAAGGTAGTGAACAAGATCATGCAGCAGCTTTTTATAGAAACACAGGCTTTATTTAGCGAAACACTACCTGCACATCTGGTAAACGAATTACAGCTTATCCCTAAGAATGCTGCGTTATTCAATGTGCATTTTCCTAAGAGCCAGGATTTACTGGCAAGGGCACAGTTCAGGCTTAAGTTTGAGGAACTGTTCTTTATCCAGTTGCAACTGATCACCAAAAACCTTATCCGTAAGCATAAGATAAAGGGACACATATTTGATAAAGTTGGAGAATACTTTACCGGATTTTATAATAACCATTTACCCTTTGAACTGACAGGTGCCCAAAAACGCGTACTGAAAGAGATACGCCACGATATGGGTCAGCCGGCGCAAATGAACCGCCTGCTTCAGGGCGACGTGGGTTCGGGGAAGACTATTGTGGCTTTAATGAGCATGCTTTTAGCACTCGACAATGGTTTTCAGGCGTGCCTTATGGCACCAACGGAAATCTTAGCCAACCAGCATTTTATAGGATTAAGCGAACTTGCTACGCCACTCGGCATCAATATAAAGATACTTACCGGTTCAACTAAAACTTCAGAACGAAAAATTATCCACGAACAACTGGAATCGGGAGAGCTTCATATCATCATTGGAACCCATGCCCTGCTTGAAGACAAGGTGCAATTCAAGAACCTTGGGCTTGCCGTTATCGATGAGCAGCACCGTTTTGGTGTAGAGCAGCGCAGTAAACTATGGCATAAGAACGAGATTCCGCCGCATGTGTTGGTAATGACTGCCACCCCTATTCCGCGTACGCTGGCCATGAGCCTGTATGGCGACCTTGATATCTCTGTTATCGATGAGCTGCCGCCCGGACGTAAACCGATACAAACCGTTCACCGTTTTGACAGCAACCGACTTAAAGTCTGGGCATTTTTAAAAGAAGAGATCGCTAAAGGCCGCCAGATCTATATCGTGTATCCGTTAATTCAGGAGAGCGAAAAAATGGACTACAAAGACCTTATGGACGGTTACGAGAGTATTTCGCGCGACTTCCCGTTACCGCAATACAGCGTGAGTATCGTTCACGGAAAGATGAAACCGTCTGAAAAGGATAGTGAAATGGCGCGTTTTGCCGCAGGTAAAACCAATCTTATGGTGGCCACTACGGTTATAGAGGTGGGTGTAAACGTTCCCAATGCCAGTGTTATGGTTATTGAGAGCGCCGAACGTTTCGGGCTTTCGCAGCTGCACCAGTTACGCGGGCGTGTAGGCCGTGGCGCCGACCAAAGCTACTGTATCATGATGACAGGACAAAAGCTGAGTAACGACAGTAAAACCCGTATGGAAACCATGTGCCGTACCAACGATGGCTTTGAGATCGCCGAGGTTGACCTTAAACTGCGCGGCCCCGGAGATATTATGGGTACACAGCAAAGTGGTGTGCTTAACCTGCAAATTGCAGATCTTGTTCGTGATCGTGACATACTACAATTGGCACGCCAGTATGCTATAAAAATTCTTAAGGACGACGCTCCCCTTGCCCGCCCTGAACACGCTGCCATGCGGAACGCCTTCCTTGAAATTAGCAAGAAGAAAAATATTTGGAATTATATCAGTTAACGGTTTTAAGTTGACAGTTCACAGTTGCTAACTCGTGCCGTTATTACAAGCGTAATGTAATAAGTGTAGCAATCTTTAGGTAATTTTACTTACTCCAGTAAATCAAGCAATTGTACTTAGCAATTTTTCAATTTATTTTTTATTCTTTGCAATTTACAAGTAAAGTATAAAATTAATTACGATATGACAAATAGGAAAATTTCATTTCATGTATTAAAATTCATGAGCAGTCCCAGTGAAACAGTTTATAATGGTTTTGATTTTGAACCATTTATTGACTGGTTTAACGCCTTAACCGATAATCAAAAAATCTACACCTTAAACGCAAATAAATTCACTTCTTTAGATATTATAGAAAAAATACCCGAAAGGCTATATCAAGGTTATAAAAAAGTATATTTTGGTATGATGAGTACTGGGAATCATGGATCAAGAAGAAATCTAAAAAACAGTATCGACAATTCAAAAAGAGAAAACCCTAAAGCAATTCATGAAGGAGAAGAGCAAGAAAATTATTTTTTGTTCGCTTTTAAAAATGCAGGAGATATAGACTTTATATTTCAAGATGCAGGTAGAGGTGTAAAAACTTTGCATATCAAAAATTATTTTGACAAATACATCAACGAATATTTGACACAACAAAACAAACTCAAAGACTTTAAATTAGTTGAAGGTGCCGTTATTTCGACTCCCGAAGTTATGATCGACCGATTAGAAAGAGTCACAAAGACAAAAATATATATTGATAAGTCTATTTTAGATGAAGACAATCTTGCTTTAACAGACAGAACACTAAGTGTTAGAGAAAATTTAGTAATCGATGTTAGAGCACAAAGAGGTAAAGATATAAAAGAATTTCTACAGGATATTAGGCAAAAAATAGTTTATAACACAAAAATTGATAAACTATGGATAGAAGGTAAAGATCATCATGGAAATATTTCTTCATTTTATTTAAATCAAATACAAAAATCCGCCTATATTACGATCGATATCGATCCAGGAACATCGGCTTTAATAAAAGATGACATGCAAAGAGAATTATTAAATTTACTATAAATGTATAAGAATTACTTAATTCTCATTAATGATTATATTTATACGCTCAAAAAAGACGTATGGTTCGATATTGTTGCACCATTTTTAATATCGTGTTTCATAGGCATATGCCTATATAATAATATAGCACTTGTAGACAAATCTTTTCTTACAAATATTTTATCTGTCTTGGGAATTTTAGCTGGGTTTAGTATTACTTCTATAACAATACTTACATCTACAACTAATAATTCTATAATTGAACTAAAAAGAAGATTGACGGGTATTGTTATTGATGGTGTAGCAATAAGCATATTTAGGAAACTTTATATTTTAATAAGCTACTCCGTCCTAATTTGCCTATTTGCAATTATTTTAAATACTATCGGCTATCTAATTCCCGTAACTAAATTATTCATTAAAAGCATTGTATGCATATTAAAGGCTTTAGATGTATTTGTAGTGTTACATATTTTCTTTGTTAATATTAGAAATATTTCCTCATTATATTTTTTATTTTTTAACGAAACCAACTTGGAATCTAATTCCGATTTACAGAACTAATTAATCTATTATAATTATTTTAAAAAAGTCAATATTCCCCACACAATCCTCATAAAAAGCCTTTATCGCTTCAAAAATAAACACTACAATTAACTCTCAAAAATCTGTTAACTATAAACCGTCACCTATAAACTATTTCATACCTTAACGTTATGAAAATCGCAACCTATAATGTAAACGGAGTTAACGGGAGGCTACCGGTGCTTTTGCGCTGGCTTGGGGAGACACAGCCTGATATTGTATGCCTGCAGGAGCTTAAAGCACCACAGGAAAATTTCCCTGAAGCTGCTATTAATGATACAGGATATAATGCCCTATGGCATGGGCAAAAGCAATGGAACGGTGTCGCCATCCTTACAAAAGCAGGTTTAAAAGTTGAGGAAGTTGGCCGTTCGCTGCCCGGTGATCCCGAAGATGTACAAAGCCGCTACCTTGAGGCTATGGTTGAAGGCATTCTTATCTGCTGCCTGTACCTGCCTAATGGTAACCCTGCTCCCGGACCAAAATTCGACTATAAATTAAAATGGTTTCAGCGCTTAACCGATCGTGCTAAAGCGTTGTTAGACTTTAAAATTCCGGTGATCCTGTTGGGCGACTTTAATGTGATGCCTACCGAACTGGACGTATACAAACCCGAACGCTGGGTAAAAGATGCGCTCTTCAGGCCGGAAACACGTGAAGCTTTTCATAAACTGGTGGCACAGGGCTGGACGGATGCCATACGTAAGCTCTACCCTGACGAGAAGATCTATACGTTTTGGGATTACTTCCGCAATGCCTACGACCGCGATGCAGGGCTGCGAATTGACCATTTTCTGTTGAGTCCGCAACTGGTAGATAAATTAAAAGACGCTAAGGTAGACCGCCATGTACGCGGTTGGGAAAAGACCAGCGACCATGCCCCGGTATGGATAGAGATTACTCCCTGAAAAACACAATCTTGTAAAATCGCTGCACTAAAACGATATAGTTTTCACGATAATCCTACTATCTTTATGTTCTTGTAACACCAAAGTGTTCTAAGGATTTATTGGTTATGAATCCCTCCTCATGGAGGGATTTTTTTGTTTTACAAAACAAATCGGGAAAACACTGCCATGTATCATAATATTCCGTACATTGGTTGAATCATTCAAGATAAAAAACGGAAGACTATGACAATAGAAAATGTAACTGGCCTGATTATAAGCGTTGCGGCAGCTGCCGGCTTACTGCCCTTATATTTATGGAAGAAGAAACAAAATACTGCTAATGAGCCTAAATTAAAGCCCATCAGAGTAAAAAGCAAAGAGTAAATCGTACTGATTATAAAACTGAATCCCTCCTGTGAGGGATTTTTTATTTTATGTAAGTTGATAATTGTTAAATTATTAATATTAAAAATGTTTTTAAAGTTCTTTAATTTTGTTTCTTTGGTGCTCAAACCAATTATAACAAACCATATGAACAAACTAAAAATGACCCTGGCAATTATTGTGCTGGCGGTAACAATGCCAAGTATTGCACAAAATAAAAAAGTAGCAGTAGCAACCTTTTATGCTGACAGGATGGTCGATCTTTCAGATGTTGGGCTTACATCATTAGCCATGGTAACAGAACTTGCTAATGATCCTACTTTTAATCTTCAGCCGCTTATTGACCAATATCACGACAAATTTTTTAAGGACTATGCTCCTAAATTTCCTTTTGATATAGTGGCAGAAACTACGGTAACTGAAAATGCTGCTTACAAAGAATTTAAACCTGAATACAAACCCGGATATGAAGTTACCCGTTATGTTACTTCTCCAGGTTATATTGCAATTGATACAAATTATGGCACTAAAAATGAGAAAGATATGCTTAAAATGTTTCCTGATGTAGATGGAATCATGTTTGTATATGTAACATTTGCAATGAATAAGGGTTTTGGTATTGGTGGCACAGCGACAACAAAAATGCAGGCTTACACAAATATCGTATTATATAACAAAGCAGGAAAAAAAGTATTCACTATAAATGAGCATGCCAATTCGAAAAAAACAGGCGTAATGGTAGGTGGTGTACCTGTTATGAAAACTGAAAAAGTACTTCCTATGTGTGAAGATGCCCTTACAGAATTAATGAAAGACCTAGACAAAAGGATTCAGAAAATAATAGACAAAAGTGCTAAGAAATTGTAATAGCACTTTAGTAATTAAAGAAGAACCGCACTTATGTGCGGTTTTTTTTGTTTATAAATATAATCCTGTGAACATTATGAAATAAATGGAACGAGTTCATCAAATATCATAGCAAAATACTTTACCGACAAAAATTAGCCGTTTACCTCAATTTATTTTTTATGTGGTTTTAGGTAGATACATTTGAGTATTAACATTTATTTAAGAGAGACCATGAAAAATGCCCCCCACAAACACGCGTTCATGAGAAACCTTAAGTTAACTGTTTCGGTGCTGGCGTATACCGTTAGTCATTTACAGGAGCTAATAAGGTTTTGAACATCAAAAGGCAGGTGCCTGCTACAGGTTCCTGCCTGAGGTGATTTTTTGAAAAACTAAAGAGATTCTTCATTCCGCTGCGCTGCATTCAGAATGACAAAATTGCTCTCATAAATAAGATTGCCGCGCTTCATTGCATTACGCTCGCAATGACGTAACGTGTGTCATTCTGACGATAGGAAGAATCCCATCCGATTCCAATAAAGATTCTTCATTCCGCTGCGCTGCATTCAGAATGACAGGAAAATAAACCTAAATCTTCACAGGTTTAAGCGTTTTTATAGTTGTATCGGTATGATCCTGCAAAAGCAGATCGCCATTGTTTCGTACTAGATGGTAATGACCATACCCTTCAGTAAATTCAAACCGATCTTTGTTATTTTCATCAGGTTTAATTTCACTTAGCGTAAAATCGGAAAGGCCATCAATTTGTTTCTTAAGATACAAACGGCCATTATAAAGGCTAATACTAAAAGTATTTTTGGTATCGTGCTGAATAATTTCCCACTTCCCTATTTCAACTGTCATCTGTGTCTTTTGCTTTTCCAGCTTTAGTGCTTCCTTGGTTAACTTTTTCAGTTCAGCAAGATCTATTTCGTGCCTTTGCTCCTCCAGACGATATAAAAAACGGTTTATAGGCGAAATACCATTCGTATGGAAGTCCATGTCATATGTCATGTCGAGTCCGTAGATCTGCGAAAGCAAACCGCCTACAAAATAGTCTGGGAAACGGCCTTCGGGCAATTGCTGCATATCCCTGCCCTTTAAAATAATAGTGAAGGCATACTGCGCCAATGCGTTTGACGGACAATGCACCCAAACCACCCAGGGCGTAGTGTAAGCAGGATAACCATATTTCGCATTGGTAGGATAGCCGTGATAATGCTCCATAAGCACCACCGTATAAAAATTGATGATATCCGCTTCGGGATTAAATTTTCCTTCTTCACGCAATTGCTGGTCGGCATTTATAATACTCTCCCATTGCTGCTTAATTGCGTCACTTTTCAGGTTCTTGATTTCCTTTTCGATACGGTTAAGGTTCTGCCCCATCATAACGACAGAACTGAACAGAAAAATGATAATGATACTTTTCTTAAGCATGATTGATGATGTATTTGTAAAAAAGCAATAGTACAAAAAATCTTACCTTTGCGCTACAAAATTACAACGCATTTAAAAAGGTTTACTGAAGCCGTTCTTTCAGTACAACCAAAGGCATTTTTTCGTAAGCGAAATTTTTATATTTTGCAGGCATATTTTTATCTGTTCGTTTGAAAAACCAAATGCGTAACATTAATTTTTACATTGTTGATTTACAATAAATTAACCCACTCTAATTTTACGCACGAAAATGGCGTTTTGAGAGCAGAAAGCGTAACATTAACATTTGAATTATTTTCAATAAAAATCTTAAAAAACACTATTTAATACAATGCTGTCATACAACCCCAAAGAATGGTTTTCGTTTATTTTCAGGTTCCATAAAGGCGATACTTTTATTAAGCTGCTACCCGTTATGGCAGGTATCGGTTTATATGCTGCACTGATCGCTTTCCTTGAACTGGAATATTGGAAACTGGCCGATGGAAGCCATGTTAAAAACATTACTGTAATGCACACCATGCTTGGGTTTGTGATATCGCTGTTATTGGTATTTCGTACCAACACTGCTTATGACCGTTGGTGGGAAGGCAGAAGAATGTGGGGAGGCCTGGTTAACAGTAGCCGTAACCTGGCGCTAAAGCTTGCTGTTATGCTTAAGAATAAAGAAGATAAGGATATAATGAAAAGACTTATTGTTGCTTATGCCGATGTATTAAACCAACACCTTAAAAATAAAGACATAAGCCACGAACTTTTTGATGATGCCGTGCTTTCTCCCGAGCATTATAAGCACAAACCTAATCAGATCGCCAAGACTATTATGGCGAAGATTAACGATTTGTACACTTCAGGAAATATTACCGGTGACCAACTTATTATACTGAATGCGGAAGTACAGTCATTTACCGATATCTGCGGGGCTTGCGAACGTATTAAAAACACTCCGATTCCGTATTCGTACAGTGCTTTTATTAAGAAGTTTATCTTCTTTTATGTTATGACGCTGCCTTTTGGATATGTATTCCAACTGGGGTATTATGTTATTCCGGTAGTGATGTTTATATTCTATGTACTTGCCAGTCTTGAGCTTATCGCCGAAGAAATTGAAGACCCTTTCGGGACCGATCAGAATGACCTTCCACTTGATAAGATATGCGCCAACATCAAAATGAATGTAGAGGAATTGTTGTATTAGATTCCCAAACTTAAAAGATTGTTTTATTACGTTTTTAACATATAGACATAATATCCTTCATAACTTTAAGAATCAAAAATTAAAGCTATGAGTACCGACAAAAAAAACGATGAAGGAAAAACTTCTGCCGACGATAATTTAAACAATAATGCCCATTATTCTAAAGATGGTGAAATCACCCGAGAAGATGATCGCGACCGTCATAACAGCGCTGACGAATGGGATACCGAAAAGAGCAGAACAGGCCGAAATAAATAACACATTTTTCGCAATACCGCATAAAATAAGGCGTTATGCTTTAATTCACATTAAGGTGGCATACTAATTGCAACTAATCTCATAAATTTAATTAGATTTGTAATTTACGCCCAAAACTATATGGTTTTTATGAAATATTTTTTCGCAATTTTACTAATAACTATTTCATCATCAGGTTTATACGCTCAGATTGATAATCCTATGGGCGGACTTGCCATACCTAAAACCAACACAACAGTTTCTCCTAAGATACCTGCAAAAACGGACTTGCCTTCTACCGTTATGCCTCCAAAAAAGACATTTACCGGTGCCGATCTTACCAAAAAAGAGAGTGAATTCAGTATGGTGAAAAAAGAGGAGTTCGTTAACAGAGGTACTGAGTATCAGGACAAAGTAAACGCAAGCGTACAACGTAAAGGTGAGTCTAACGAAGCCTATCGCGGTAATCAGTCGTTTGGAGAAATACGTACAAAATCGGCTTATTTAGATATACTTTCTGCCGATTATGGCCTTGAAGATGGCGACAGAATAAGGGTTCTTGTTAACGATCGTGTTGTAATTCAGGAATTTACACTCACCAATAACATAAGAGGTCTACAATTACAGCTTCTCCCAGGATTCAACAAAATTGAGTTTGAAGCTATGAATCAGGGTACTTCGGGTCCAAATACAGCTCAATTTACAATTTATGACGACAAAGAGAAGCAGCTTATGTCAAATCAGTGGAATCTTGCCACAGGATTTAAGGCTTCAGTAATGGTTATAAAAGAATAGTGTAGTATATTTGTCTATAAGCCAATCAAACTTATGAAACGTATACTATCACTACTTTGCTTTACATTAGCACTACACTTTTCTGCTATTGCGCAGGAGCATGAAGCTACTATCTACTTTCTTGACGGAACTGATGTTTCCGGTTATGCAAGCCTTAAATTTGATAAGGAATCATTCTATGGTATGCCGCAGGATAAAATCGAATTCAGGGTTTCCAAAGACGATAATGCCGATAACTGGGACGAAAAAACCGTGTCTAAAATTGTTTTTCACGACTTTGAGTTTCCACGTACTTTTGAGTATCTACCTCTAACCACATACAATGGTACCGAATATTACTTTCTTGAACTTATATCTTCAGGCGAGGTAAATTTATATGCAGATGCTATGGCAGCATGGAATGTAAAACCTGATAAAGATGCAGAAGAAGGCACACATATACTCCCTGACGAAAAATACCTTAAGGTAAAACGTAAGACTGAAAAAAATCTTACTACATTAGGAAACAGCAAGAAAAAAATAGCTACTTATTTTAATGAGTGTCCGGGAATTATAGAACGCTTAAACAGCAATGTATTTAACCCAAAAACACTGGAAGATATAGTAGAATACTACAATGATCTTTGCGCCGGAGAACTTGCCGATAAAGACAAAAATCCTAAGAAAGCACAGGACGAAGAATCATCTGATGATAATTAATAAAAAAGGCTCCATTAAGATGGAGCCTTTTTTATATATAACCAGTTTTTGATTAATCATTCATTGAGATAAGGAATTCTTCGTTATTCCTTGTTTTCTTAAATCGCTCGTTGATAAAGTCCATCGCCTCAACCGGATTCATATCAGCAAGGTATTTTCTCATGATCCACATACGTTGTATTGTTTTCTCATCAAGAAGAAGATCATCTCTCCTTGTACTTGATGAAGTAAGGTCGATAGCAGGGAAAATACGTTTGTTGGCAATCTTCCTATCAAGCTGAAGTTCCATGTTACCAGTACCTTTAAATTCTTCAAAGATAACCTCGTCCATTTTAGAACCTGTATCGGTAAGTGCAGTAGCAATAATACTAAGTGAACCACCGCCTTCAATGTTACGTGCAGCACCAAAGAAACGTTTTGGTTTTTGAAGCGCATTTGCATCAACACCACCACTCAATACTTTACCAGAAGCAGGCTGAACAGTATTGTAAGCCCTTGCAAGACGTGTAATAGAGTCAAGAAGTATAACAACATCATGGCCACACTCTACAAGCCTTTTAGCTTTTTCAAGAACGATATTCGCCACTTTTACGTGACGTTCTGCAGGCTCATCAAAGGTAGAAGCAATAACCTCTCCTCTTACGCTACGCTGCATATCGGTAACCTCTTCAGGACGCTCATCAATAAGAAGAACGATAAGATAAACTTCAGGATGGTTTGCCGCAATAGAATTGGCAATATCCTTAAGAAGCATTGTTTTACCTGTTTTAGGCTGTGCGACGATCATACCCCTCTGTCCCTTACCAATAGGCGAGAACAAATCTATGATCCTTGTAGATATAGTGCTTTGCTTATCGGCAAGATTGAATTTTTCTTCCGGGAAAAGTGGTGTAAGGTGTTCAAAAGAAACCCTGTCACGCACTACCTGCGGATCATGTCCGTTGATTTTATTCACCTTAACAAGCGGGAAGTATTTTTCACCTTCTTTAGGTGGGCGAACCACTCCTTTTACAGTATCTCCGGTTTTAAGTCCGAAAAGACGTATTTGTGAGTTAGAAAGGTAAATATCATCAGGAGATGCAAGGTAGTTGTAATCTGAAGAGCGAAGGAAACCATAGCCGTCCGGCATCATTTCAAGTACGCCTTCACTTTCTATAATACCGTCAAACTCATAATCAGGTTCGCGGTAATTTTGTTTTTTACTTTGAGTATGTTGTGGTGCAGAAGCCTGTGCCGCAGCAGGAGCTGTTGTAGCTGCCGGCTGGATGTTTTCTTTAATCACAGTTTCTTTTGCATTATTTTCTTTGTTTAGGTTACCCTTATAGCTTGGGTGGTTAGGATTGTTAGCATTTGCTCGTTCAATCTGAGCCAGCCTTTCCTCTTCACTAAGCTGTGGTTTTTGCGGCCTGCTGGCAGGCTTTGCTTCGGCATTTTGTCTTGCCTGGGCATTATCTTTAGCAGGAATTGTTTTTTTTCTGTCTTCTTTAGGAGTAACTTCTTTTATTTCCTTTACAGGTTTTTCCGGAGTTTCAGCAACCGGAGTTTTCATATCAGCAGCAGCTTTAGCTGCCGGTTTTTTAAATTCCGGTTTTGCTTTAGTTTCAGCTACAAGTTTTTCAACTTCAGCAACAGGCTCTTCTGCAACGATATCTTTAAAAAGACCTGCAACAGGAACTGCTTTTTTAATAGCGGGTTCTTTTTTAGCAGGATCAGGAGCTATTCTTACCCTTTTTGATTTTTCAGCCGGCAATTCCGCAGAGGGAATTGGGGCAGCATCTTCAAAAAGAGGCTTTATAGTAGCAGGGTTAGCTGCCTGATGATCCAATATTTGGTACACCAGCTCGTCTTTTTTAAGCCCTCTGTATTTGTTTATTTTTGCTTTTTTTGCAATTTCCTGAAGCTCAGGAAGCTTCATTTCTTTTAATTCGGAAATATCAAACATGAAAAATTTTTGGTTAAATTAAATAGTGTACTCGCAATGTTTTGGTGGAAAGCAATTTTTGGGAAATATCCCTACTTCAGAATGAAGCACTTATGATTTGGTAATGCAATAATACAAATTAATTTTCAGTGTACAATAGTATTTTATAAAAAGAAAGTATATTTTTGTGCAGCAAAATAAGCAATAATGTTACAAAGAATACAAACAGTATATTTATTTATATCGTTTATAGCAACGGGAGTACTGCCATTTGTCTTCCCTTTATGGGTATCAGGCAACGGCGAAAATTACTATTTCATAAGAGACCTCTCTTTTGTTATGCTTTTTGCTTTTAGCACCACACTTACTGTTGTAAGTATACTTACTTATAAAAAGAGAAAAAACCAGTTTGTCATGGGCAGGCTTAACATAATATTAAATTTAATTTTATTAGGGTTATTTGTATTCAGGCTATTTAATTTATCCGGAGAGACCGATCCAGAAAAGATCGTTTCCGAGAAGGGTATTGGGGTAATCCTCCCGATTGTTTCTATCGTTTTTCTAAGCTTAGCCAATAAAGCTATCAAGAAGGATGAGGACCTCGTAAAATCAGTAGACCGCTTGAGATAAACCTTTTAACTTAGTTTATTAGTGCGTCAAAAATCCGGATTCAAAAGATCCGGATTTTTTTTGGCTTTATATTTCTTGCCACAAATTACACGAATTTAATTTCATCGATCGATTTAAAAATCGAATAATCAATTATCAAACCCTCTTCCCTATCTCAATCACTTCAAGGCTTTGTATCTTATCACCATCAATTTCAAATCGGAGCATAGTCCTTACCTGATGAAAACCGCTAACTCCTGCCGCTCCCGGATTCATATGCAGTAAACCTAATTTTTGGTCAAACTGTACTTTAAGGATATGCGAATGGCCGCATATAAAAAGTTTTGGCGGATTAGCATACAGTTCTTCCCTTACCGCCTGATTATATTTACCCGGATAACCGCCAATATGTGTTATCCACACATCAACATCTTCGCACATAAACCTGTTATTAAGCGGAAATTCAAGACGCGCTTCATTACTGTCAATATTACCATACACAGCTCTTAACGGTTTTTCCTTTTTGATAGTATCGGTAACCGAAAGATCTCCTATATCTCCGGCATGCCATACTTCATCGGCCTGGCGTACATATTTAAGTATAGTATCATCTATATGGCTGTGGGTATCGCTAAGAAGCAGGATTTTTTTCATTTTATGAAGTTGCTGAATTACTAAGTAGCAAAGTTGCTGAGTTTTCTTGTAGTTTCAAAGAAACTTTGCCACTTTACAACTTTCGACTTTCTAACTTTATGACTTAAATAGTATCTTTGCATTCGCTATGAGATACTTTATAGAGTTTGCATATAATGGAAAGGATTACTGCGGGTGGCAGTTTCAGCCGCATAGCCCATCGGTACAGGAAACTTTAAACAAAGCCTTATCTATCCTGCTGAGAACTGAGATAGATGTTGTAGGCGCAGGTCGCACCGATACCGGCGTTCATGCCCGACAGATGTTTGCACATTTTGACCACGACGAAATTACAGATACGCCAAAACTGGTACAAAAACTTAATTCGTTTTTGCCAAAGGATATTGTTGTATACCGTTTTATACCGCTACATGATGATGCCCATGCCCGTTTTGATGCTGTAAGTCGCACATACCAGTATCACATTCATACTTATAAGGATGCTTTTGATAATGAAGGCAGCTGGTACAATTACAATCAACTGGATTTGGAAAAGATGAACAGGGCTGCTAAGCTATTGTTTAATTATACCGACTTTAAATGCTTCTCTAAAACACATACTGACGTTAGGACTTTTAATTGCAATATGAAAGAAGCCTATTGGGAACAGCATGGCAATAAGCTTGTTTTTACTGTAAGTGCCGACCGTTTTCTACGCAATATGGTTCGTGCCATTGTAGGTACATTAGTTAGTGTAGGTCTAGGAAAAATTAGTATTGAAGAGTTTGCGGGTATTATAGAAAGCCGCGACAGAAACAAGGCCGGGTTCTCTGTCCCTGCACACGGATTGTACCTAACCAAGGTTATTTATCCTTACCTTTAAGCCGTTAAATTGATATGAAAGCCATAAAATCTACATCATTCCAAAAGGTAATGCAGTTTGCAAAGCCTTACAGAACCCGTTTTATATGGGTTATACTTTCTTCTATATTCCTTTCTGTATTTGCAGCAGCAAGGCCATACCTTCTTAAACAAACAGTAGATGCTTACCTGATCCCGAAAGATGCTTCAGGTCTTGTTTTCTATGTAGCATTAATGGGTATAGTACTTATGCTCGAAGTAATATCACAGTTTTACTTTGTATACTGGGCCAACTGGCTTGGTCAGGATATTGTAAAAGACATACGTGAAAAACTATTTGCCCACATCAACAGCTTCAGGATGAAGTTTTTTGATAACGAAGCAGTAGGCCGACTGGTTACAAGAACTGTTTTTGATATCGAATCTATTTCTAAAATATTCAGCCAGGGATTATTCATGATAATAAGCGATATGCTTAAAATGCTTGTTATACTGGCATTTATGTTTTACATGAACTGGAAACTGAGCTTGGTAGTTATGCTTGCCATGCCAATATTGGTATTTGCTACGCGTATCTTCCAAAAGAAAATGAAAGGCGCTTTTGAAGAAGTGCGTACACAGGTAGCTAATCTGAACACTTTTGTTCAGGAGCGCGTTACAGGCATGCGTATCGTTCAATTGTTTAACCGTGAAGATATTGAATACGAAAAATTCAAGGAGATCAACAAAAAGCACAATGACGCCTGGCAAAAAAACATTCTTTATAACTCAATCTTCTTTCCTATTGCCGACACTATCTCATCACTTACATTAGGAGTCGTTATATGGTATGCGGGTATCAGTATTGTAGGCGGTGATGCTATAACAGAACCCGGAGATATGTTCGCATATATTATGTATATAGGTATGTTATTTAACCCTTTAAGGCAGATTGCCGATAAATTTAACGAGATGCAAATGGGTATCGTAGCCTCTGACAGAGTATTCGAACTACTTGATATGGATGATCTTGTACAGACATCAGGCACACAAACGGCAGGACATTTTAAAGGTGAAATAGAATTTGAAAAAGTACACTTTAGCTATATTGAAAATGAAGAGGTAATAAAAGGTATCGACCTTAAAATTGATGCCGGACAAACCATAGCTATTGTTGGCTCTACAGGAGCAGGAAAGTCGACCATCATTAACCTGCTGAACCGTTTTTACGAAATAAGCAGCGGTAAGATTACTATTGACGGAACCGATATTAATGAGTTTAGTCTTGAAAGTTTAAGAAGACAAATTGGTATTGTATTACAGGATGTGTTTCTTTTTGCCGATACTATCCTGAATAACATTACGCTTAACGACCCAACGATATCCCGCGAAACGGTAATTGAAGCTGCAAAAAATATTGGTGTTCATAATTTTATTATGAGCCTTCCTGAGGGATATGACTATAATGTAAAAGAACGCGGCGTTATGCTTTCGTCAGGGCAGCGCCAGCTAATCGCTTTCTTACGCGTGCTGGTAAGTAATCCGAGCATTCTTATTCTTGATGAGGCTACTTCTTCTATAGATACCTATTCAGAAGAACTGATACAAAATGCAACTGATAAACTTACTGAAGGCAGGACGTCTATCATCATAGCGCATAGGCTTGCTACAGTAATTAACGCTGATAAGATTATCGTTATGGATAAAGGCAAGATCGTTGAAGCAGGCACGCATTATGACCTTATAAACCGTGCTGAAGGTTACTACAAAAACCTATACTATTCTCAGTTTGTAGCAGAAACCAAAGAATAACTTTACAGTCGCAGTCGCAGTTTCATAAAAGCGCTGTGCAATCAAATATTGAAACATTTTAGAATAACCAAATTTATACTTACTTTCGTAGGCACAAATTAATACAGAAATTATACACTAATGAAATACGATGTTATTGTTTTAGGAAGTGGCCCGGGCGGTTATGTAGCCGCTATCAGGGCAGCACAATTAGGATTCAAAACAGCTATTGTAGAAAAAGAAAACCTTGGCGGTATATGCCTTAACTGGGGCTGTATCCCAACGAAAGCACTTTTAAAAAGTGCACAGGTTTTTGATTACCTGAAACACGCTTCAGATTACGGACTTACCGTAAATGAATTTGATAAAGATTTTGGTGCTGTTATCTCTCGTAGCCGTGGCGTTGCCGATGGTATGAGCAAAGGTATTCAGTTCCTTATGAAGAAAAATAAAATTGACGTTATAGAAGGTACAGGTAAACTTAAACCTGGTAAAAAACTGGATGTAACTGCAAAAGACGGACAAACTACAGAACTTAGCGCAGACCATATAATTATCGCTACAGGTGCACGTTCACGCGAACTGCCTAACCTGCCACAAGATGGTAAAAAAGTTATTGGCTACCGCCAGGCCATGAACCTGCCTGAGCAGCCAAAATCTATGATCGTTGTAGGTTCGGGTGCCATTGGTGTTGAGTTTGCTCATTTCTATAACTCAATGGGAACTAAAGTTACTGTTGTTGAGTTTATGCCAAACATCGTTCCTGTAGAAGATGAAGATATATCAAAACAATTTGAGCGTTCGCTTAAAAAATCAGGTATCGAGATCATGAC
>Ga0157370_10003720_pt1 | contig 17825 bp, 12 predicted proteins | sample C35metaG_FD_113463 | JGI IMG/M metagenome (GOLD analysis project Ga0157370, IMG submission 113463) | Corn rhizosphere microbial communities from Kellogg Biological Station, Michigan, USA - C3-5 metaG | ecosystem: Host-associated > Plants > Roots > Rhizosphere > Soil | place: USA: Michigan...
AGCTGATTTCATTTCATCTTCTATGTTAATAGGAATTAACTTTTCTCCTTCAGACATAAGTTGTTATATTAAATAATTATATTAGTTTCAAAGCGTGCCAAGATACGTTTTTTTGAAATTTTTTCAGCTATTTCCTTACACTTATTTCAATGATTTATTAACAACTTTATTTTGCCTTTTAGTTAATAAATTAAGCGTTTTTTAACGCTTTTATTCTCTTTTTTTTCGTCTATTAGCTGTCAGGAGATCTTGAAGGGTACGGTTTTTGTTTTTGAAACTGTAATTCACTAAATTTACAATACCAATTATATATTATGGATGATAATTTTTCACCAAGAGTAAAAGATGTTATTACATACAGCAAAGAAGAGGCTTTACGTTTAGGCCACGACTTTATTGGTACAGAACATCTAATGCTGGGCATTTTAAGAGATGGTAACGGAAAAGCTATTCATATACTTAATAACCTAGCAGTCGATTTAGATCATTTACGTAGGAAGGTAGAAATACTAAGCCCTGCCAACCTGAGCGTTGAAGTAAATGCAGAAAAGAAAAACCTTCATCTTACCCGACAGGCAGAAAGAGCCCTGAAGACCACTTTTCTAGAAGCAAAAGTATTTCAAAGTTCATCAATTAGCACGGCCCACCTGCTGTTATGTATCTTGAGAAACGAAAACGATCCAACAACCAAGCTATTGAATAAACTTAAAATAGATTATGACGTAGCTAAAGAACAGTATTTAAATATGACTCCAAACGAAGAAGAATTCTTAGAAAACTTGCCAAGAAACGAATCGTATAATGACGATTCAGGACAAGATGACAGTCTTAAAGAAAGTAGTTTTAATAATCCCGCCAATAAGTCAAACAAAAAATCTAAGACTCCGGTTTTAGATAATTTTGGGAGAGATTTAACAGAAATGGCCGAAGAAGGGAAATTAGACCCAGTTGTAGGACGCGAAAAAGAAATTGAGCGTGTTTCGCAAATTCTAAGCCGTAGAAAGAAAAACAATCCGCTTCTTATTGGAGAACCTGGGGTTGGTAAATCTGCTATAGCAGAAGGACTGGCTTTACGTATTATTCAGAAGAAAGTATCACGTATTCTTTTCCACAAACGTGTTGTAACTCTTGATTTAGCAAGTTTAGTTGCTGGAACAAAATATAGAGGACAGTTTGAAGAAAGAATGAAAGCCGTGATGAACGAGCTTGAGAAAAACGATGATATTATTCTTTTTATTGATGAAATCCATACTATTGTAGGTGCTGGAGGAGCAACAGGTTCGCTTGATGCTTCAAACATGTTCAAACCTGCTTTAGCAAGAGGAGAAATTCAATGTATTGGTGCTACTACTCTTGATGAGTACAGACAATATATTGAAAAAGATGGTGCTTTAGAAAGACGTTTCCAAAAAGTAATCGTTGAACCAACTTCTGTTGAAGAAACAATTGCAATTTTGAATAACGTAAAAGATAAATATGAAGATCACCACAACGTTACCTATACTCAAGAAGCAATTGAAGCTTGTGTGAAGCTGACAAACAGATATATGTCTGAGCGTTTCCTACCAGACAAAGCGATCGATGCTATGGATGAGGCTGGATCACGTGTGCACATTACGAATATCGACGTTCCGAAACAAATTTTGGATTTAGAGCGTCAGTTAGAAGAAGTTCGCGAGCTTAAGAATATGGTTGTTAAAAAACAAAAATATGAAGAAGCTGCTAAACTTCGCGATGATGAAAAACGTATAGAAAAAGACCTTGCCACTGCACAAGAACAATGGGAAGAAGATTCTAAAAACAACAGAATTGAAGTTACAGAAGATAATGTAGCCGATGTTGTTTCGATGATGACTGGAATTCCTGTTAATAGAATTGCACAGACAGAAAGCAATAAATTAGCTCAATTACCTGAATTAATTCAAAATAAAGTAATTGGTCAAAATGAGGCTGTTCTTAAAATTGCACGTTCTATTCAACGTAACAGAGCTGGACTTAAAGATCCTAATAAACCAATTGGTTCATTCATCTTCTTAGGTCAGACTGGTGTTGGTAAAACACAGTTAGCCAAAGTATTAGCAAAAGAATTATTTGATTCTGAAGATGCTTTAGTTCGTATTGACATGAGTGAATACATGGAGAAATTTGCGATCTCTCGTTTAGTTGGAGCGCCTCCAGGATACGTGGGTTACGAAGAAGGCGGTCAATTGACAGAAAAAGTTCGTAGAAAACCATATTGCGTAGTACTTTTAGATGAGATCGAAAAAGCGCATCCAGATGTGTTTAATATGATGCTTCAAGTTTTAGATGACGGATATTTAACAGATAGTTTAGGTCGTAAAATTGACTTTAAAAACACTATTATTATCATGACATCTAACGTTGGAGCGCGCCAATTGAAAGATTTCGGACAAGGTGTTGGATTCGGAACCGCTGCAAAAGTGGCTCAAGCCGATGAAAATTCAAAAAGCATTATCGAAAATGCATTGAAGAAAACTTTTGCTCCTGAATTCTTAAACAGAATTGATGACGTAATTGTATTCAACAGTTTAGAAAAAGCTGATATTGATTTGATTATTGAAATCGAATTGAAAAAACTGTATTCTCGTATTGCTGAACTTGGTTACAAATTAAGCTTAACAGACAAAGCCAAAGCGTTTATTGCTGAAAAAGGTTTTGACAAGCAGTTTGGAGCTAGACCGCTAAAAAGAGCAATTCAGAAATATGTTGAAGATTTGTTAGCCGAAGAAATCATCACTTCGAAAATACATTCAGGTGACGAAATCATGATGGATCTAAAAGATGATTCGCAAGAACTTTCAGTAGAAATCCATAAAGCCGAAGAGCCGACTAATCAATAAATTAGTTTAAATTTATAACAAAAATAATCTACCCGTTACGTTTTCATAACATAACGGGTATTTTTTTTGGATAATTTAGTATCTTTAGTAAAAGCAAATAGCTATTTTTGAATTTAAATTCTATAACAAAAAAACAAAATATGCTTCAAAACAAAGTCATTTTAGGCAGCGAAGAATGGTGCTCATTTCCAGAACTTGGAATCCCGACAATCAAGGCTCGCGTTGATTCTGGTGCTAAAACTTCTGCAATGCACGCTTTAAACATAGCTCCTTTTATAAAAAATGATGCCAATTGGGTAAAATTTGATATTAATCCAATTCAGAATAATATTAAAACGATTATCCATTGCGAAGCACCTTTAGTAGATAAACGAATTGTTAAAAGTTCAAGCGGTTTTAGAGAACATCGTTATGTTATTCAAACCAGCCTAAAAATTGGTGATGCCAAATGGCCAATCGAAATGACTTTGACCAATCGAGATTCTATGGGATTTAGAATGCTTTTGGGACGCGAAGCCATGAGTGGAAGGGTTTTGGTTGATCCAGAACAAAAATATCTTCTAGGGCAGCCTACAGCAGAATCTTTAAAAGAATTATACCAAAATTCTGAAAAAGCTAGTTCTGGTTTACGAATTGGTCTTCTAGCCAGTAATCCTGAATTATACAGCAATAAAAGAATTATGGAAGCAGGTGAAATGCGTGGTCACGAAATGCATTTCTTGAACATTAAAGAATGCTACATGAAACTCGATGCCAAAACTCCAGAGATTCATTATAGAGGAGGAAAAATCTTAAATCAGTTTGATGCTATTATTCCGCGTATTCGACCAAGTATCACTTTTTACGGTTGTGCTTTAACACGTCAGTTTGAAGCTTTGAAGGTTTTTGTTTTAAATTCAGCTACAGCGATAACGCAGTCTCGTGATAAATTATATTCATTGCAATTGCTTTTAAACAGTGGTATTGATATTCCAACAACTGGATTTGCCAATTCACCTTTAGATACCGACAATTTAATTAAGATGGTTGGAGGCTCTCCTTTAATTGTAAAATTATTAGAAGGAACACAGGGAAAAGGTGTTGTTTTGGCCGAAACGAAAAAAGCTGCAGAAAGTGTTATCAACGCTTTTAAAAGTTTAAATGCTAATATCTTAGTTCAAGAATTTATTAAAGAAGCCAACGGAAAAGATATTCGATGTTTTGTAATTGACGGAAAAGTAGTTGCAGCTATCCAGCGTGAAGCTATGCCGGGAGAATTCAGAGCCAATATTCACCTTGGCGGAACTGCTTCTGTAATTAAAGTAACTGCCGAAGAGAAAAAAATCGCTATAAAAGCAGCAAAAGCAATGGATTTAAAAGTAGCTGGAGTTGATATTATTCGTTCTTCTAAAGGTCCGCTATTGCTTGAAGTAAACTCTTCTCCAGGTCTTGAAGGAATCGAAGGTGCAACTAATAAAGATGTTGCAGGCGAAATGATTAAAGCTATTGAAAAGAATTTCAAATTATAATTAAGTTCATTTCAACTTAATACTCTATAAATATTTTAGCAGCTTTGCCAAAGTTTAGAACTCTGGCAAAGCTTTTTTATTTAACTTTAAAATAAAAACATGTATTCTCAATATTTAGATATTATTACAAGAAGCGTTGCTGTATATTTTTTCATGACTATTGCCTTGCGAATTTTTGGTAAAAAAGAACTTTCGCAATTAAATACTGCAGACATAATCTTGATTTTATTGATTAGTAACTCCGTTCAAAATGCAATGGTTGGTCCAGATACAAGTCTGTGGGGAGGCTTGGTAGCAGCTCTCGCTTTATTTATCATTAATTTCATCATCAAAAAACTGACTCACAGATATAAAGGCCTGAACGATTTTTTAATGGATAAACCTGAAGTCCTAATTCACGACGGAATATTAGATTTCAAAACCCTCAGCAGATTAGATATTTCGCATGAAGAATTAAAAGAAGCCGCCCGCGAACACGGTTTAGAACATCTAACAGATATAAAATTAGCCATGCTTGAAATTGACGGAACTATTAGTGTTATTTCTGGCGACAAAAAAGAGCTTAAGCAAACGCACTTTAAGCGTAAGCATAATCATAAGAATTTGAGGAAGTAGGAATTTATGATATTTTCGTTTCTTCAATTTTACTGTCTTCTATTTAATAATGTTATTTCTTTATCTGTCTATATATATATTCATCAAAAATAATTCAATTTCCAACAAATCTAATTTGGAAATATTTTCTAATTAATTTTTACTTTTACAGTTGCAATACCCTGTCGATAATAATAACTGTCATTCTTTTTTATCGGTATGATCATTTCCTGTCCGTAGTTATCTACAAAAATCCAATTATCATTTTTTTTAACTTTGATGAAATCAGAAGTAAATACTTCTCTTTTTTCTTTACTTTCACTTGGATAGTTAACTTTACAATAATGCACTAAAAGATCATTATTTCCTTCTTTTTGTGTTTTAGAAATCAACTTGCCCTTTTTATTGAAAAGTATTGTTTCCCCATTTACGATTCCTCTAATTGTTGAATCTGAGTAAAACAATTCTTCATCATACAGCGCTGGAATAACTATTCGATCTGTTCCTTTACTAACCCCCCATTTATCATTTATTTTTACAGTGAACAAATCATTATAACCCAGAGCTTTTATTTCCTGATACTTGGCTGTTAAGATTTCTTTGCCTGTTTCAGAATTAGCGCCCCATTTTCCATTTATTTTAAAGTAAATAAAGCCATCATATTTTACTTTCACCTCATCACATTCAGCTGCTACAAGTTCATTACCCATCGTATCTAAAACTCCCCATTTATTATTTAATCTTACTTTAATAATATTAATACCCTCCTTTAATTGATGAAAATCAACTTCATCATATTTTGGTGGTATTACTTCTATCAGGTTTTCATTAACACATCCCCATTTTACATCGTTACTTACCTTCATCATTTTATAAGAATCAGAAAAAATCCCTAAATCTTCATAAGCATCATATTGAACTGTAAAAGCTTCTTTTCCTTCATCATTAAAAAAACTCCATTTATTATCCAACATAGCTGGAGTAATTGAAATTTTTCCAATATTAACCCGATTACCAATTTCCTTATATTTTATGTCTGTGATTTCCTCACCTTTCAGATTAAGAAAACCATATTTATCATTAACTTTAATTTTTATTATTCCTGACATATTAAAGATCTCATCATATTTTATATCAGTTATTTTTCCAAATTTATCATTTACTAATCCAAATTTATCTTTAAGCCTTACTTCATATAGTGATAAACTATCACTAATACGACCAATTGACTGAATTTGATCATAGACTATACGGCTAATTTTAACACCATTTAAATCAAAAACTCCGTATTTGTTGTTATCTCCTACTACAATTACATCCTTATAAATACGAATACTGTCATATTTAATTGGGACAATTTCTTCTCCTTCCCTATTAATAATTCCATATTTTTTATGAAGCTTCACTTTTATTAACCCATCAATACAAGAAGCTACTTTGTCATATTTAACTGGGATAATTTCTTTTCCTTCCCTGTCAATGATTCCCCATTTTTGCTGAAGCCTCACTTTTACTAATCTATCAACAGAATAAGTTACCTGATCATATTTAACGGCAGTAATTTCTTTTCCTTCCCTATTAATAAATCCGTATTTACCGTCAAGTTTAACTACGCCTGCTCCATCTTCAAAACTATCAACTTCATCATATTTTAATGGAGTAATCTCTTTTCCAGTTTTTATATCAATAAAACCGTATTTATATTGCTCAATTGTGTCTTTCTCTTGTGCGTAAAAAATTGTAGTGCCTGCCAGGAGAATAATTGTTATTATTTTTTTCATCATTTTTACTTAATCAACATTTTTACCACTGCGGTACCGTTATTAAAATCTACTGCACCATCATATTTTATTGTTGTAATTTCCTTAACAATTTTATTTATAATTTTCTGCAGCAATAAAGCCCTTTTAATGTTTTTCTGCTATTATTCATTTAGACTAAGTTCTTCTTTTGTTTTACCATGGTAATAGAAAAATTCCTCGTAGCGTTCGTGATCTTTAGATTTTATTTCATTTACTACTTTTCCTTTTTTATCTAAAAAAATATATGCCGGCGGTTCAGCACTAGAAAAACCGTATATACTTTCATAACGCACACGCACTAAACCCTGATTAAATTTAGGATATTCGTTATAATATTCTGCAATAGAATAATCTATAGCTTTTCCTTCTTTATCTAAATAAACAGTGCGATTATTTTCGATTTCTTCGCCAATTTCACATATTCCTTTTAATTCTCCATAATCAAGATAAATAACTGGAATAACTTCCTCACCAGATTCATTAATAAACCCCCATTTACCATTTAATAGAACCCTTGCCATTCCTTCACTAAAAAAGAAAACATAATCGTATTTTATTTTAGTTATTTCCTTGCCGGTTTTGTCAATAAATCCCCACTTTCCGTTTAAGCAGACTTTTGCAATGCCTGATTCATCAAAATATGAATTAAGATCACTAAAATATCCTGAGGGATTGTATTCAATGGGGTTATAATCTTCATCAAGTAACATCATCTTATCTTTTACATATAAACATAAAACACGTAGATTATTTGTCTCCTCCATAAAATCATACTTTAATGGCGTAAGTTCTTTTCCTTTGTTATTTATAATCCCCCACTTTCCGTTGATTCTTACGCAAGCCACACCATGATCAAAACGACTTATATTATCATATTTTATAGTAGTAATTTGCTTACCGGCTTTATTAATTAGCCCATATTTTCCTTTAAGCCTGATTCTTGCAACTCCGTTTTGAAAAGCATAAGTAGTATCGCATTTTTCTTTTATAGGATCACGTTTAAAAATTGTGTCTCTTTTAATAGATTCTTGTTGGGCAAAAAAATTCTTTTTTATCATAATATTTGCAACAAAAACTAGAGCCAGCAGCAAGATAATTACTGCAAAAAAAATTGTTATTTTTTTCATTTTGATTATTTAAATATGATTTTGCTATATTTTTTTAGAATAGGAAAGACTTGCAATTATTTTTAAAAAAAATCTTTTTTCATTTCTATCTTCAATTTTTATCTAACAAAAAAACTCAAACTAATAAGCACTTTTATTAATTCGAGTTTTATATAATTAAATATTCTGAAACTATTTTTTTGCTTTGATTTGATAAGGTGGATTCGCCATTCTCTTTACCATCCAAAACAAACAAATTATAGTTAAAACAATTGTTATAATCAAAAATGGATAATATCCGACTGCTTTTGCTATTTTTTCAAACAGATAAACATACCATTTCACAATTCTTGTTCGTTTTGATTCATAATCTTGAACACCATAAGCAAGCCAGGTAAACAAACCTCCTACCACTGCTACAAATAAAGTTACTAATCCAGGTGAAACGGCAGCCTGCATTGCGGTAAGTTGTTTTTCTTCTCTTTTAAAACCTAATGCTTTGAATTGTTCTTTAATCGATTTTTCGGCTTCTTTAGCTATATCAACATTTTGAAAATCGATGGTTTCATAAGATGTACTTCCTTCCTTTGATACACCAAACATAATATGAGAATCATTTCCTACTTCAAATTCGTATTCTACTACATCTTTCACATTTATAATTGATTCAAATTCAGAAGGTTTAAACACCTCTTTATCTATTCTTTCAATGTTTAAATCAGCATTTTCTTTAGTAATATTTCCAATTATATATTCTCCATAAATTAAAACCACATTTCCATCTAGACCATTAAGGATTATTGGTTTATCAAAAATCTTTTCCATTTTATCTTTTTTAACTGTTATTACGAAAAATCACTACTAAATAATTTTGCGAAGATCCTTTTATTCAATTGCACTAACAGCCTCTAAAAGTTTTTAAAATTTCAATTTAAGACATTTTTCAGCATTCCTTTTGACAAAAAAAAACGATTTCAAATTGAAATCGGTTTCTCTATATAAAAAATCAACATTTTATCTAAAATAAGGCCAGACAAAATCATCGGCACTTCCTGTTTTGGACCAAGACGTTTTCCAACCCGAGAAAATCCATTTACCATCTATTAACACATAAGTAATGATATCGCCACAAGTATTTCCTGAACTCACATAATAGACGCAGGCTTGGGAATGTGAATATGTCAAAACTTTTTTTGAAGCTTTTCCATTTATCATTGAGCCTACTTCTTTTGGTAGTAGAAATTCTTTTTCATGTTGCCAAGTCAAATATTCACATTTTGCGATTGAAAAAAGCCAAAAGGAAAACAAAGATATAACGGCTACAATTATTATGAGTTTAAGCGCTTTCATTTTACAACAGCATTAAAGTAAGTTTTATTTTACAAAAATAATATTTTTTAAATAAAAAAAGCTAGTTCAATAAAGAACTAGCTTTCGTATATATTGTTCAAATATGATTTACATCTCACATTTTACAAAAAACATTTTATTAAATAAACACGCTTAGTATAAAATAAACCAACCCTGCCAAAATAGCTGAAATTGGAATCGTCAATATCCAAGCCCATATTAAACTTACGGTAACTCCCCAGCGAACTGCAGATACACGTTTTGTTAATCCAACACCAATAATAGATCCTGTAATGGTATGCGTTGTACTTACTGGAATTTTTAAATGCTCTGTAAAATAAAGCGTTAAAGCACCAGCAGTTTCAGCAGCAACTCCTTCAAATGAACTTACTTTTGTGATTTTAGAACCCATTGTTTTCACAATTTTCCATCCACCACTCAAAGTTCCCGCTGCAATTGCAGAATAACATGCTAATGGAATCCAGCTTGGCATTACACCTTTAATACCAGCATCATCGTTTGGAAGCACAACATCTAACCAAGCGTCCATATGCACTCCTGGATTTGTATTGATATATACCGCAACCGCAGCAGCGATAATACCCATTACTTTTTGAGAATCATTTCCTCCGTGTCCTAAACTAAATGCAGCAGAAGATAATAATTGCATTTTTTTCAAAGCTGCATCTGCTTGATGTAGATTTAAGCTGCTAAATATTAAACAAAAAGCACTAACAGTTAGGATGATAAAAGCAACCAAAAACCATTTAATGTTATGAGCTTCAAAAGCTACACTCCAAAAATGAGAATCAAATCTTGGTTTTTCTATTTCAGAATATGGCACCATTTGACTGTAAACAAACCAAATAGTAGCAATCATTAAAAGTACAGTGAAAATTTTAGGACCAATACTTTTACGAGAAGCATTTAACAACCAAATCGAAATTAAATATGAAGCTAATGCTCCTAATAATGGTGCAAGAACAATAAAGGCAATAATAATAAGAACACCCGAAGGCATTGCTCCGTCTTTTCCAGCTTTGTACCAGCTTACAATTTCATACCAATAATGTGTTGTTCCATCTTCTCCAATATAACCTGAGAAACCATGAACTGCAATAGCATGTGCTACAGCTGCTCCAGCAAAACCTCCAATTAATGTATGAGAAGAACTTGAAGGAATTCCAAGCCACCAAGTCAATAAATTCCAGCAAATTGCTGCAATTACACCGGCTAGAATTACAACCAGGTTAATTTCCATTGTGTGCGCTGTTTTAGCAACAGTATCTGCAACACCAAATCCGAAAACCCAATAAGCTAGAAAGTTAAAAAATGCTGCCCAAAGAACGGCCTGAAAAGGCGTCAGGACCTTTGTAGCAACAACAGTCGCTATAGCATTTGCTGCATCATGAAAACCATTGATGTAATCAAAAATTAAAGCTAATACTATAATTAATATAAGTAGCGTCATAAAGTTATAACTTCAGAATGAAAAATTGAATTAAGAATGTTTTACAGAAATAGATTCTAGTATGTTTGCAACACTCTTACATTTGTCTGTTGCTGATTCTAAAACAGATAACACCTCTTTATATTTAATAATATTTTTAGCGTCTGTTTCGTTTTCAAAAATTTCAAAAACTGCTTTGTTATAAACGTTATCAGACTTGTTTTCTAGTTTGTTGATTCTAGTACAAGCATCTTTAATGACTTTGAAATTCTGTAAATTTCTCAATTCTTTTACCGCGCTGTCAATGTTTTGACAAGCTTCAAGATTAATTTCTGTCATCTTTCTGATAGATTTTGTAATCTTATCAACTTGATACAGTCTCATACGGCTTGCAGCACCGTGTAGGTAATCTGCAACGTTGTCAATAGAAGTAATTAAGGTGTGAATATCTTCTCTATCAAATGGTGTAATAAAGTTTCTACTCAATTCCAAATTGGTTTGACGAGTAATGTCTTCACCTCTTTGCTCTAGTTCGTCAATTTTTTGAAAAAGAACTTCTCTTTCTTTTAATGGTAAATTTACAGCTTCGTGTAAGTTAGAAGCTAATTCAATTAAATTGCTTGAAGCCTCTTCAAAAAGTGGAAAGAATTTTTTGTCTTTCGGCACTAAAAATTGGAAAATACTGTTTATTGACATTGTTTTATTTTTGATAGTGCAAAATTACTTCAATAATATTTTGCAATGTTAAGCCATTGTTAACAAATCGTTTTCTATTTGGAAACTCTCCAAGAATAAAACCGTGTTTTCTATGTCATTATGTAAGATTCTATCTTCTTTGACCAAAGGCACAACTTCTCTATAGCTATTCAAAAACATTTCGATAAAATCACTTGATTTTAGAGGCTCTCTATACGCAATTGCCTGCGAAGCATTCAATAATTCGATTGCCAAAATACGCTCTAAATTATCTAAAACACGTAAGGCTTTTGTTGCTCCGTTGGCTCCCATGCTCACATGATCTTCCTGTCCGTTGCTCGAAACAATGCTGTCAACGCTTGATGGAGTTGCCAATTGCTTGTTTTGACTTGCAATACTTGCAGCAGTATATTGCGGAATCATGAAACCTGAATTTAATCCTGGATTATCTACCAAAAATGCAGGAAGATTACGCTGTCCAGAAATTAATTGGTACGTTCTTCTTTCAGAAATACTTCCTAATTCTGCCAAAGCAATTGCCATAAAATCAAGAGCTAAAGCTAAAGGCTGACCGTGGAAATTTCCTCCAGAAATAATCTGATCGGCTTCTATAAATATATTAGGATTGTCTGTAACCGAGTTAATTTCGGTCTTGAAAACCTTTCTCACATAATCAATCGCATCTTTCGAAGCGCCGTGAACCTGAGGCATACAACGGAAAGAATACGGATCCTGAACGTGTTTCTTTTCCTGAGCGATAATTTCACTTCCTTCCAAAAACTCATTAATACGCTGTGCGGTTACAATTTGTCCTTTATGAGGACGTATATAATGTATCAATTCGTTGAATGGCTCAATTCTACCATCAAAACCTTCCAAAGAAATAGTTCCGATTAAATCTGCCAGATACGAATATTTGTAAGCTTTAATTAAAATATGAGCTCCGTATGCACTCATAAACTGAGTTCCGTTTAGCAAAGCCAAACCTTCTTTGGACTGCAGAACAATTGGTTCCCAATTAAAATGTTTCAAAACTTCTGCTGAAGCTGTTTTTTTCCCTTCAAAAAGTACAATTCCTTCTCCTATTAAAGGTAAAGATAAATGTGCTAAAGGTGCTAAATCTCCGGAAGCTCCCAGCGAACCTTGAGTATAAATTATAGGTAAAACATCATTGTTGTAGAAATCTACTAAACGCTCCAAAGTTTTCAATTGAACACCAGAATGTCCATAACTTAAAGATTGGATTTTTAGCAAAAGCATCATCTTCACAATTTCAGACGGCACTTCTTCTCCTGTTCCGCACGCATGAGATTTTACTAAGTTTTCCTGAAGCTTAGATAAGTTTTCATTAGAAATCTTTACATTACAAAGTGATCCAAAACCTGTATTGATTCCGTAAATCGGCTCAGAATGTGATGCCATTTTCTTATCAAGATAATCACGACATTTTTGAACGTTTACTTTTGCTTCTTCAGATAATTCAAGTGTTTTATTATAAGATAAAATTTCTTGTAAGGTTTCTAAAGTTATAGTTTCAGTACTTATATAATGGATTTCTCTCATGACGTTTTTCAATTTAAGATGTCAAAATTCAACAAATCAATATTAAAAAGCAACATTTTATCACAATAATTAAAATTTCAACAAATGCGATTAGATGCTTTTAACTTTTATTCAATTTTAAAAACCAAGCTTTTCAATGCTTTTTAATCATCTTTTCATTAAAAATCAATTCATTGTAAAGACATTATTGTAGAAAATTGCCTCTTGAAATATGTCAAAACCTCAATTTAGCACATTTAATTTTAACAAATACTCAATATTGAATTATTGAGATTTGAATTATTAAAATATTCGCAAAAAGGCTTTAAGAGTTTTTAATAGCCCTAAAAAACTGTACTTTTGAAAAATCAAAAATGAAAAGTAACAGCGTAAAATATCAATCTACAATGACAACTCCAACTCGAGTTGCAATTGCTGCTACCATTATTTCTACTACAACAACTACTACCCCTTAGGGGTATGCATTTTTACATATAATCCTAGGTTACCTATACTTTTTTCTTGAAAGAAGAGAGTTATTGGATACATAAAAAACATTTACAAAAGAAAAAAAAAGTCGCAGTTTTCAGTTTCAGTTCACAATTATAATCTTTGAACCTTTGTTACTTAAAATCTTTGCACCTTATTAAAAAATATCAAAAATGAAAGTATTAAAATTTGGCGGAACTTCGGTTGCCAATGCTCAAAATATAAAACTCGTTCTCGAAATTATTAATCAAAAAGCTAAAAACGAAAGACTAGTTGTCGTAGTTTCTGCCCTTAGCAAAGTAACCGATTTACTGCAGTTGGCTGCCGCAAAAGCTGCTGCAAATGATGAAGATTTTAGAAATATTGTTGCCGAAATCGAGAAAAAACATCTTGACACTCTTAAAGAACTTATTCCGGTAAGCGAACAAAGCAGTCTGCTGAGCCACGTAAAAAGAATTATCAATCACTTAGAAACACTTTTAGATGGTTGTTTTTTATTGGGCGAATTATCTCCAAGAACTGCCGATACTATTTTAAGTTTTGGTGAATTACTTTCGTCTTATATTATAGCGCAGGCTTATCAGCAAATCGATAAAAATGCAGCTTACAAAGACAGCCGTGAATTAATAAAAACAAATGCCGATTTCGGAAAAGCAGTTGTTAACTTCGAAGTTTCAAACAAATTGATTCAGGAATATTTTGCAGCGAATGAATCAAATATCAATATTTTACCTGGTTTTATTGCGCAGACTTTAGACGGAATTACTTCGACTTTAGGGCGTGGCGGATCTGATTACACTGCAGCAATTATCGCTGGAGCATTAGACGCGGACCAATTGGAAATCTGGACTGATGTAAACGGAATGTTTACTGCCAATCCAAAAATTGTAAAACAGGCACAGCCAATTGCAAACATTTCGTATCAAGAAGCGATGGAATTATCGCATTTTGGTGCTAAAGTTTTGTATCCGCCAACAATTCAGCCGGTTTTAAGAAAAAACATTCCGATTCTGATCAAAAATACATTTGAACCAGAAGCAGAAGGAACTTTAATTTCAGATCGTGTTTTAACAAAAGACACCGTTGTAAAAGGAATCAGCCATATTGATCATATTTCGCTTTTAACTCTTGAAGGTCCTGGAATGATTGGAGTTGCGGGTTCGTCACGACGTTTGTTTGAAGTATTGTCTCAGGAAAAAATCAACGTTATTTTTATTACTCAGGCTTCTTCTGAACACTCTATTTGTATCGGAATTTTAAATTCGGATGCTGATAATGCCGAAGCTGCGATTAACAGAGCTTTTGAAATCGAAATTTCTCAGAACAAAATCGATCCTTGTTATGTAGAAAAAGATCTTTGCATTATTGCTTTGGTGGGCGAAAACATGAAAAATCACCAAGGTTTGAGCGGAAGAATGTTCAGCACTTTAGGAAAAAACAACGTAAACATTCGTGCCATTGCGCAAGGTGCTTCTGAAAGAAATATCTCGACTGTAATTAACGAAAGAGACGTTAAAAAAGCATTGAATACACTTCACGAAAACTTTTTTGAAGAAAACACCAAACAGCTGAACCTATTTGTAATGGGAGTTGGAAATGTGGGAGAAAAATTCATCGAACAGATTCACAACCAAAGAAAATTTTTAAAAGAAAATTTGAAGATCAATGTTCGCGTAATTGCTTTATCAAATTCAAGAAAAATGATTTTTGATGAAGACGGAATCTCATTAAAAAATTGGGATTCGGCTTTAGCTGAAGGCGAAACTGCAGACATCGAAGCATTCATCAAACGTGCAAAAGAACTAAATTTACGTAACAGTATTTTTGTGGATATTACAGCAAATGCAAGTGTTTCTGAAACATACGAGCAGTTCTTAAAACAAAGTATGGCGGTTGTAACCTGTAACAAAATTGCGTGTTCATCTGCTTACGACAATTATAAAAAACTAAAAAGCTTATCACGCCAGTACAACGCTCCGTTTTTGTTTGAAACGAATGTTGGTGCGGGACTGCCAATTATAGACACCGTAAAAAACTTAATTGCTTCTGGCGATAAAGTGCATAAAATTCAGGCGGTTTTATCGGGAAGTTTGAACTTTATTTTCAACAATTTCGATAAAGACAATTCTTTCCACGATGTGGTAAAAGAAGCTGGAGTTCAAGGTTTCACAGAACCAGATCCAAAAATTGACTTAAGCGGAATCGATGTAGCGCGTAAAATCCTGATTTTGATTCGCGAAAGCGGTTACGAAATGGATATTGACGCCATCGCAAACGAATCGTTTTTGCCAGCAGAATGTTTAGCAACAACAAACAACGAAGATTTCTTTGCTTCGTTAATCAAACACGCTTCCCATTTTGAAGGTATTTATAATGAAGCTCTTGCGAAAGATTCTCGTTTGAAATACGTAGCACAATTCGAAAACGGAAAAGCAAGCGTAGGTTTGCAATTCATCCCAAAAGATCATCCTTTCTACAATTTGGAAGGAAAAGATAATATCGTTCTTTTCTACACAGATCGTTATGTAGATCAGCCTTTATTGATCAAAGGAGCCGGAGCTGGAGCTGCAGTTACAGCATCAGGAATTTTTGCGGATGTAATTCGCATAGGAAACGTGTAAAAGATACTAAGATACTGAGTCGCTAAGATTCTAAGTTTTTTTCTTAACTAAACTTAGAATCTCAAAAGTCTCATTCACTTAGAATCTTAAAATAAAACTGCCAAGAAATCTTAGAATCTTAGCATCTTAGAAACTTTAAAAAAAATGGAAATTAAACTATTTTGCCCAGCAACTATCGCAAACCTCTCATGCGGATTTGACGTACTCGGACTTTGCTTAGACAATGCGGGCGATGAAATGATTGTTCGAAAAGTAGATCAAAAAGGAGTTCGAATCACAAAAATTGTGGGTGCCGATTTGCCTTTGGAAACCGAGAAAAACGTTTCTGGAGTTGCGGCTTTGGCCATGCTTGAAACTTTAGACGAACTAGATTTCGGATTCGAAATTGAAATTTACAAAAACATAAAAGCCGGAAGCGGAATCGGAAGCAGCGCTGCAAGTTCTGCTGGAGCGGTTTTCGGAATTAATGAATTATTAGGAAAACCGTATTCTTGTAAAGATTTGGTTCAGTTTGCCATGCAGGGCGAAAAATTAGCCAGCGGAAACGCGCATGCCGACAACGTTGCTCCTGCCCTTTTAGGCGGATTTACTTTGGTAAGAAGTTATGCTCCGCTTGATATTATCAGAATTGACAGCCCAGAAGAATTGTACGCAACGGTGGTTCACCCGCAGATTGAATTGAAAACGTCTGATGCTCGTTCGGTTTTAAAGCAAAACGTTTCGCTGAAAAGCGCCATTATGCAATGGGGAAATGTAGGCGGACTTATAGCAGGTTTATACACCAAAGATTACGATTTGATCGGAAGATCGCTCCATGACGAAATCGTTGAACCTTTAAGAAGTGTTTTAATTCCAGGTTTCGATTTAATCAAACAAACGGCTTACGAAAATGGCGCTTTAGGTTCTGGAATTTCAGGTTCTGGCCCATCTATTTTCGCATTAAGCAGAGGAAAAGAAACCGCAGACCAAATCGCAAAAGCCATGAGCGAAGTGTACGAAAAAATGAGTTTACCGTATGAAATTCATGTTTCGAAAATCAATCCCGACGGCGTAAGAATTATATAACACCAATTTCACGAATTTACACTAATTGATTTGTGCAATAATTTAAACGCAAAGAATTAGTGACAATCAGTGAAATTCGTGTTCAAATAAACATACAATGAAATACTACAGTTTAAACCACAATGCCCCAAAAGTTTCTTTTCAAGAAGCTGTTATACAAGGATTAGCGAGTGATAAAGGATTATATTTCCCAGAAAGCATCACAGCTTTAGATCCATCATTTTTTGATAAAATTGAAAGTTTAAGCCACGAAGAAATTGCGTATGAAGCGATTAAACAATTCGTAGGCGATGAAATACCTGCTGAAAAACTAAAAGAAATTATTGCCGAAACTTTAGTTTTTGATTTTCCTGTTGTGAAAGTTGAAGACGGAATCTATTCGTTAGAATTATTCCACGGCCCGACAATGGCTTTTAAAGACGTTGGAGCTCGTTTTATGTCACGTTGTTTGGGCTATTTCAATAAAGATAAAAAAGATGCTAAAAACACGGTTTTAGTAGCGACTTCTGGAGATACAGGCGGAGCCGTTGCCAGCGGATTTCTAGGCGTTGACGGCGTTGATGTTGTCATTTTATATCCGTCTGGAAAAGTGAGCGATATTCAAGAAAAACAATTGACTACTTTAGGGCAAAACATTAAAGCACTTGAAGTGGACGGCGTTTTTGACGATTGTCAGGATATGGTAAAAAAAGCGTTTTTAGATGAAACTTTAGCGCATAAAAACCTGACTTCGGCAAACTC
>Ga0157370_10003721_pt1 | contig 17823 bp, 16 predicted proteins | sample C35metaG_FD_113463 | JGI IMG/M metagenome (GOLD analysis project Ga0157370, IMG submission 113463) | Corn rhizosphere microbial communities from Kellogg Biological Station, Michigan, USA - C3-5 metaG | ecosystem: Host-associated > Plants > Roots > Rhizosphere > Soil | place: USA: Michigan...
AAATGTTTTATAACCCGGTTCGTCGGCATGGTTCCGCCGGCGATCTTTCACCGATTGAGTTCGAGCGGCGCTACGCGTTAAACGGCTCGTGAGTGTCTATGAAACTCTGGCCGGTCCAATTCCTGCGGGGGATAACCGCTCGCGGCCGGTTCGTCTGTTGAAATGCCTTTCGTCGTGTGCTGCGTGCGCCCTCCCAAAAATATAAATATATTTCGTGAATTTTTTGAAAGGAACTGGGCCAATTTCGTTGTGAAATGACACTTAATTCATTCATTCCTTGCGGTGGGGTGAGTCAAAAAATGCAAACCACTCCTTGGGCGATTGACGGGACAGGCGCGCCGAATCGCTACGCAAAAGCGGGGCGCGCCAACGCGTTGGCCAATCGCGGGTTCCGACGATTCGTGTGTGCTGCTCTCGTCGGGAGCGCCATGCTGGCCGGGTGCAACGGCGACAGCGATTCGGTGAACTCGAATAGCGCTAACCAGCCTTCTTTGGTGCAATACCAGTGGCATCTTCAGAATACCGGGCAGTCGGCGTTCGCGAAGGCGGCGGGGACGCCGGGCTTCGATCTCGATGTCGCGAGCCTGTTCGCGCAAGGGGAGACGGGCACAGGCGTGCGTGTCCTCGTGCTCGACGATGGCCTTGACATCCATCATCCGGATCTGAAGGACCGGATCGACAGCAGCATGCTGTACAACTTTGAAGCGAACGCGAATTCCGGTGATCCGACGCCTCTCAACAACGATGCTCACGGCACCACAATAGGCGGAATTATCGGGGCGACCGGCATCGGCGTGCGCGGCGTTGCTCCGCGTGTGACGCTGGGTGGTGCGCGCTACCTTTGTAAGGCCTGCGATACGACGAAGAATAAGCTGGACGCTTTCGGCGCGGCGTCGTTCTCGGCGAATGCAGACATCATCAATGCATCGTTCGGGATCGACAGCACGACTCGGGTGGAGCAATTCAATCCCGATGACAGTACCAATCAGAACGTGCTCGCCGCGAGACTGTTGGAAAAAGGGAGGCAAGGCAAGGGCGTCGTATTGGTGAAGGCAGCGGGTAATGACTATATCGGCATAGAGGGAAGCACCGAGGGACAGTGCACGGCAGGCGTAAGCTGCGGAAACGCGAACTATGACCCGCAGAATACGATGCCGCAAACGATCGTCGTCGCTGCGGTGAATGCGCTCGGCAAGAAATCCAGTTATTCGTCGGCGAGTTCGGCGGTGCTTGTTTCCGGATTCGGCGGGGAGTGGGGCAATCAACGAGCCGCTGACTGGAACGGGGTTTTTGATCCGGGCCCTGCCATTCTGACCACCGATCTGGCAGGATGTGGTCGCGGTGATGTGCGGGCCGGCAACGCCGACGCACCGCTTCCATCGAATCTGGATGGGTACAATCCATTCGACGACCCTGGATCGTCTGTTGCCCGATCTCTCAATCCGAGCTGCAATTACACGGCCAAGATGAACGGTACTTCGGCGGCTACGCCGACGGTGGCTGGCGTGGTGGCGTTGATGCTGCACGCAAACCCGAATCTGACGTGGCGGGATGTGCGGGCGATCCTGATGAAGACCGCGCGTCGGATCGATTCGACACGACAGGCCAGCGTCATGCCGCTTCCCGATGGCGAATCGTACACGCCGGAGCCGACGTGGACCCAAAACCATGCGGGCTTCTGGTTCGACAACTGGTACGGGTTCGGCCTCGTCGACGCGGCAGCGGCTGTATCGATGGCGCGAAACTACACGACGTATCTGACCGGCCCGATGAAGTCTGTCAAGGAGGTCGCTATGGGGAATGGGTGCGGTGGCAAGGATTTCGGTGCTTGCGGCGACAGCATCCCGGTCGGCGTGGCGAACGGTTATCCGATTTCTATCCAGATATCTGACGATCTCGCTACGATCGAAGCTGTGCAGCTAACCGTCCATCTGGGGCAGGCGCGCATGAGCAACATGGCCATCGAGTTGATCTCCCCATCCAAAACGCGAAGCGTGTTGCTCAACGCGTATAGCGGCCTCTACAACACGCCTGACGACGTGTTCTATCTGACATTGGCTTCGAACGCATTCAATGGCGAGTCGGCGAAGGGCACATGGACGCTGAAACTGATCGACGTTGGACAATCGGACCCGCCGACCAAGCTCGAGCCAGTCAAGTTCAAGCTGGCCACCCTCAATGTGATGGGGCACTGAAAAATGCCAATGCGAAACTGGAATCTGACGCGAGTCGTCCATTGGGTGGCGACCCTGCTCATGACTGCATCGGCCGGGGTGGCCATGGCGACCGGGGCGCTGCTGCAGGGTGCCGTCGCGCCGGCAGATGTCGTTCAACAACTTCGGGCGGCACCTGCCGTTACGATCGGTGGAACCTCCGTGCGACCGGTACCGTCGGGCACGGTCCGCGCGGCGGCGGCCGATCGCGCGGGCGGCTCGGCGCAAAGCGAGCGCGACAGCACGTTCGTGGTTCGGGACGGCGACAATCTGGTGGGCGTCAGCACGAACGACCTCATCGTGGTCTATCCGGACACGGCTGCCGTGAGCCAGGCGGTAGCCGGGCAGGCGAAGTCGGTCAACCCTTACCCGCAGATCAACACCGTGATCGTGCATGTCGGCAGTTTCGATCAGTTGTCGACGATACATGCCGCGCTTGCCCGGAAGTTCCCGACGGCAAAATTCGGCCTGCCTGTCCGATATTCCGACATCAAGAAAAAGTAGAGGCTCCCGGCGCAGCGATCCGGAGCAATGGTCAGCGCGAGCGCGCCGCGATGCTGAACTGAAGGCTCGCAACCGCACGGCCTGGGACGAGAACTTTGGCGTGTACAGTGTGCGCAAGGTGTGGTGCCGGTTGCTGCGCGACGGTGTGAAGGTTGCGAACTGCACGATCGCACGTCTGATGAAGGCGATGAGGCTCGAAGGTGTGCCGCGCGGGCGCCGGATCAAGACGTCGCAGCGCGATGATGCGATGTCGTGTCCGCTGGATCGGGTGAAGCGTCAATTCCAGGCCGATCGGCCCGACGCCTTCTGGCGTGGCAGAGTTTTCGTATGTCTGGACGTGGTCACGCTTCGCTTACGTTGCTTTCGTGCCCGATGTGTTCGCACGCCGTATCGTCGGCTGGCGTGTGTCGGCATCGATACGGAATGACTGAATCGTCTCGGGAATCGTGGAGGCGGATTGCATCCCTCGATCGATGCCTTCGTCGACTGCGAGGTCAGGTTGATCGCCGCATGCGTTGCTGGACGTGAAAACGACGCCCGGTCGATACCCAGTGTGTGGGACTTGGCGGGCTTCAAAGTCCATAGATGACAGGCGGATGGACCACGGCTCCTGGATCGATCGATTGTCGTATTAATAATATCTCCATATTGTGGAGTATTTGGCGTATGCCACCCCGATGGCGATCGTCCGCGCCCACATGGAGCCCATCGATTCGAGGCATTTACCCCCAACTTGCTCGCCGCGTCACATTTTATCGGTGACTGGCGCTCGAGTAGTGGCTTGTAATCGAAGCTGACCCGACCGCACGCACCTTATGTGAGCGTGGCTTTTACAATAAAAATTAAAAAAAATATAAAAATGCACTGCCGGGAAGCTTTTACAATACACCATACGCTACCGCTGCGTCACCCCGGACGATAGCGATACACTTGTCATTGAATCAGGCGCTCATCCTGTAATGAATGAAAGCCACACTAGGACCTCTGCGATCATCCGCCACATCGCATCCGAGATAGAGAGCATTTTGCGTGAAAACGATCTCGCCGTTCCTAATCCGGTGGCTTTAGCTCAACTTGAGCTCCAGCACAGTCGAATGCGCCTTCACTGTGGCTACTGTGCTGAGAGGATCCGCAAGATCTCCACCCTTGCCAAGGATTTCTACAGTGCCCGCAGGCATCAATTTCATCCACAGGGCGCTGACGGAGTGTTGCGTGATATCCGCACCAATCTTCAAGCGGTCCGTTCCTGGTCGAGCGTATGGGAGAAGCACGGTAAGTGATTCGATTCATTTCATGCGCGCGGTTATGCCTTTTATCACAATTGACCCTGCCTCGTTATCACGTACAGCAAGTCATGCGGCAATCAACCTGGCTTTGCTGCCATCCATCGAAACGCCACTCCAATAGATTCGGGGCCGCCGGGAGTCGATGCGTCGAATCCGCCGTTTTCCGATAGGGATGTTTATAGATCGGACGCAGCCCCCGGGCGTTGCAGGCTGCGACGTATCCGTTCGGCACCCGCCGGCCGGCCCGTGCGCGTAACTGCCGCATGAAACGAGGACGGCCGTAGCTGCCGCGACTCTCTCGGTGGAGGGCGGCGACCACGGCGTCCGGCACTCCGTTGGCCTGAGTACGCCTCGGGCGGGCTGCTCGTGCCGTGACCGCTTCGTGATCACTCGCAGGGCCGATGCCATCAGAGCAGCGGCCACGCCACGTCCTGTTTCCCAACGTCGCTACCGGCGCCCCAAGCCTGAGTGCGGCTTCATGCTGTCCGACTGATTCGGCAAGCCCAACTGCTTCGACCTTGAACTTGTTCGTGTATTGCCGTTTCGGCGCGCACATTTCTGGCATGCAAACCTCCGTACCAACGAGAAATTGACAAAATTCCTGCTGCAAGCGAATTTGAGGCACGGTCAATATCCTATGTGCACATTTGTCGGGCGCTGGAATTTTCAGTTTTCTGAGATAATTTTTCGAAAAAATTCATCTCCATGGCGCGATAAAATGAAAGAAGCCTTATCGCGGTGTTCGCAGTATCCGTAGTTGCGTCGCGTGAGATGCGACGTATCATGGATCGGGAAAGCGAGAAAAGGCGGCTCGGCATTCCACCATAGTCGAGACTGCATATAGCTGGAAGCGGTATATGAGGGAGGGCGTGCATGAAGCGAATGAAGACAATCGGACCCATACTCGCGGTTCCGTTGTTCGTGAACTGCGCCACGGTTTTCGCGCAGGGGTGCGATGGCGTTGATACGGCGCTGACTGACGCCAGACGTGTCGAGTATGCGGCACTCGTTGCGAAGGCATTGGCGCCAACGGTGCGCGCCGGGCAGGTCGAGATCCGGCATGTCTTCCAGGACGGTACGTGGAGTGCGGTGGAAGCGGCGACGCCCGTATCTGACATCGGCGTGTTTTTCTTCGACGCGTCTGGAGGGGCGAAGCGCTTCAAGGATGTCTGGGGTGGGTTGGCGGACGCATCCGAGCGACCACAGCTCGTCGGATGGGCGAGCAAGCTGGGGGTGCCGGCTCGACTCGCGCAATGTTTCGCGTGGTTCGAGACTGGCCGCGGTGGTTGAACGTGGAACACCGGAACATCGTGACCGAACGGCGCGTAGGGTGGCTGTCGTCGTTGATTCGCCGCAGGCGCCGCGAGGGTCCGTGGGTGCCGGAATACGCACGCACCACGCGGATTGAGCAACAAGGCACGAAAGTAACGATCCTCAACGTGAGGAATTTCACCTATCGAACCCGCGACGACGGCACGCCAACTTACTATGACGCAACTTACGACATCGAAGCGGTCGAGTCCGTGGATCTCGTGGTGTCCCGGTGGACGGCCGAGTCGATTGCACATGTGTTCCTGAGTTTCGGCTTCCGGGACGGCCGCTATCTGGCGATCTCGATCGAGACGCGGCGACGCCAAGGGCAGCGCTATTCGCCGTATGCGGGCTTCCTGCCGCTCTACGATCTTATATATGTTGTCGCTGACGAGCGGGATCTTATCGGCGTGCGCACTGACGTGCGCAGGGAGCGGGTGCATCTGTTCCGCGCCGATATTGAACCGGCCACAGCACAAGCGCTATTCGCGGATTATCTGCGCCGCGTCGATGCACTCGACCGGTGCCCCGAGTTCTACAACACGCTGTTCAACAACTGCACGACGAATATCCTCCATCATGTTCGGGCCGTAGCCCCGGAGATTGGCTACAGCTGGAAAGTGCTTCTCAGCGGCTACGCGGATCGATACAGCTACGAACTTGGCCTGCTCGGTCGTACGCTGCCGTTCGAGGCGCTGAAGGCTGGGAGTCTCATTCGCCGGCCAGCGGGCTCAAGCGTCGGCGATCTTTTTTCGAAGGAGATTCGTGACTCGCTGTATCTCGCTGAAGCAGTACCCTGAAACCGGTTCGAATCCCTGCATTCGCCATGCGGAGTGAAGGGGCAACGGTCGGCTGATTTTCCGTGCAACATACTCATCATTAGGATGACGGATGGAATTATGGTCAGGTTGGTCTTGTTGTTGCTAGGTGTTGACTATCTGCGCAAGCGCGGGCGCGCGATCTTCTGGATCGGCGTTCTGTGGGTGATCGCGGGTCTCGTCGTCTTCATCGACGCGCTGGATGGTGCATCCCATTTTCCAATCGTGTTCTTCGCATGGCTCTTTCTCGCGGAAGGCGTCGCAACGCTGGCAGTTGCGTGGACGGGTGTCGGCGGACAGCGCGTGTTGCGCTACGTCAAGGGAATTGCAGTCGTAAGCGCCGCCATACTTATTTTTGCCGGGCATCATCATGGCAATTTCATCCTTTCGATGATTTTTGGCACGATCTTTTTGGTCGACGGACTGCTCCAGGTCGTCTCTGCATGGCTCGTCCGCTATCGCCGCTGGGAAGTCGCAGTCGCATGGGGCGTCGCGGAAATCCTCATCGCTGTGTTCTTCTACCAACCGTATCCGACTCATTACGTGGGGACGCTGCCGTATTGCTTGGGCCTGTTCCTGATCTTCGGCGGGATGAACATGATCCGGCTTGCCGTGCGGGTTCGTCGTCTCGTGAGCAATCCCGCGCTGCGCCGGTCCCGCCAGTCGGCGCTGTTTCCCGACTTCGATCCAGTTGACGACCTGTCGCGCTTCGAGACCACCGAATGGGACGGCCCGCCGGCCGACAACGAGCGTGCGCTGACCGTGCACGTCTGGACGCCAACGGGTTCGTCGAAAGCGCCCGCGCAGCATCATCCGATTATCGACCGCTATATCGCCGCCGTAGACATCAACGGAAGGATATCCACCGGGCACGCTGCGCTCGAAACGCCGGAAGGCATCTATATCAGCCTCTATCCGAGCGTCGAAATCGACCGGTCGCCGGACGAGTTCGGCCGAATTCTGCGGGCAACACGCGACAACGATGTGCGTGGCGTATTTCAGCCCAACTACGTGACGGAATCGACGGCGTGGTGCCCGTCGACCGTGCGTGTGCGAATCCGGAATTACGATGCTGCAAAGCTGCAGGCATTCTGGCAGCGCTATAGCGCGGACTCCACGTATAACCTGACGTACCGGAACTGTTCGAGCTCCGTGGCGCATGCGCTCGAGGCTGCGATCGACGGCGCGGTCGGCCGGCTGCGCGGCGGCGCGACAGGCTGGGGCAGTTTTCTGCGGTTACTCGTTACGCCGGAGCTGTGGGTGGCCGCGCAGATTCGCAAGCGTGCGGTGACGATGGCGTGGACGCCGGGCCTTGCGCTCGACTATGCGCGCGCGCTCAGCATGCTTGCCGATCCGCGTCCGTTCGCGTGGTGGAAGGCCGCGCGGGTTGCCGCTAGCCGGCTGTCGCAACAACGGCGCGCATGGCGCGCGCAGGATGCGAGTGCCGGGCAGTGACGTGGCACGGGGAACGCACACCAATCGGCCAGGGGAATGAAACATGACGGTCCTTCCGAAGCTCGTGCCGCTCGCGGCGTTGCTTGCCGTATTGGCGGCACGCGATGCGCACGCGGCTCCCGATTGCGCGAATCCGCAGGATCAACGCACGATGAACGAATGTGCGAGCCGCGCCTATGCGCGCGCGGACGCTGAGCTCAACCGTCGCTACCGCGCATTGCAGAGTCGGCTGAAAGACGACCGCGACGGTGCGAGGAAGCTGACCGAAGCGCAGCGTGCATGGATCGCGTTTCGCGATACCGAATGCGTATTCCAGACGATCCGTGTTGCGGGAGGATCGGCCGAGCCGCTCGCGCGTGCCGCATGCCTAGAGGAAACGACGAGGTCGCGGTCGGCTGCTCTGCAACGCTATCTCGAATGCGGCGAAGGCGATACGAACTGTCCCGTCGCGGCGCAGTGATCGCGCCGGGCGCGGCTCACCGGCGGCCGCCGTCACCGAGAGTCGTCGTACCGGCCGACAGCCGAAGCTGACGCGGCGTCACGCCGTAATGCCGCTTGACCAGTGTCGTCAGATAGCTCTGGCTGCCGAATCCGCAATCGAGCGCGATCGACAAGATGCTCGCGGACGTGTGACACAGCCGCCAGCGCGCGCGCTCGAGACGCCGTTCGATCACGTACTGCATCGGCGTGCGGGCGAACTGCGCCTTGAACGCGGCGATCGTCGCGTGTTCGCTCAGGCCGGTCAGGCGCGCCAGGTCTGCGAGGCCGATCGGTTTGCCGAGCGATTCGTCGATGAACCGGTTGACGTTCGTTTCGCGGAGCGTGTCGGTGAGTTCGAAGAAATCGTGGCGGATGTCGGCCGCGTTCGGATTGCGCTGGTAAGTCGTGCTCGGCGGCTCGCCGAAGCGCTGACGATAGGTGTTCACGAAGCGGTTGGACGGTGCGAAGCCGAACGCCTGCAGCGTACGGACGAAACTGCCGTCGCCTTTTGTGAGCGCATGGCGGACGCCGTATAGCCTCCCCTGGACAAAGAGCGCGGCCGAAGACTGGCCGGTCAGCCGACGAATCGCGTTCTCGAGCGCGCCGGTCGGGCAGTCGAGCGCATGCGCGATCGTGCCGAGCGTTTTCCATCGCATCGGGTCGGTTTCGATCATCGCCACCGCGGAATGCGCGGTGTGTTCGGTCACACAGGCGTCCGTCGCGAACAGCTCACTGTAGTTACTGCCGTGCTGCAACATCATGTGTTTCAACATGTGCTCGTACAGTGCGCGCATGGCCGCCTTCGGCGCAGGTGTCAGCATCATCATCCGGCGCAGGCAGTCGGCGGCGGTGTTCCATGCGACGGCCGCATCGGCCGCGATCGGCTTCATGTCGAACCGGACCGGCGTGGCGAGCGGCCTGCCGATCCACTGTGATACGAAATTGTTCAGTTCGCCGGCATCGAGAATCACGGCGGCATGGTGGAATCCTGCAGGCTCTGATACGCACGTCACATCGGTTGAGGGCGAGACCGGTACTACATCACCGACAGCGCATTGCGCGACCGTATTCCCGCTTGTGAACGTCGATCCGCCATTGATGCATGAGGAGAAGAGGTAGTTGGGGCTGCCGTTCGATTCAAAGTGAAATGGCATTTCGAAGTTGCCGTCATAAATACCGATTCCATTCCATTGTTGGCCACTGATGGTCACTTCCCGCTTGCCGGCATGAAGTGCGCGAAAACGGTTCTCCGCGTAGGTCGTTACGAGAAAATCAGAAACTTCATCTGCATCGGTGCCGTGAAAACTGCGTGTCTGGATCGGAGATTCGCTCGTCATGGTGACCTATATTGTTTTGGTTGCTAAATTGAGTACCAGCAAGAATCAATCGGGGCAGAGAGCAACATCATTCACGGCCGACATCGTAGGGAAATACAAGCCGATAGATAAGCCATCGTGCCGTATACGAGGTATACAGCCCGCGGAACAAGCTATTCACATGAAACTGACGTGTGGCGAAACAATTCAGTAGGGTAGAACAAAAAATCAATGTGAATCGTTTCCCAACCGAGTGGATGGTTTTTGGAAAAATTTCTTCGATATTTTGAAATAAATGCCATTACAAAATCAATACAATGGCGCTGCCGATGCGGTTCGTGACGGGTACATGCTGATTGGAGCGGTATGAATTCGACAATTTCAAATCACGCGGCATCACTCGATGCGAAGGGACGAAACCGACCCGCCGCGCTGGAGTGAACGAGGGAGCGCACCCGTCGGCAAATACGGACGCGCTTGCGGTGCACCGTCCGGAGAATACAAGCGATGAAAATTCTCTATACCAATTTTCACGGCGGCAATGGTGGCGGGCACGACACCTATATCTATCATCTTGCGGCCGGCCTGGGCCACCGGTTTCACGTGGCGGTTGCGTCGCCGGCCGGCAGCCGTCTGTCGCGCATGGTCGACACGCTGCCGGACGTGCGCGTCGTCGACATGCAATTCAAGCCGGGATGGCGTACGTTTCTTCCGGAACTGGTGCGCTTGCGGCGACTGATCAGGCAATCGGCGTTCGACGTCATACACGTCAACGGGTCGGCCGATCACCGGCAGGTCATGCTTGCACTGATGGGCAGTCGCACGCGGCCTTCGATCGTCTTCACGAAACACAACACGTATGCCGCTGGAAGCGTCGGCAATTTCTTGCGTGCGCGGTTCGCGACGGACCAGACGATCGCCGTCAGCGACTATGTTCGGCAGATGCTGGAGCGGCAATCGCCTTATGACGACATCACGGTGATCAAGCATGGCGTGCAACTGCCGCCGCACGCGATCGAGCGGGTCGAGATCCGGCGCCGGAGAGTCGAGTATTTCGGCGAAGCCGGAGCCGATGCGATCGTGCTGGGCAGCGTCGCAGGCACGGGGCCGCACAAGGGGTGGAGCGATCTGGTCAGCGCGCTCGCACAACTGCCCGATGCGTTGCGCATGAAGTTTCGCGTGATGCTTGCCGGCGACTGGCCGTCGCCCGAGCAGCGCGAATTTGTCCGGCGCAGCGGCGTGGGCGAGCAGATTGCGTTCGTCGGACCGACGGACCGCACGCATGACGTGCTGGCGATCTGCGACGTGTCGTTTGTGCTGTCCTATCACGAGAGCCTGTCGTTTGCGTGTCGCGAAGCGATGTCGATGGGCCGTGCTGTGATCGTGACCGATGTCGGCGGTCTGCCGGAGAACGTCAGCGATCGCGTCGACGGGTGGATCGTTCCGCCACGATCGCCGGGCGCGGTTGCCGCCGTTTTGCGCGAGATCGCCGCAGGCCCCGGGCGCATTCCCGAGATGGGCCGTGCAGCGCGAGCAAGGAGCGAACGCGAATTCAGTTTCGCGCGGTTTATCGACGAAACGAGTTCGGTTTATCGGGCGTCGATTCGAAGGTCCATGGTTCTCGCATGACCGATATCCCGATGCAAAGGCCGGCGGCATCGAACGGGCACGCGTCGACCGCACGTGCCGCGTGCTGCCCGATCCTGATGTATCACCAGATCCGCCCGCTGCCGCCACGTTCGGACGTATTGCGCGGGCTGAGCGTCGATCCGCGCGCGTTTCGATGCCAGATGCGCACGCTGAAGGCGCTCGGCTATTGCGGTGTGTCGGTCGCGGAACTGCAAGGGCGCCTGGCACAGACGCGTAGCGCAAAGCTGTTCGCGATCACGTTCGACGACGGCTTTCGCAACGTGTTCGAGCATGCGTTGCCCGTGCTCGACGAACTCGGATTCACTGCGACCTGCTACTTCGTATCCGGCAAGCTGGGCGGCAGCAACGACTGGGATCGCGGGATCGCGACCGCCGAGGCCGAGCTGATGGATCGCGGCGCGATGCTCGAATGGCTGGGGCACGGACATGAGGTCGGCGCGCACACCGTCGATCACGTTGCACTGTCCGACGTGCCCGCGCCGACGGCGTGGCGGCAGATTACGCACTCGAAGGCGCAGCTCGAGGATGCGACCGGATGCCCGGTCGTATCGTTTTGCTATCCCTATGGCGCATTCGATGCGAACGCGAGGCGGCTGGTCGCTGAAGCGGGCTTCCGTAGCGCGACGACGACCGCGCGCGGGCGGGTCAAGGCGTGCACCGACCCGTTTCTGCTGCCGCGCATCGCGGTGCCGGGCGGGCGAGGTGTCGTCCGCTTCCTCGGGAGGTTCTTCCGGTGATGCGCGATACTTCCGCCGCAAACGCAGCGCGGTTTTCACCCGCGTTCAACACTGACTGGTTCGAGCGGCCGATGGTACGCGCGCTGGTGCTCGTCGCGCTGGGTATCGCTTATCTGGCACCGGGCATCGTTGGCCACGACCCGTGGAAGCAGGATGAAACGTATACGTTCGGAATCATTCGGCACATGCTGGGTACCGGCGACTGGGTCGTGCCGACCAACGCCGGCCTGCCGTTTCTCGAGAAGCCGCCGCTGTACGATTGGGTCGCAGTCGCGTTCGCGCGGCTGTTCGGCGGAATATTGCCGCTGCACGACGCTGCCCGACTGGCGAGCGCGTTGTTCGCCGCGCTTGCGTTCGGCTTTACTGCGCGCGTGGCGCGTATTGCGACCGGTGCGACGCGCTGGTTCGATCCCCGCGTGATCGGCCCGATTGCGCTGTGCGCGGGCACGCTCGTCGTGATCAAGCACACGCACGACATGATGACCGACGTCGCGCTGATGGCCGGCACGGCGATCGGCTTTTGCGGTCTGTACGAACTCGTCGCGGCGCTCGTACGCGGCGGCAATCCCGACTATCGTGCGGCCGTGCGATTCGGCGTCGGCGTCGGGATCTCGCTGATGTCGAAGGGCCTGTTCGTGCCGCTCGTGTTCGGCGCGACCCTGGGTGTTGCGCTCATGTTGTATCCGGCATGCCGAACGCGGACATGTGCGCGTGTGCTTGCGATTGCCGTGATGGCCTGCGCGCCGTTCATGCTGATCTGGCCGACGGCGCTTTATCTGCGTTCGGAAGCCTTGTTCGCTACCTGGTTCTGGGACAACAACGTCGGCCGTTTCTTCGGCTTTTCGGTGCCGATGCTCGGTGCCGAGAACGATAAGCCGCTGTTTATCTGGCGCGCGTTGCTGACGGTCGGATTTCCGGTCGGTCCGCTCGCGGTTGCCGCAATCGCGGGCGGCGTGTTGCGCGGCTGGCGCAACCCGGCGATCTCGCTGCCGATCGCGTTCGCTGCGATCGGGCTCGTCGTGCTTCATGTCGCCGCGACGTCGCGACAACTGTACATCCTGCCGTTTGTCGGGCCGCTGTCGCTGATTGCCGCGCGCAGCATCGAGCGCATGCAGGCGCGATGGCACGCGGCATGGGATTACGCCAGCCGTTGTCTGTTCGGCACGTTCGCGGTGCTCGTTTGGTGCGCCTGGTTCGCGATGACGGGCGATACGCTGCCGCGCGCCATCGTCGCGTGGCTTGGCGCGTGGCTGCCGCTCGACTGGACGATTCCGCTGCAACCGGTGGCGATTTGCGCGGCGCTCATGCTGAGCGCGGGATGGTTCGCGATGTTGCCGCTACTGCGTAGTGCGGGGCCGTGGCGCGGCGCGTTGTCATGGGCGAGCGGCGCGGTGCTTGCGTGGGGCCTTGTCTACACGCTGTTGCTGCCATGGCTCGACGTCGCGAAAAGCTACCGGTCGGTGTTCGACGATTTGAAGGTTCAACTCGCGGGCGAGTGGCACAAGCACGATTGCATCGCAAGCCCGGGGCTCGGCGAATCGGAAGCGCCGATGCTCGATTACTTCGCCGGGATTCGCTACGTGCCTGTGCACGAGCCGCGTGCGAGCGCGTGTCGCTGGTTGATCGTGCAAGGCGTGCGGGGTGCGGTGCCGGATCCGGGGGCGTCGTGGGCGCCGTTCTGGCACGGTGCGCGCCCTGGCGACACGCAAGAGGCGCTCGTCGTTTATCGCGCGGTGAAACGTGAAGCGTCGGGCGTGGACCCGGCGCGCGATACGTCGCATCAACCGGAGGGCAGATGACGCCGGGCATCGGACGCCGCGGATGCTGGCTCGCGGCGCTCGTGATCGGCGCGGTGATGTTGCTCGTGGCGGAGTTGATCGTCATCGTTTCCTGGCTGGTTGACTAGCTAGCGTGGCTTGTGCGGCGCGAGCCGCGGCGGCAGTGCTCGACCGACCGATATCGCGGGTATGGAGGCAAGGGGTGGGTACATTTCTGGAGAAAACAATGCAGAAACGTTTGCGCATGACGGATCGGTGGATCGGGTGGCTGCTTGCGAGTGTCGCGCTCGCGGGATTGATGAGCGCATGCGGTTCGGGAGCGGATTCGGAGACGGCCGAACGCACCGTGCTCGTCTATATGGTTGGTTCGGATTTGAGTGATGACCTTCAGCGCGATCTCGACGCGATGACCAGAGCGACGGCCGGCACGAAGGTGAATATCCTGGTCACCACCGGCGGCGGAGTTCCGATAGCGGGGGATGCTGGCACGAAGCCAATTGTCGACTGGACGCGGACCCAACGCTGGGAACTCGCGCAGGGGCAACGAATCAATCGGGGCGATCTGGGACAACAGGACATGGCGGCATCGGATACGCTGCGCGATTTTCTCGAGTGGGGCGTTCGAAAATATCCGGCGAAGCGGATTGCGGTTATTTTTAGCGATCACGGGGGCGGACCGAACGGCGGCTTCGGTTATCGCACTACGACGCCTGCGGAAGACGAGAAGGGGAATAGACCGCACTTGTCGTTGGAGGATATGACATCGGCGTTCAACGCTGCCACTACCGCTACGGGCAAGCGCTTCGATTTGATCGGGTTCGACGCATGCATGATGGCCAGTATCGAGGTCGCCGTCGCGTTCCGTCCGTATGCGGACTACCTTGTTGCATCGGAAGATCTCGAGGTCGGCGGATGGAACTACGAGCGCGCATTTGGCGATCTCGTGGCGCAACCGGGTATGGATGCTCGAGATCTGGGTACACGGATCGTTGACAGCTATTACGACCTGCGTGGAGCAGACAACCCGGAGTTCACGATTTCGCTCGTCGATCTGCACGCGCTGGACAGTGTCATCGGCGTTATTGACCGACTCGGGACGACGCTTTACGAGAACGGAAGCAGCGTAGCGGACATCGCACGCGCACGCGTCGACGCACGTTCGTTTGATACCGACTGGGTCACCAGCACCGATCTGGTCGATCTGCTGCAGTTTTCACGGGCACTGGAGTCTGTGGCATTACCCGTGCCGACAGTCGGAAGCAGCGTCGTCGAGCAGGCGCTGAGCGAGGCCGTTGTCGCCAAGCGTGCGGGAAGCAACCGGCCGTTGGCCAGCGGATTGACGATCTTCATGCCGGCCGGCGCTGCATATGAGGATGCCACCATGATGGTATACGGTAGCCTGGATTTTAGCGCTTCCTATCGACGGTTTGTCGGCGAATACGGCCCCGCATTGAAGGCGGCACTTGACGTGCTTATCCAGATCTCGCCGCCAGTTGCATCAGGCGACGACGTCCAGGCATTCGCGTTTTCCCCGAAGCTCTGGCAGGAGGCGGTACCGATGGCGGCACTTCGGGATGACGCCGGGCAGGTCGTGGCGCTTCGTCCTGTCGGGCCAGCATCGCCCGCCGTAGCAGGTGATGTGAACTTGGGAGGCGAATTTCGCAAGATATCAACCAAGTCGTCGGAGCAGTGGTATGCGCTCAATGGTTGCATCATGTCAGTTCTTCCGGGAGATGCTGATACGTCATTTGTCATCCCCGTGTCCTATAGCGACAAGCGTGGTGCTTCCTATGTCGACGGCTTCTTGTTGGTGTCGGGACAACGAGGGGGAGACCTGACGCTGAATGGCTTTGTTCAGAAGTTAGGTATTGCCGTTGGTCATGTGCAGGAGATTGGGGCGGAAGCGACGGTGGTGCCGAAGATCTGGTCTCCGACCGGGTCGGCATGGGAGGCTCAGCCCTTGGATTCTGCGAGATGCAAGGCGGTTGCGGCGGCAGGTAATAGCTGGAAAATCGGACGGATCGACAAGCTTGATTCAGATCGATTCTCGTTTGCCGTGGCAGACTTGGCGAATCGCTTGCGTCTGTCGCCTGCGCTGTGACGGACGGTTTTCACTTTCTCAGGCTCAGGATGCGAATCGAGAAACCCAACCGTGCTTCGGAAATCGTGGGTGTTGTTTGAATCGATGTCGACACGGCAACTGCGATGCTGGCGTGTCGACAGGAATTCCCGGAGCACGCATGGCGGGTGTAGAGCAAAATAATTCTGCCACTCCAGAATCCCCGCAGATCAAGGAGTCCGGTCCTCGGGTTGACGACTTTTTTGAAAGTTTCGCCAAAATAATGTAGTCAATTCGAATATGGCCGGATTAAATTTGTTAATTCGCGCCGCAGACTTCGAAGCCCGACCGTAAGTCCCTGATCTTATGGGCGATCCCCGGCACGCGATGCGGCCGGTCGCGACGCTGCGCCCGCGCGGCGCCCCTCGGCTGGACGCCTTCAGCCTCAAGCTCAACCATCGCCTCACGTTGTTCCAGCGCGGCGCGCCCGAACTGTGGTTGCTGATCGAGGTGGATCCCACTGTTCGGACCTTTTGTGAGCGACCGGGTTACGTGCGGGTCAACGCACAACGCCGCCATGCTGATTTCTGGGTCTGCTATTCCGACCACCAAGAGTTAGTTTTCCTATCCGATTCATTCGCTCAACTATCGCACGCATCACGGAAGGAGGAGGAACTTGACGGCCTCCCGATCCGATCAGTGACGTCCACCGACCTGGCGGCTGCGCATGTCTGGATCTATAACTGGCGGCACATGCTGCCCTGTCTGGTCGCCGCTTGCGGATTGGTCTCGTCGTCGCTCCTACACGCGGTCGAAACTTTCGTGGCGATACCGCATACGTTGATCGAGATGAAGCAGCGCCGATATGCCGATGCGTTCGATTATCCGCACCTCCATGTCGACGCGTCGCAAGGAGCGCGGGGCGCGCAGATACAGGCGCTTTACAAGTACGAGAGCCTGCTGGACATCCTGACCCGATGTGCCGACGGTACGCTCGTCCTGCTCCTGAGTGCGAATGCGGTGATCGTCAATCGTGTACCACTGGCTTCGATGCTGGCCGATCGTCCGTATCTGATTGTTCGTACCGAGAGTGAGTGCCAGCAGACGGATGTCCAGATATGGCGGAATTCGCAGGGCAATCGCGACGTCGTCAGGAATATCGTCCGACGCGCCCGCCTGGGCGGCGAACGCTTCGACGGAGAAGCACGGTTATTGAACGAGCTGGGGGTGTCAGAATTTCCGTGTTCAAGGCGGGTTGAGATTCACACGGATGGTCGAACGAATCGATCCTCGTAGAGGATGGCGAACTGGTTCATCGCCGTCTTCCAGTCATGAGCAGCACGCCCCCAATCGGCAGTGATGTTGCGCAGCGCCAGCCAGATGAGCTTCGTGGCCGCCTCGTCGGTCGGGAAGTGTCCTCGGGTCTTGATGATCTTGCGCAGCTGCGAGTTGATGTTCTCGATAGCGTTCGTAGTGTAGATAATCTTGCGAACCGCCGGCGGAAACGCGAAGAACGGGATCACACGATCCCAGGCGTTGCGCCACGCCGCGCTGACCGTCGGGAATCTCTGGCCCCATGGCCCGTCGGCAAAGGCATCGAGTTCTGCCTGAGCCGCTTCGGCGCTAGGCGCGGTGTAGATCGGGCGAATCACGGCGGCTAATCCTCGACGGTCTTTCCAACTGGCGTAATCGAGACTGTTGCGGATCAGGTGAACGATGCAGGTCTGCGGCGTGGTCGCGGGAAACACGGCAGCCAGTGCCTCGGGCATGCCTTTGAGGCCGTCGGTCACGGCGATCAGGATGTCGTGGACGCCGCGTGTCTTGAGATCGTTGAACACCTTCATCCAGAACTTGGCACCTTCGGTGCCTTCGATCCACAAGCCGAGGATATCGCGCGTGCCGTCGGGCAGAACGCCCAATGCGAGGTAGATCGCTTTGTTGCGCACCACGGCGTCTTCGCGAATCTTGACCCGCAACGCGTCAAAGAACACCACCGGATACATTGGCTCGAGCGGCCGGGCTTGCCAGGCGGTCACTTCGACCATGACCTCGTCGGTCACCGAGCTGATGAAATCGGGTGAGACTTCAGTACCGTATTGCTCCTGTAGAAATCCCTGGATCTCGCGCACGGTCATGCCCCGGGCATACATGGCGACGATCTTGTCGTCGAAGCCCGTGAAGCGTCGTTCGTGCTTGGGAATCAGCAGAGGCTCGAA
>Ga0157370_10003726_pt1 | contig 17814 bp, 18 predicted proteins | sample C35metaG_FD_113463 | JGI IMG/M metagenome (GOLD analysis project Ga0157370, IMG submission 113463) | Corn rhizosphere microbial communities from Kellogg Biological Station, Michigan, USA - C3-5 metaG | ecosystem: Host-associated > Plants > Roots > Rhizosphere > Soil | place: USA: Michigan...
CACGCCTTGCGCGCTACCAGCGCAATTACGAGACGCTCGTCGCCGGCATGGGGGAGCTCGGCTTTCGCGCGTGCCTCGATCCGGCGATCCAGGCGCCGGTCATCGTCACGTTCCACGCGCCCGCCGATCCGCGCTACAGCTTCCGCGAGTTCTACGATCGCGTGCGCGACAAGGGCTTCGTCCTCTATCCGGGCAAGCTCACGCAGGTCGAGACGTTTCGCGTCGGCTGCATCGGCGCGATCGGCCCCGAGGAAATGCGCCAGGCGGTCAACGCGGTGCGCGACACGCTCGCCGAGATGCGCGTCACGCGCGTCGCGCCGGCCCCGGCGCGCGCGGTCGCGTAGTCGTATCGGCGATCGGCCGACACGACTTTCGGCGCCTCGTCGCTACCCCCTCGCGGTCACGCCCGGCATAGTGAACGGGTCTCGAGCGCGGGAGCGAAGCCGCCGGCGAGGGGCCGGCGCGACCGCGGCGGAGGGTGACGATGAAACGAGCGATGAAGCTTCTGCTTTGCACATTACTCGGCGCGAGCCTCGTCGGTTGCGCCGGCATGTCCGAACGCGATCGTGACACCGTCGTCGGCGCGGGCGTCGGCACGGCCATCGGTGCGGGCGTGACCGGAGACGTCGGCGGTGCAGCCGTGGGCGGCGTCATCGGCGGCGTCATCGGCAACCAGGTCGGACGCGACTGATGCGCTGACGCCTCAGGCCTCGATGCGCGAATGGAGCAGCGCATCGAGGCGCAGGTACGTACGTTCGTCCGCGGCGACGTGGCCGTGACGGATCAGGTAGTCGAGGACGACGAGGCTCGCATCCGTTGTCGTTTCGTCCGGCCCGTGCGCGGCCGCGATCGTCGTCGCGGCCTCCGGGAGTTCGACCAGGCGATGCTCGACGGCTTCGCCATCCTGATTCACGGGGACGAAATCGCGCGGCAGCGCGAGATCGTGAACGAAGAGCATTTCCCGCTGCAAGCCATCGAACATCGGCTTGGTCGAGTGCACGACGCCGGCCGGTCGAGCGGTCAGCGCGAGCGTGGCCGGCACGCCCGCTTCCTCGTACGCTTCCTTGACGAGCGTCTCATCGACGCGGAAGCCGGCAGCCATGCCGCCGCCGATCAGGTTGTCCAGAAGGCCGGGATCGACCGCCTTCGTCGGACTGCGCCGTGCGAGCCACATGCGCGGCGCCGTGCCGCGGTCGTCGTCGACGATGCCGTTCACGTGGACGGCGTACGTGACCAATCCGAAATAGCGCGCGGCGCCCCGTTCGATCGTGAAGAGAGGCGGATCGCCAAGGCGCGCGGCGATCGCGAACAACTCGTTGCGCCATGCCGGCAAGTGTCCGGCGGCGCGCAGCACGTCGGCGACTTCGGCCAACGCGCGCGATCGCTCGCTGACCGTGCGCAGTCGGTGATCGAGGCCCACCTCGTCGCCATGGGTGAACACGTCGAACGCGAAGAGGCGTTCGACGCGCGCCTCGTCGATCAGTCCGAGGGGCGCGCCATCGACGACGAAGCGCCGGTAGCGTGCGATCGGCAGATGGCGGGCACGCGTGAGTCGTGCTTCGATTGCCGCTAGAATGGACGGCTCGATCACGCCGCGATTCTATGCCCGCGCGACTTCTCGACGGCCGGCGCATCGCCGACGAAGTGACGGCCGAGGTACGCGCCGGCGTTGCGCGCAGGGTGGCCGATGGCAAGGCGGCCCCGGGGCTCGCCGTCGTACGGGTGGGCGAGCATGCGGCGTCCGCAATCTACGTGCGCAACAAGCGTCGCACCACCGAGTCGGTGGGCATGCGCTCGATCGCGATCGACCTGCCGGCGAGCGTCGGCGAGCGCGATCTGCTCGCACACGTCGATCGCCTCGATGCCGATCCCGCCGTCAACGGTATCCTGGTGCAATTGCCGCTTCCCGCACACATCGCCGCCGAGGCGATCATCGAGCGCATCGATCCGCGCAAGGACGTCGATGGCTTCCATCCGTACAACATGGGCCGCCTCGCGCTGCGCATGCCCGTGCTGCGCCCGTGCACGCCGTACGGATGCATGCGCCTGCTCGCGGCGACCGGTGAGCCGCTCGTCGGAAAGCACGCCGTCGTGGTGGGCCAGTCGAATATCGTCGGCCGGCCGATGGGGCTCGAGTTGCTGATGGCGCGCTGCACCGTGACGATCTGCCACTCCGCGACGCGGGACCTTCCGGCGATCGTGCGCGGGGGCGACATCGTCGTGGCGGCGGTCGGCAAGCCGGAATTCGTTCAGGGCGACTGGATTCGCGAAGGCGCGATCGTGATCGACGTCGGCATCAATCGCACGCCGGCCGGCGGGCTGGTCGGCGACGTCGCGTTCGCGGCCGCGCGCGAGCGTGCGAGCTTCATCACGCCGGTACCCGGCGGGGTCGGGCCCATGACGATCGCGACCCTCCTCGCCAATACGTTGCGCGCCGCGGAATTGCAGGACGGCAATACAATCCAAAGCAAGCGATGAAGTTCCTTTGGCCACAAATGCTCTGGGCGCTGCTCGCGGCGCCGCTCCTCGTCGCCGGCTACGTCCTCTGGCTGCGTCGACGGAAGAAGAACGCCGTCCGATACTCGAGCCTCGACCTGGTGCGGGCGGCGATCGGCCCCGGCGAGCGGATCCGGCGCCACCTGCCGCCGGCGCTGCTGCTGCTTTCGCTTTGCGGAATGATCGTCGCGCTGGCGCGGCCGACCGCGCTCGTCACGCTGCCGTCGCAACAGCAGACGATCATCCTCGCGATCGACGTCTCGCTCAGCATGGGCGCGACCGACGTCGATCCGAACCGGCTCACCGCCGCGCAGATCGCGGCGAGAAGCTTCGTCGACGAGCGGCCGCCCAACGCGCGAATCGGCATCGTCGCCTTCGGCGGCAATGCGTCGCTGGTGCAGCCGCCGACCGAGGACAAGGACAAGCTGCTGCAGGCGATCGACCGCTTCGAGCTGCAGCGCGGGACCGCGACCGGCAGCGCGCTCTACGTCTCGCTCGCGACGCTCTTCCCCGACGCCGGCATCAACATCGAGTCGCTGACGTTTCCGGGCGGCTTCTACACGCCGAGCTCGCGCGGGCGCCGTCTGGATCCGGTCGAGAAGTCCGATGCGAAGCCGTTCACGCCCGTGCCGCCCGGCTCGAACACCAACCAGGTGATCATCCTGATGAGCGACGGCCGCCGCACGACCGGGCCCGATCCGCTCGATGCCGCGAAAATGGCGGCCGACCGCGGCGTGCGCGTCTTCACCGTCGGCTTCGGCACGGCCGAGGGCGGATTGATCGGCTTCGAGGGCTGGTCGGTGTACGTGCGCCTCGACGAGGAAACGCTGAAGTCGGTCGCCGACGTGACGCGGGCCGAGTATTTCCGCGCGGGCACGTCGAACGACCTGAAAAAGGTCTATCGCGACCTCAATTCGAAGTTCGTGCTCGAGCGCAAGAATGTCGAGGTCACGTCGTTGATCACGATGGCGGCGGCATTGATGGTGCTGCTCGCGCTCGGCCTGTCGCTTTGGTGGTCGAGCCGGAACCTTCGCTGATCAAGCACTCCTCCGACACGTGTCGGAGGAGTGTCGGAGGAGTGTCGGAGGAGTCAAGCCGAGCGAAGGTGCCACGCCTTCGGCCGCGTGAACGTTTCGATGCCCATCGTGCCGAGCGTGAGGCCGATGCCCGAGTGCTTGACGCCCGACCACGGTAACCGCGGGCTCACGCGATCGCAGCAGTTCCAGTAGACGCTGCCCGCCTGCAGGCGGGCGAGGATGCGCCGCGCGCGTGACGATTCGCGCGTGTACACGCCCGCGGTCAATCCATAGTCGGTGTCGTTCATCTGCGCGATCGCGGCGTTGTCGTCGGCGACGCTCTGGATGCCGATGATCGGGCCGAAGCTTTCGTCGCGCATCACCGACATCGAATGGTCGACGTCGCAGAGCACCGTGGGCGCAAACCAGTTCCCCTTGCGCTTGATCGCCGCGCCGCCGAGCAGGACCTTCGCCCCCTTGCGCTTGGCGTCGGCGACCTGTGCGCGCAGCACGTCGAGCTGCGCCGCGCGCGCGAGGGGTCCGATGTAGGTCGCCTCGTCCATCGGGTCGCCGACGCGGTACTGCTTCACCTCGGCGACGAACGCGTCGACGAACGCGTCGTGGATCGCCTCGTGGACGTAGATGCGCTCGACCGAGCAGCACGACTGCCCGGTGTTGTAGAACGCACCGTCGGCGAGCCCGGCCGCGGCATTCCTCACGTCGACGTCGTCGCACACGTACACCGGATCCTTGCCGCCGAGCTCGAGCTGCACCTTGATCATGCGCTTGCCCGCGGCCGCAGCCACCTTCGCGCCGGTGGCGTACGAGCCGGTGAAGAACACGCCGTCGATCGGCTGCGACAAGAGCGCGGCGCCGCTCGCGCCGCCGCCGATCACCGGCACGAACACGTCCTCCGGCACGCCTGCCGCGTGCAGCATGTCGGCGATGTGGCGCCCGGTGAGCGTCGCGTATTCCGACGGTTTGTAGAGGACCGCGTTACCGGCGACGAGCGCCGGGACGAACACGTTGCTGCCGACGAAGTACGGGTAGTTCCATGCCGAGATGTTGGCGATGACGCCGAGCGGCTCGTGCGTGATCCGCTCGTCGAGCTTCTGCGCGGGATCGCTGAACACGCGCTCCTCGCGCAACGTCCGCGCCGATTCGGCGATGAAGAAATCGAGCCGCGCCACGAGTCCCTTGAGCTCGTTGCGCGACTGGCGGATCGGCTTGCCCACCTCCTGCGTGAGCGTCTGCGCGAGCGTATCGCCGCGCGCGATCACCTGCTCGCGAAACTTCTCGATCGTCGCGATGCGCTTGCGGATCGGCGTCGCGCCCCACGCAGGTTGCGCGCGGCGTGCGGCGAGGTAGTGCAGCGCGACCTCGCGCGGGCCGTCGGCGACGAGGCGGACGACGACCGCGCCGGTCGCAGGATTGACGATGGGCAGGGGTGTGGCGGGCATGCTCGACGTGATCGAACGGGACGCGCAAGCGCTACTTCTGCTTCGCCTTGCGCACGCGCGCCGCCTCGAGGAACTCGTTCAGGATCGGCGAGCCGTCGAGATGCGCGTCGGTCATCGACGGACCGAACATGAATTCGGGGTGCCACTGCACGCCCATCACGTAGCTCGGGCCGCGCCAACGCACCGCTTCGACGATGCCGTCGGGATCGGACAGCGCCTCGACGATCAGGCCGCGACCGAGCTTGTTCACCGCCTGATGGTGGATCGTGTTGATCGTCGCTTCGGCGCGGCTCGGATAGAGCTTCGCGAGGCCGGTCTCCGGCACGAACTTCACCGTATGGAACTGCTGCTCGTACTTCGCGATGTCGCGGTGATTGATCGCGTTCGGTACCTGCGTCGCGATGTCCTGGTAGAGCGTGCCGCCGAACGCCACGTTGATGAGCTGGCAACCGCGGCAGATGCCGAGCACCGGCTTGGCCTTGCCGACGAACGCCTCGAAGAGCTCGATCTCGTAGCGATCGCGCACGCGATCGCCGATCCACGCGGGGTCGCGCGGCAACTCGCCGTAGGTCGGCGGCGCGATGTCGGCGCCGCCCTGCAGGACCAGCGCGTCGAGGTTCTCCGCGTAGTGGTAGAGCCGCATCTCGCTGCGCTGGATGAGGCCCTCGCTCTCGATCGCGGGAATCATCATGACGAGCACGTTCTTCGACATCACCCAGTTCGCGACCGACTGCTCGAGGTAGTGCAGCGTCTTCGTGAACACGCCGCCGAGGTTGACGACGTTGTCGGCCGGATGGTGGATGCGCGCGGAAACGCCGATCAGGAGAGGAGGGGCCATGCGCCTACATCGCCTCGGAGAAGATGCGCCGGAAATCGTCGGCGGTGCACGGGCGCGGGTTCGTCTTGTGGCAGGTATCGTCGACGGCGACCTCGACCAGCCGTCCGATGTCCTGCGCGCTCACGCGGCGCGCCCCCGCATACTCGGAGAGCGTGGCGGGAATGCCGAGCTGCGCCTTCAGTGCGCGCAGCCACCGAACGAACGCTTGCGCGCGCGCTTCGTCGGAACCCGCGTCGCCATCCGGAACGCGTGCGACGCGCGCGAGCTCGGCGAGCTTCGCGGTCGCCGCCGGCAGGTTGAAGCGCATCACGTGGTCGATCATGATGCCGTTCGCGAGTCCATGATGCAGGTCGGCGACGGTCGACAGCGCGTGCGCGCACGAGTGCACGGCGCCGAGATCCTTCTGGAACGCGATCGCGCCCATCATCGAGCTCATCAGCATGTCGCTGCGCGCATCGAGGTCGCGGCCGTCGCGCACCGCGATCGGCAGCGCACGCGCCGCGAGGCGCACGCCCTCCACCGCGATGCCGTCGCACAGCGGATGCCATTCGGGCGACAGGTACGACTCGACGTTGTGCGTCAACGCGTCCATGCCGGTCGCCGCGGTGATCGCCGGCGGGAGGTCGACGGTGAGCTCGGGATCGGCGAATACGGCTTTGGCGAGGAGCGCCGGCGAGAAGATGATTTTCTTCACGTGCGTCGCGTCGTCGGATATCACCGAGGAGCGGCCGACTTCGGATCCGGTCCCCGCCGTGGTCGGCACCGCGACGAAATGCGGCAGCGCATCGGCGATCGGTCGTACCTGCGGGTGATCCCACGCATACTCGAGGATGTCGCCCGCGTGGGTCGCCATCACGGCAATCGCCTTGGCGACGTCGAGCGCGGCGCCGCCGCCGATGCCGACGATGCTGTCGGCGCGATGCTCGCGAAAGGCGCGTGCGCCTTCCACCACCTGGCTTCGCACCGGGTTGCCGGCGACGCCGGAGAACACCGCCGCGTCGAGCGACGCCAGTTCGTCGAGGAAGCGGGCGAACACCGGCAGCGCGGCGAGCCCGCGGTCGGTGACGACGAGCGGACGCTGCACTCCGCGCTCGCGAAGATGCGGCGCGACTTCGCGGCGCGCGCCCGCGCCGAAAAGAATCGCGGTCGGAAACGCGAATCGATGCATCGGATGTGATTCCCCCACGCTTGCGCCGCCTGAAGTACCCTCGCGCTTCGCGCTCGGTGTTCGCCCTCGGGGCGGCCCTTCGCGCTCACGCGCTACGCTGCCCCCCGGGGGGCGGAATCCGCACCTCGGGACGGCCCTTCGGCGCGGATGGGCCTGTGTTAGATGATCTCGAAGTAGCGCTTGCGCTCCCAGTCGGTCACGGCATCCTGCCATTGCCGCCATTCCCATTCGCGCGTCGCCGCGAAGTGCTCGACGAAGTCGTCGCCGAACCAGTCGCGCGCACGCTCCGACTGCCGGAACGCGCGCGTGGTCTCGATGAGCGTGCGCGGGGCGCGCGGCACGTTCTCGGCGCCGCGGTTCGTGCCTTCGATCGGCGCGGCCGTCAACGCAAGCTTGCGCTCGATGCCATCGAGGCCGGCGGCCACGCACGCGGCGACGGCGAGATACGGATTGACGTCGGCGCCGGGGCAGCGCGTCTCGAGCCGCGTCGACTTCGGCGACCCGGGAATCGCGCGAAAGCTCGCCGTGCGGTTGTCGAGGCCCCACGTGGGCTTCACCGGCGCCCAGAAGCCGTCCACGAGGCGCTTGTAGCTGTTGACCGTCGGCCAGAACATCGGCGCGAACTCGAGCAGCGTCGCGAGCTGCCCGGCGAGATACTGCTCGAACAGGACGCTCATGCCGTGGCGTCCCTTCGCATCGTGGAAGAGATTCTTCCTGCCGTCGGAGAGCGACTGATGGCAATGCCCGGAGCACCCGGGGTACTGCGCGCTCCACTTCGCCATGAAGCTCGGCATGATGCCGAAGCGCGCGGCGATCTCCTTGACGCCCGCCTTGAGGAGCACGCCGCGGTCGGCGGCCTCGAGCGCCTCGGAGAACAGGATCGCCGCTTCGTAGACGCCCGGTCCGGTTTCGGTGTGCAGGCCCTCGATCGGCACGCCGAACGCGCCCATGTCGTCGAAGAGCGCCTTGAAATAGTCGCGCGCATGATTGGCGCGCAACAGCGAGTAACCGAACATGCCGGGCGTGAGCGGCGTCGGGTCGATCCCCTGCTTGGCCGCCCACGACTGCGGCGTCTCGACGAAGTTGAACCATTCGAACTCGAGCCCGCACATCGGCATTACGCCGAGCTTCGCGGCGCGCACGAGCACGCGCTTCAGCACCTGCCGGCCGTCGAGCGGGAACGGCTCGACCGTGCCGTCGCGTTGCACGACGAATTCGCCCAGGAAGAAGTCGACGTTGTCGTCCCACGGCACGTTGCGGTGCGTGGCGAGGTCGATTCGAGCGAGCGCGTCGGGAAAACCCTTGTGCCAGCCGGTCAGCGTCGTGTTGTCGTAGCACTGGTCGTGGCAATCCCAGCCGTAGACGACGTCGCAGAAGCCGAAGCCGCCCTCGACCGCCGACTCGAACTTCGACTTGTGCACGTACTTGCCGCGAAGGATGCCGTCGATGTCGACGACGCCGACTTTCACGCGGGTGCCGGGCGATTGGCGAATGGCTGCGAGAATGTCGTTCGCAGCGGCGGGCGAGGGCATCGAGGTTTCCCCTTGGCAGCTTCGCGGATCGGACTCAAAAGGATCAAATTCTAGCCCAGGCGACTTCGATCGCCGCCACGCGGTCCCCGGATGCAGACCTTTCCCCCGCGTGTTGCGCTCGCCGCACTGCACGTCGCCGTCGCGCTCTTCGGGTTCGCGGCGCTTTTCGGCGAATGGATTGCGCTGCCGGCGACGCTGATCGTCGTCGGCCGCACCGCCGTCGCGGCCGTGACGCTGGCCGGCCTCGCGCGGCTGCGCGGGCAACCGTTGCGATTCGGCGGTCGCCGGCTGATCGCGAACGGCGCCATCCTCGCCCTGCACTGGGTGGCGTTCTTCGCCGCGGTGAAGATCGGCGGGGTGGCGATCGCGCTCTTCGGCTACGCGACGTTTCCCGTCTTCGTCCTCCTGCTCGTGCGGCCCGCCGCGGGCGCGCCGTCGCGACGCGATTACGTGACGGCGGCGCTCGCGTGCATCGGCCTCGTCACGATCGTTCCGGATCCGTCGTGGTCCGCGGATGCGACGCGCGGACTCGCCCTCGGTCTCGTCTCCGCGTTCACGTTCGCATGGCTCGCCGTGCGCAACCGGCGCTTCGTGGCCGAGCGCGCGGCGTCGCAGATCGCGTTCTGGCAGAACCTGTCGGCGGCGCTTTGCCTCTTCCCGATCGCCCTCGTCCTCGGCATGTTCGAGCGTATGCCGACCGCCACCGAGCTCGCGCTGCTGGTCGTGCTGGGCGTCGTTTGCACGGGCCTCGCGCATACGCTGTTCATCGCCAGCATGCGCAGCGTTTCGGCGCAAACCGCGAGCGTCGTGGCGGCGCTCGAACCGGTCTACGGCGTCGTTCTCGCCGCCGCGTTCCTGCACGCGTTGCCGTCGTTGCGGACGATCGCCGGCGGCGCGCTGATCGTCGCCGCCGCGTTGATCGCATCGCGGGGCACGGGCGTTGGCGCGCGGCGGCCCGTTTCGGTAGCATCGAACGCGGGAGACACGCCACCATGAAAATCGGCATCGTCGGGCTCGGACGCATGGGCGGCAACATGGCGCGCAGGCTCGCGCGCCACGGGAGTCGCGTCGTCGGCTTCGATCCCGACGCCGCCGCGCGCGGCAGTGTCGGGTCGGAATCGATCGACGCCGTCGCATCGCTCGATGCGCTCGTGCATGCGCTTCCCGCGCCGCGCATCGTGTGGCTCATGGTCCCCGCCGGCGCGGTGACCGAGCAAACGATCGAGACGCTCGCGCCGCTTCTCGCGCCGGGCGACCTGATCGTCGATGGCGGCAACGCGCACTACCGCGACTCGCAGCGGCGCGGCGAAGCGCTGCGCGCACGCGGCTTGCGCTTCGCCGACTGCGGGGTATCCGGCGGCGTGCACGGGCTTGCGCAGGGCTATTCGCTCATGTTCGGCGCGGATGCCCAAACGGCGGCCATCCTCGTACCCTACATCCGGGTGCTCGCGCCGGCCGCCGACGCCGGCTGGGTCCACTGCGGTCCCGTCGGCGCGGGCCACTTCGCCAAAATGATCCACAACGGCATCGAGTACGGGATGATGCAGGCGATCGCCGAGGGCTTCGCGCTGATGGAGAACCGGCGCGATCTCGAGCTCGACGTCGCCAGGATCGCGCGTGCATGGCAGCACGGCAGCGTCGTGCGATCGTGGCTGCTCGATCTCACCGCCGACTTCCTCGCCTCCGATCCGCAACTCGCCGGCGTCGCGCCGGTCGTCGCGGATTCCGGCGAAGGCCGCTGGACCGTCGAGGAGGCGATCGCGCAAGGTGTGCCCGCGCCGGTGTTGTCGCTCGCGCTGATGACGCGCTTCGCAAGCCAGGGCCGTGGCGACTACGCGAACCGGATGCTGGCGATGATGCGCAAGGCGTTCGGCGGCCACGCGATCGTGCAGGTCCGGGACGATCGATGATCGTCGTGCTGATGGGCGTTTCCGGCTCGGCCAAGTCGACGGTGGGGGCCGCACTCGCGGCGCGCCTGCGCTGGCCGATGATCGACGTCGACGTCGACGCGACCGTCGATGCGCAGGTGCGCGCGATCGTCGAAGCGCTGCGCGGCGGAATGGCGAGCGCGGTCGCCACCGAAGCGCCATGAAGGCATCGCGTCGATATCGGATCGCGACGCAAGTCGCGCACGTCGGTCGCGATCCGCGGCGCTTTCTCGGCGCCGTCAACACGCCGGTGTTCCGCGCATCGACGATCCTGTTCGACACGATGGCGGAGCTCGAGCAGGCGACGCGTGGCGAATTGCCCGGCATCACGTACGGGTTGCACGGCTTGCCCACCGTCGCCGACCTCGGGACGGCGCTGGCGCGTCTCGAGGGCGGGCACGCCGCGCTGATCGTGCCGTCGGGACTGACGGCGACCACGTTTCCGCTCCTCGCGCTGACGAGGCCCGGCGATCACGTGCTCGTGACCGATGCGGTGTACGGGCCGACGCGCCGCTTCTGCGACAACCACCTGCGGCGTTTCGGCATCGACGTCGACTACTACGATCCGCTCGCCGGTGCGGCCATCGCCGGCGCGTTTCGCGACAACACCACGGTCGTCTTCACCGAGTCGCCGGGATCTTTGACGTTCGAGGTGCAGGACATTCCCGCGATCGCGCAGATCGCGCATGCGCGCGGCGCGCGGGTGATCCTGGACAACACGTGGGCGACGCCGATCGGCTTTCCGGCATTCGACCGCGGCGCCGACGTGGCGGTGCACGCGGTCACCAAGTACGTCGGCGGCCACTCCGACGTGCTGCTCGGCGCGGTGATCGCGAACCCGGCGACGTTTCCCGCGCTGCAGCGGCTGTGGACCGACATGGGAATCGCCGCGTCGTCCGACGATTGCTACCTCGGGCTGCGCGGCTTGCGCACCCTCGCCGTGCGCCTCGCGCGACATGCGCAAAGCGCGATGAGCATCGCGACGTGGCTCGCGGCGCGGCCGGAAGTGCGCCGCGTCCTGTACCCGCCGCTGCCGGGCGATCCCGGCCATGCGTTGTGGAAGCGCGATTTTCGCGGTGCATCGGGCCTGTTCGGCGTGGTGCTCGAGCCGGCGGATCCGGCAGCCGTTGCGCGCATGCTCGACGGCATGCGGCTCTTCGGCCTGGGTTGGAGCTGGGGCGGGTTCGAGAGCCTGATCATTCCCACGTGGCCGGAACGCGCGCGCACGGTGACGGCGTGGCATCCGGGCGGGCCGACGCTGCGCCTCGCGATCGGGCTCGAAGATCCGCAGGACCTGATCGAGGACCTGCAGGACGGCCTTGCGCGGCTGACGGGCTGATCGACGTCGTGCGGCCGGCTCGCGCCGGGCCAGCCAGGGCCCGTGAACGGACCCTAGAGCGAATTGACGACGTGGCCGCCGTCGACGGTGACGACGCTGCCGGTCATGTAGGCGCCGGCGTCCGACGCGAGCAACAACAGCGGTCCGTCGAGCTCGTCGGGCCTGCCGATGCGCCGCTGCGGGACGCGCTTGATCATCGCCTGTCCCGCGTCGCTCGCGAAGAAGTCGCGATTCATGCCGGTCTCGATGTAGCCCGGCGCAAGGGCGTTGACCCGGATGCGGTGCCGCGCGAGCTCGAGCGCCATCGCCTTCGTCAACTGGATCAGCGCCGCCTTCGACGCTGCGTAGCTCGGCACCTGCGACGCGACGCGCAGGCCGAGGATCGACGCGACGTTGACGATGCTTCCCCCCTGCGCGTTGGCGACCATCGTGCGCGCCGCCGTCTGCGCGACGCGCCACGCGCCGTTCAGGTTCACGTCGATCACGTCGAGCCAGTCGTCTTCGCTGTGCTCGAGAAGCGGCTTGGTGATCGCGATGCCGGCGTTGTTGACGACGACCGTGATCGGCCCGAGGCCGGCGTTCGCGCGATCGAAGGCGTCGCCGACGCTCGCCGTCTCGGTGACGTCCAGCGCCACCGGGAACGCGCGCCGGTCGAGCGCGACGATCGACGCCGCGAGATCGTCGAGCGCTTCGATGCGCCGCGCGGCAATGGCCACGTCGGCGCCGGCGCGCGCGAGCGTCAGCGCGAAATGGCGGCCGAGGCTGCCGTTGGCGCCGGTGACGAGCGCGCGACGACCGGAAAGCGTGAGCTCCATCGTTACTCCCGAACGGCCTTGGGGTCGGAGATCGCGAGGCGATCGACGGCGATTGCGAGCAGCGCGTCGTGCAGCGCCATCGCCTGGGCGCCGTCGTCGAAGCGTCCCGCGCGGATGGCGGCGGCCACGGCGCGCCGCAGCGCGTGCACGTCGTCGTCGGCGGGCGCGCTCGGCGCGACGTCCTGCGCGGCGAGCGGGCGCAAGCGCTCGATTTCGCGGATGCGCGCTTTTTGTCCGAGCGCGATCTCGCGCGCTGCGATGCCCATCGCGTTGCCCACCATCAAGGCGGTGTAGCGCTGCTCGCCGGGAATGGAGAGGAGCAGGTCGGCCATCAGCGTGTCGCGCGCGGTGTCGAGCAGCGCCGCCGCGTCGGGAATCTCGAAGCGGTCCGCGCCATCGCTCATTGCACGCCTTTCGTCAATCGCAGCACTTCGTACTCGAGGTCGTCGACGATGCGTCCGGTCAAGGCGAGCTCGAGCGAAGGCTCGTCGTGATGGCGCCTCGCCTGCTCGATCGCGATGATCGCCCAGCGCAGATGCGCCATCACCTGCCAGTAATGCAGCTCCTCGCGCGAGATCGCGCGACCGGCGACGGAGGCGTAGCCCGCGACGAACGGCTCGATCGACGCGATGCCGCCCGCCTCCCGCTCCTTGCCGGCGAAACGCCAGCAGCGTGCGGTGAACCAGCCGAGGTCCTGACGCGGATCCCCGCAACCCGCGAATTCCCAGTCGAGGACGCCGGTCAGCTCGCCACCGTCGACCAGATAATTGCCCGTGCGGTAGTCGCGGTGCACGAAGGCGACGTCCCACGTGGCCGGCGCGCGGCGCTCGCACCAACGCAGCCCCCATTCGAGCGCGGGGTACGCGTCGTCGACGCGATCGAGCCAGGCGCGAAGCGTGGCGATCTCGACGAGCGCGGGATTGGCCGCGTCCCGAGGTGCGCTCCCTCGTTCGCCTGCGCGAGAGGGTTGGGATGAGGGCGGAATGGCGTGGATCCGCGCCAGGTTAGCGCCGAGCGCGAACACGAGCGCATCGGGATCGGGAACGAGCGCCCGATCGCGCGTGAGACGATGCGCCGCGGCGACGCCCGGCAGGCGCTCCATCACGAAGAATTCACCGCCGAGCACCGACGCGTCGGCGCAGAGGAAAAGCGGCTTCGGCGCGAGCACGCCTGCCGCGTGCGCGCGGCGCAGCACGTCGAACTCGTCGCTGCGCGACAGGCTGCCGCTCACGCGCGACGGCGCGTTTCGGCGCAGCACCCACGAATGCGCGCCGCCAAGGGGGCCGCCACGGACCTCGACGTCGAGCGCGTAGTTGTCCTGGATCGCTCCGCCACCCAGGCGCTCGAAGCGCGCGATGCGCACTTCGCGGGCGTCCGCCGCGCGCGCCAGAAAGCGCGAAAGCGCGTCCGCTTCGCGTCCGCTCGCGACCGCGCTCGCATGATCCCCCGACGCTCGCGGCTTCGCCGCTTCGCTGCCGCCCGTGGGGGCGGGATTCGCGCTTTGAGGCGGCTCTGCGGCGCTCATCGATCCGCGGCGTCGCGCCGGCTCGTGCGACGCTCGCCGCGCAAGATGCGTCGCGCAATGCTCCAGCGATGAACTTCCGACGGTCCGTCGTAGATGCGAAACGCGCGGAGGTCCGCGAAAATGCGGGCGACGACGGTTTCGTTCGTCACGCCTTGGCCGCCGAGGACCTGCACGCAGCGGTCGGCGACGCGCCACGCGGCCTCGGACACGATCACCTTGGCGCGGCTCGACTCGTGCAGCGCGAGATCCCCCTGGTCGAGCAGCCACGCGCACTGCCAGATCGCGAGCCGTGCGACGTGCATGTCCATTTCGTTGTCGGCGAGCATGAAGCCGATCCCCTCGTGCTCGCCGATCGGCTTGCCGAACGCTTCGCGCCGCCGCGCATAATCGACGGCGACGTCGTGCGCGCGGCGCACCGCGCCGAGCCAGCGCATGCAGTGCGTGAGTCGCGCCGGCGAGAGCCGCACCTGCGCGTACTTGAAGCCCTTGCCCACTTCGCCGAGCACGCTGTCGGCCGACACGCGCAAGCCGTCGAAGCGCACGACGCCATGCCCGCCCGGAAAGCACTCGTCGAGCGTATCCATCGTGCGCTCGACGAGGATCCCGGGCGTGTTCATGTCGGACAGGAACATCGTCGCGCCGGCGTCCTCGACCTTCGCCATGATGATGGCGAAGGCCGCGCCTTGCGCGCCGGTGATGAACCACTTGCCGCCGTCGATGACGTAAGCGTCGCCCTCGCGCGTCGCGGTCGACGAGAGCATCGAGGGATCGGACCCTGCGCCGGGCGGCGGCTCGGTCATGCAGAAGCACGAGCGCAGCGCGCCGGCCGCGAGCGGAGCGAGCCAGCGCGCCTTTTGCGCCGGGGTCGCCACGGCCTCCAGCAGATGCATGTTGCCCTCGTCGGGCGCGGCCACGTTCATCGCCACGGGACCGAGCGGCGAATAGCCCGCTTCCTCGAACGCGATCGCGCGGCCGACGTGCGAGAGCCCGAGTCCGCCGTATTCGCGCGCGACGTGCGGTGCAAGCAGCGCTGCGTTTCGGGCGCGCTCGATCAGCGCGTGACGGAGTTCCTCGGTGGGGCCGTGCCTCGTGCGCCGCGGATCGGATTCCAGCGGAATGATTTCGTTCGCGATGAACGCGCGAATGCGCGCCTGCACGTCGAGGAGTTCGGGAGGGATCGTGAAGTCGATCACGGCGCTTCGCCTCGCACGCGATCGCGCAGCACGTTCTTCTGCACCTTGCCGGTCGACGTCTTGGGCAACGGCCCGAAGACGACGCGCTTCGGCGCCTTGAAGCGCGCGATCCGCGCACGGACGTGCTCGATCAGCGCGTCACCGGTGACGCTCGCACCCTCCTTCAGCGTCACGAACGCGACCGGAACCTCGCCCCACTTCGCGTCGGGCGCGGCGACGACGGCCACTTCGAGCACGGCATCGTGCTGGTTCAGCGCGCGCTCGACCTCGACCGACGAAATGTTCTCGCCGCCCGAGATGATGATGTCCTTCGCGCGATCGCGAAGCTCGACGTAATCGTCGGGGTGCCGAACGCCGAGGTCGCCGGTGCGAAACCAGCCGTCGGGGCAGGCTTTGCGCGTCGCTTCGTCGTCGCGATAGTAGCCGAGCATCAGGTTGTTGCCGCGGATCGCGATCTCGCCCATCGTCGTCGCGTCGGGCGGTACGTCGCGTCCCTGGTCGTCGACGACGCGCAGCGTTTCGCCGATCGCGTTCGCCACGCCCTGACGCGCCTTGAGCCGCGCCTGCTCTTCGATCTCGAGACGGTCCCATTCGCTGCGCCACTCGCAGATCACGGCCGGGCCGTACGTCTCCGTGAGTCCGTAGAGGTGCGTGACGTCGAGGCCGAGCGCCGCCAGGCGCTCGAGGAGCGCCGGCGTGGGTGGCGCGCCGCCCGTCGCGATCCGTACCCGCCGGTCGATCGCGCTCGCGCCGGGATCCCAGGCGATCATCGTCAGCAGCGTGGGTGCCGCGCACAAGTGCGTGATTCCCGATTCGCGCAAGTGCTTCCAGATGAGCGAAGCGTCGATGCGCCGCAGGCATACGTGCGTGGCGCCCATCGCGGTGACGCCCCACGGGAAGCACCAGCCGTTGCAGTGGAACATCGGCAGCGTCCACAGGTACCTGCCGTCGCTCGTCAGGCCCATGTGCAGCGCCATCGCGAGCGCCTGCAGATACGCGCCGCGATGGTGATACATGACGCCCTTCGGCTTGCCGGTCGTGCCGCTCGTGTAGTTGATCGAGAGCATGGCGCGCTCGTCCGCGACGGCGTGCTGAAAGGGCACCGCCGCGGCGATCAGCGATTCGAGGTCGTCACGCTCGCCACCGGCGCGGAGCGCGAGCACGCCTGCGCCGGCGCGAGTACAGGCGTCGAGCGCCGACGCGCCGTGCGCGTCGTCGTAGATCAGCACCCGCACGCCCGCGTGGTCGAGGATGTACGCGATGTCGTCGGCGGTGATCCGCGTGTTGAGCGCGACGAGCACGCCGCCGGCGAGCGGCACCGCGTAGTGCGCTGCGAGCAGGACGTGCGTGTTGCCCGCCAGCACGGCGACGCGCTCGCCCGGTACCACGCCGAGCTTTCGAAGCGCCCCCGCGAGCCGAAGGCAGCGCGCATGGAACTCGGCGTAGGTGAAGCGCACGCCGTCGTCGACGACCGCGACGCGATCGCCGAAAACGACCGCAGCGCGCGCAAGAAACGCCGTCGGCGTGAGCGGCTCGAAATTGAAGGACGGAGGGGACATGGGCCGCGCGCAGGCAGGACGTCCCGTCATTCTAGGCGGGTGCCGGTCCGGTCGCGCGCGTCGAGACGGCATCGGTCGCGGGGCCGGGTTCGCCGAGATACGCCGCCTGGACATCCTTGCGCGCCTGAATCTCGGCGGGAGGACCGTCCGCGATGAGCGCGCCGCGGTCGAGCACGATGACGCGCTCGGCGAAGCCGAATACGATGTCCATGTCGTGCTCGGTGAAAAACACCGACGCCGCGTGCTCCCGCGCAAGCGCGAGGACGATCGTCATCAACGCGCGACGCGCGGTCGGCGTCATGCCTGCCGTCGGCTCGTCCATCAGCAACAGCTTCGGTGAGCCGATCAACGCGAGCGCGATCTCCAACCGCTTCGCGTCGCCGTACGCGAGCGTGCCGCAGTGCGCATCGGCGATGTCGTCGACCTGAAGCCGCGCAAGGTCGACGTCGACCGACGCGGCCCGAGCCTTCAGTGGCGGACCCAGCACTCGCGCGTCGCGCTTCGCGCCGGCGATCAGCGACAACGCCACCGCCTCGCGCACCGTCATCGACGCGAACGTCGCGGGGATCTGGAACGTGCGGGCGATGCCGCGATGCGCGATCGCGTGCGTCGGAACGCCGACGATCGAGGCGCCGTCGAAGCGGATGTCGCCCGCGTCGGGAACGAGCTGGCCGTGAATCAGGTTGAAGCACGTGGTCTTGCCCGCGCCATTGGGTCCGATCATCGCGACGATCCCGCGACGGCTCACCGTGAACGAAACGTCGCGCAGCGCATCGACGCCATCGAACGACTTGACGAGATGCTCGACGACGAGCAGCGGCTCGCTCACTGGACTACCCTCCGCGCTTCGCGCTTCGGGGCGAATTCGCGCTTGGGGCGGCCCTGCGCGCTCACTGGACTACCCTCCGCGCTTCGCGCTTCGGGGCGAATTCGCGCTTGGGGGCG
>Ga0157370_10003728_pt1 | contig 17813 bp, 13 predicted proteins | sample C35metaG_FD_113463 | JGI IMG/M metagenome (GOLD analysis project Ga0157370, IMG submission 113463) | Corn rhizosphere microbial communities from Kellogg Biological Station, Michigan, USA - C3-5 metaG | ecosystem: Host-associated > Plants > Roots > Rhizosphere > Soil | place: USA: Michigan...
AGTTTGGTGGGTTTTTCAGCACCCGGAAGCTTGGAGAAGGCAGGACCATTGAGCAAAAAAAGCACAGAAAGCCCTGTAATCTTTAGTAGATTGATTTTCATTAGGTTTTAGTTTAGTAAATGACACTTAAATAAAACGTTTTAGTTATTATCCAGAAACGATCTGATTAGGGCTATAATCAATTTAATAAAGGGGATGGGCTAACAGTTACCGGCGTATTACAGATTTACAGTGGTGTAAATAAATGCACGACTATTTAAATCAGCTTACGCCAGTACATACTGCGAAATAAACGGCAATTTACCCCGGCTCATTATCATATCTGGTTATTTGATAAAACGATTTATCAATTCAATATTAACCATTCTGGTACAAATTCAAAAATTAGAATGCGCAACATAAATGTTACCTAAAAGTAAGTATTCAAATACAGACTGATTAGTTTTACAATGTCAGTTTATTTTGAATAAGACAAAAATCATATCTGGTTCAAAATCACAGCTGGCATTAATGTGAGGTGAGTTTTAGCGAGAACAGGTAAATTTTCAGAAAAAAATGAGAAAATTTACTCAAAGGCAGTTATTGCCAGTCGAATCTCAAAGTACGGGGGTACGATTCATTATTATCATTTCAACCATTTAAGCTTTTGTAGCTCATATTTCTGATGTGGTTAAAATTATAGTTATTTAATTTCAGCTCCGCAAGCGTCCATCCCAGCTGAGATATTGTCCGGTTGGGGCATTAATAGCTGGTTTAAGGGGCTGTTTCGCAGCAAATTTGTTTCAGAAACTTAAAAAAGAAAATATTATGAAACTTAAAATTGCAAAAAGAATTTACTGGATTGGTGCAGCATTAACAGCTTTATGGTTTGGTGCAAGTGGTATATTTGAACTTACCAAAAACCCTATTGTGTGGGATATTACCTTGCAACTCGGCTATCCGGCCTATTTTATTTATGTGCTTGGCGTAGCCAAATTATTGGGCATAGCAGTTCTTTTAACCCCCAACCGTTTTCTACGCTTAAAAGAATGGGTATTTGCCGGGATATTTTTCGATATCATCTTCGCATTTTGCTCTAAACTGAGTGCGATTGGTGCCGCAGCCACAGTTGATGCCATTGTAGCTTTTATCATGGTATCGGTAACCTATGCCATGTTCCGTAAAATTTACGCCGCAAGCTATTCGCCTGCTATTGCCGAACCGGCAAACTAACAACTATCTGCAAATTCGTTTAACCTGCACTGGATTTTTAACCAGTGCAGGTTTTATTGCGTTTGGTGGGTACTTAGAAGCCTTACTTATCGCTGTTCTCTTAAGCGTTGCCTGTGTGCCTTACCCCATTTAATCATTTCGAGAATAATGCTGCCAAACGAGTGACAGTAATCGGTTGGCGAATATTCGATAATCACCGGCGTATCGTCAACTACCGTTCGTTTAATGAGTTGGTTGGCACTCATTTCCTTTAATTCTTTAGAAAGCATGCGGGTGGTAATACCCGGAATGCTCCGCTCAATGTCACGAAAACGTCGATTTCCATTGCAGATGGAATTGATGATCGGGATTTTCCATTTACCGCTTAAAACGTACAGGGTATCTTGCAGCGCCTGTATTTCTTCGTCCTGGTTACGTGGATTGGCTAAGATTTCGTTCGATTTTTCGAGCAGTTCTTTATCGTTCATACTGGTATACTTCGTTATACTACTTACAAAAGTATACCAATATAGCTTTAGTTTTGCTCAAACAAAAAAATAATTGTCATGGAACATTTAAAAGGAAAAACGGCGCTGGTTACCGGCGGCAATAGTGGCATAGGTTACGCCACCGCAAAAGAGCTAAAGGCACAAGGTGCTCAAGTAATTATTACGGGCCGCAGAAAAGCTGTTGTAGATGAAGCAGCCGCTGCATTGGGGGTAACAGGCATGATAGCCGATCAAGGTAAGGTAAACGAAATAGAACAACTGGCCTTAGCGGTACAGCAGCAATTTGGCAAAATTGATATCCTATTCATCAATGCGGGTGTGCTCGAGAATACAACTATCGAAAATGCCACCGAAGCAGCTTTCGACAATGTAATCGGGGTAAATTTTAAAGGAGCTTACTTTACACTGAGCAGGTTTATCCCCTTACTGAACGATGGGGCTTCAGTTGTTTTCCTATCCTCAAACACAGCCAGCATGAACGCCTCCAATAGTTCTATTTATTCTTCGGGCAAATCGGCACTTAACGCCGTAATGCGCATTGCTGCTATCGAACTGGCGCCACGCAAAATACGGGTAAACAGTGTAAGCCCCGGCCCAACCGCCACCGAAATTATGAACAAGGCTGGCTATACACCCGAGCAGTTGAGCCAGGTAAACGAGTGGATATTAGACCGGGTACCCTTAAAACAAATTGGAAAAGCCGAAGATGTAGGAAAAATGGTAGCCTATTTTTGTGGCGAAGCAGCTAGCTTTATTACCGGTGCCGAAATTGTTATGGATGGCGGAATGAGCCTGTAATGGAAGTAATGAGTTGCCAACTTCCGGGCAAAGGCTTTAAAGGTTGGCGACTCTATTACCTGCCCTATTGCAAAATGATCCTCCTTATGGTTTACATCTCTAAGCTAAAACACACTGGCGGCATGCTAATGCCAATATAAGAGAATAAGTTGCTTATCAGGTTAAATTTATCTCCCCTACTTATTCTTTCTTTGTAAAACATTTAAGATCAACACCTAAGCAACGCTTCATTATTTAGTTCGCTGATCCTGAATGTTAACCAGATATTTTGAGCATGAAAAGATTAACTACCTGCCTCCTTGCATTATTTGTGTTTAGTTTTTGTCAGGGGCAAACCCTCTTTGTTTCGCCTGCGGGAAACGATAAAAATCCGGGAACAGCAAAGCAACCTATCCAAACCTTAGCACAGGCCATTGAAACTGCACTAAAACAAAAGGGAAAAGATGTAGTGATTGAACTGGCTTCGGGTGTGTATAGTCCTCAAAAAACAATTAGCATTTCGGCTGCCAGCTACCATTTAAAATCGTTGAAGATTACAGCAGCCAAAGGAGCAAAAGTAATCCTCTCGGGATCGGCAAAAAACAAACTTACCTGGAAACGCTATAAAGATGATATTTACGCGGCACAGATTGATTTTGAAACAGCACCCGATCAACTGTTTATGAACGGCCGGAATTTACCAATGGCGCGCTATCCGAATTACGATCCGCAGGCCCGCGTATTTAAGGGCACAGCTGCCGATGCAATTGCACCTGCACGTGTAAAAACCTGGGCAAACCCCGAAAATGGTTATATCCATGCCTTACATGGCGGCGAATGGGGTGGTTTTCATTACCAGATAACCGGCAAAAGCGAAACAGGCGAACTAACTTATGAAGGTGGCTGGCAAAATAACCGCCCTGCTAAAATGCACGCCAAATACCGTTTTGTAGAAAATATTTTTGAAGAGCTGGATGCGCCGGGCGAATGGTTTTACAACCGCAAAAGCAAAACACTCTTTCTTATTCCACCAACAGGTACCGATATCAATAAGGCTAATTTCACTTTCAGCAGGCTAACAGATCTGATCCACATTAAAGGTGATGTGAAATCGCCGGTAAAAAACATCAGCCTAAATGATATTGATTTTACCGAAACCGCCCGGAGTTTTATGCTGGTAAAAGAGCCATTGCTGCGCAGCGACTGGACCATTTACCGTGGTGGTGCTGTTTTGCTGGAAGGAACCGAAAACATTAGCATCACGAACTGCAATTTTTACAACTTAGGCGGTAATGCTGTTTTTTTAAGCAAATACAACAAAAACGATAAAATTTCAAACAACCACATCGCTAACATTGGAGCCAGTGCTTTGGCCTTTGTGGGCGATCCTGATGCGGTACGCTCCCCTGCTTTCAGGTATGAGCAATTTATTCCCTGGGATAAAATGGATTTCGAACCCGGCCCCAAATCCAACAACTTTCCACAGCACTGTGAAGCCAGCAATAACCTGATTAACAATATTGGCACCATCGAAAAACAATCGGCAGGTGTAGAGATATCCATGTCGCAAAATATCCTGGTGTCGCACAACACCATTTACGAAGTTCCACGGGCGGGCATAAATGTTAGCGAAGGTACCTGGGGTGGTCACATCATCGAATTTAACGATGTGTTTGATACCGTTTTAGAAACCGGCGATCACGGGGCATTTAACTCCTGGGGTAGAGACCGTTTCTGGCGGCCTCAAAGAAAACTGATGGACAGCATTGTTGCGGCCCGGCCAGGCATTGAACTATTGGATGTTACGGTGCCAATTGTGATCCGCAACAACAGGTTCCAATGCGATCACGGCTGGGATATCGACCTGGACGACGGAAGCAGCAACTACCAGATTTACAACAACGTTTGTTTAAGCGGCGGACTTAAACTGCGTGAAGGTTACCACCGTACCGTTTACAACAACATCATCATCAATAATACTTTCCATCCGCATGTATGGCTAAAAAACAGCGGCGATGTTTTTAAAAATAATATCGTTACCACTGCCTATGCACCAATTCAAATCGATTATTGGGGCAAGGAGGTAAACCATAACTTTTTCTTATCGGCCGATGCGCTGGCTAAAACACAGCAATCGAAAATAGATGCCAACAGCATAGCCGGAAATGCTTTGTTCGAAAATGAAAAAACCGGCGACTTTAGGGTAAAAAGCGGCTCTCCTGCCCTTGCAATGGGATTTAAGAACTTCGCTATGAATTTTGGCATAACCGATACAAGGCTAAAAAAATTATCGAAAAGCCCTAAAATTATGCCGCTGGTTACGGCTATTGAGGCCAACACATCGCTGCAGGGCGAATGGTTAGGCGCCTCGGTAAAAAACATAGAGAATTTAGGCGAAAGATCGGCAGCAGGTATACACAATGATAACGGTGCATTGGTAACCAGTATCAAAAGCGGCTCAGTTGCTGAAAAGAATCTATTTAAAAAAGGTGATGTAATTATCAATCTGGATCAAAACCCCGTAAATAGTGTTGCGGATTTGCTGAAACTCCACAATGCCATCAAATGGAAAGGACATGCTGCAGTAGTAATTATGAGAGACCAGCAGGAGAAGAAAATGGAAATATCGTTAAAGGATTAGGACGGTAGCCCTGGAGAGTGATCGTCATTGCGAGGAGGAACGAAGAAGCAATCTTACAAATGTGGATTTAAACAACCGCATTAAGATTGCTTCGTCGGCTGAAAAAGCCTCCTCGCAATGACGATCCTGAAAAAAATGATTACCTCGGTTGTTGTTGCGTAACACAATGCACCATGCCACCGTTGGCAAACAGGTTACGGCAATCAATCCCTACCACCTTTTTACCTGGGTACAGTTTCTGGATGATTTCGTTTGCTATCGCATCATTTGGGTCGTTATAGTTGGGTACCAAAACGCGGTTATTGGCAATATAGTAGTTGATGTATGAAGCCTTACCTAAATTTTTACCATAAGTGGTAACCACATCATTTTTAGTAAGTGGAACTTTTACAAAGTTATAAGCAGCTCCTTTCTTATCGCTTGCCGCATACAATCTATCTACATCGGCCGCCGGAACCTGCCAGTAATCCAAATCGTTGGCATTCATGGTAATAATAGTCGAAGTGTTGGCGAAACGGGCAAAGCCATCAATATGCATATCGGTAATATCGAGGCCTGCTTTACCTTCAAGCCAGATAAATTTGCTAATGCCTAAATATTTGGTAAATATGGCTTCTGCCTCCTGCAGAGTCATTCCTCTGTTTCTGTTTTTATTCAGAATAGAACTTTTACAAGCCATAAGTACACCCTGGCCGTCAACCTCAACACTACCGCCCTCATTTATCATCACAGAATTCAGGTCTATCCGTTTGATTTGTTGATCGGCTGCTATTTTTGAAGGTATAGCATCGCACTTGCTGTATTCGGCCTTGCCACCCCAGCCATTAAAGCCCCAATCCTGAATAAAAAGCTGACCATTTTTATCTTTTACATAGATCGGGCCATTATCCCTTACCCATACATCATCCGTCTGGTAGATTTTAAAATCGATATTGCTTAACTGAGCATCGGCTGTTTTAAGTAAGGCAATAATCCGGTTTTTCTCTGTTTCATCGTAAGCAATAACATGTACCTTTTCGCTTAAAGCCAGTTCTTTAGCCATCGAAACCCAGGTAGCATCTAACCTGTTGCGGTACGTTGCCCCATACTGGTATTGATGAGGCCATTGCAGCCAGGTACCTTCGTGCGGAGCCGATTCATCGGGCATAGTATAAACAATAGCGCTATCAGCAGGCTTTGAAATTGTATCCAATTCGCCTTCTGTACATGATAATAAAACTGCTGGTAATAACATCAGTATGATTCCCATTTTTTTCATGATTAATATTCTTTTTTTATATGGCAAAACTAGCCGTATAAAAAACTACAAAGTTGTCTGAAATTGACAAGCTTTATTTTAATGGCAACAGGATCGCTGTTAGCAACTCTTCTTCACTACCGGTATTATCGGCATGTCTGATATAACGCTCAATAATGGGGCTGTGTGAAAATTCAAGTCCGCAATCTAAAATCCAGCCGGCATAAATTTTCTGGTAGGTATCGTCTAAGGTTTCGTATTTCCCTTTGTGAAGAAACTGGGCATACCTGCCACCCAATATCATTTTAGCGGGTAATTTTTCATCTTGTGCCGGTTGCGAAGCGCAAGCATCGTACTTACAGGCCAGCTCATTTCTAATCAGGGGCTCATCGGCAATAATGCCGAAATATTCGGTATCGCGCAGTGGAAATACATGCTTTACAAAATTGCCCCACAACTGCTCAATCTCCGGGTTAGTGTACTGGATAAAGATACTTTTATAATAAACCTTTACTGCTGGCAGATATACGATTTCGGGTTTTAGCACACCTGCTGCTTTTATCGGTACCAAATGGGTGGTATTTAACAATTGCGTTTTGCCCGATTTGGCCAGTTTGGGCGAAATGCCAAAATACTGTTTAAAAGCTTTTGAAAAAGAAGCCAGGTTAGCAAAGCCAACCTTAAGTGCAATGGTGGTAAGGCTTTCCTTAGTATAGAGAATTAATTTATAGGCATTTTCTACCCGCAGCCGCTGCTGGTAAGCACCAATGGTTTCGCCACAACTGTATTTAAAAATACGCTGAATATTACGGTAAGAGTAATTGGAAACATCTTCGATCTCTTTTATCGAAATCGACTGGTCGTACCGCTGCTCAATCAGGTTGATGGTATTGTAAACACAATACAGGTTGGCCGCATCAGTACTAATCATTACTTAAATTAATTGATCAATGAAATTTAATAAAAACAACTCGTAAAAAAAGTAAAACGGCATATTGTAAGCCAAATTGTTAAGCGCTTTCAATTATACCCGCACAGCCGGGCTGTTAAACAAACGTTTGTGCATTGAAGAAATAAAAAATCAAACAAAATTAATTTAGTTTTACCCGTAAGCAGTCGCGCATAAGCCATGTTAAACCATTTTTAACAGCTGCCAGCTAACCAATCATTCATTTAGAGTAAACCAATTTTATGAAAGCGCTAAACCGCAAGCTTTTCCCTTTTCGGAAATTACTTTTACTTTCCACTTTATCCTGCTTAACCCTATTAGCCGCCAAAGCACAAAAACCGCAGGCAACAAGCAATTTCGCACTGCATTTAGATGGTGCCGACAATAATCCATGTATCGGAATGCCTGTTATGGAAAAAGCATGGACAATAGAAGCCTGGATAAAAGGAAATGATTTAAGCTGGAAAAAAATTGAAACCATCATTGGTGTTGGAGAGTACGGCAACCTTGACGGGCTGGATGAAATGCCCCTGCAAATTCGCGAAGGGAAATTACATTGCCCCGCAGCCAGGCTTACCTCAACAAAAGTACTTGATGATAAATGGCATTATGTTGCCTTAAGTAATAACGGCATCGAAACCAAACTGTACGAAGACGGCAAACTCATTGGTACATCAAAAGGCAAAATGGCCATTTTACCCGGAACCATTGGCGTATACGATAAAGCTGAAAATACTTTTGGCGGACTGATTGATGAAGTAAGGATCTGGAATACGGCAATACCCCAGCAGGTACTTCAGCTTTGGGCAGCAAAACCACTAACGGCAAAGCACCCTAATTTTAAAAACCTAAAGGCTTATTATAATTTTGATGATTTGAAAGATGATGTATGCCTGAACCTGGTTGGCAAAGGACATCAGGCCTATCACCTCAGAAATACACGCTTAAATTACAAAGGCAACCTCCCTTTAGCTTATCTGGTAGCGAACGATAACGGGCAGTTTGCCGCCGCAGCTAAAAACCAGGAAGTATTTAATGCTGTTGCCATAGCAAGTGAATGGGATGCTGAGCAGGGAGCCAAGAACGACCAGTTATTAAAACTCCGTATCGCCATAAACGGAACACAGCAGCCATTAAAACTATCCGAACTTACCCTAAACCTCGAGGGAACAACCCGGTTAACCGATATAGACCGGGTGCATGTTTATTATGCAGGTAAAAGTGCTAGGGATGCAGTAAGAACCGAATTATTTGGAAACGGAAAGGTGGCTGCTAAAAAACTAAGCTTTAACGCACGCAAACCCTTTGTTTTAAAAAGTGGTATCAATTACTTTTTAATTGCACTCGATATCCAGCAGCATGCAGTAGTTAGCAATACCTTAAAAGGAGCAATTTCGGACTTTACCTTAAACGGAAAAAAATACCAGCCTGAGGCAGAAAACAGCAATATCACAAAAACCATTGTTCCGGTGCAGGGCAAAGAAAATGCTTTAAAACTTTTGCAATGGAACATCTGGCATGGTGGCGTACACATGGGCAACAACGGTAAAAACCGCGTTAAAGAACTCATCAGAAGCACTTCGGCTGATGTAATTTGCATGCAGGAGGCTTATGGCACACAACAAATGCTTGCCGACTCGCTAAACTTTAAAATGATTACCGCATCGGCCAATGCAAACCTTGCCCTTTTTAGCCGCTATCCCATTACCAAACTAACCGCTAAAGAACCCTTTAAATCTACACCTGGCATCATTACCTTACCCAATGCAAGGCAGATTTTGGTAGCAGACTGGTGGTTAAGGTATGCTTACCGCCCCGAATACACCGATTATTACCTTAACAAAGGTTTGGATGTTAACGATTGGATAAAAGAAGATGCCATGCTTGGTGCTGCCGATGCCGCCGTAAATATGGATACCGACATTGACCCTGTGATTAAAGGTACCGATATGGCAGTGATCGTTTCGGGCGATTTTAATTCGGGCAGTCACCTCGACTGGACTGCCAGGGCTGCTCCCCTGCACAATGGCTATGGTCCTGTAGCCTTTCCAATTTCTAAATTAATGCTTGACCGTGGTTATACCGATACTTACAGGGCCATTAACCCCAATGAATTAAGCCACCCTGCCGGAACATTTGCTGCAATATTTGGTCATTTGCAAACCTCACGGATCGATTATATTTATTACAAGGGAACCGGTATTAAACCGATCGCTTCTAAAATTATCCGGACAGCTCCCGAAATTGATGATGTATGGCCATCTGATCATGCTGCCGTACTCACCGTATTCGATCTTTCTAAATAAGTTAGACTGCAAGGAACAATGTAATATAAGCCCGATTGGATCTTCAGCATCGCATATCCGGTCATGAAGCGTATTGCCGGCCACTACTTATTTGTAGGCCTTAAACTATCTTTTTGTCATATAACCATCCGGCTATGCATACATGGCCGGATGGTTTGTTTTATATGAATAAGTTCCCCTTAAGCAAAGCAATCAAGACATTGCATTCAGAATCAAAGGCATAATAATCTGACTGATGACATTTGTCAATACCTAAATAACAAAAAAGCTTTAAAACTGTAATACTAAACATACAAATATTTCGGTTTAAACAAAAAAGGTATATTTTTGTGGAAATTAACCGAACAATGAAAATTACCCTTTCCCTTACGCCAATTCTTTGTTTTATTACTTTGTTTACCAACGCGCAGCTTAAAAGCCTGACGCCCACAAAGCAAATGGCAAAAACAGGCGCAGGTATGTTCGAAGTTTCAAATAGATTAAATGGCGATGCGCTGATTGAGCGCTTAGCAACACAAAGACGTACTTTCAACAATAGCCGCAGCAGTTCAGCAGCTCAACTGGCGAACCTGCCTGCCGCCGAGCATATTTTCGACAGAGCGAGCCTCACCACCATTACTTTTGAAGGCTTAGATTATTTCATCTTAAATAACCGGGTAATTGGTATTAAAGGATTGGAACTATCAGATGAAGTGTTGGCACAGATAACCGACAAGTTAATGCTACTGGATAAAGTTCAGTATGATTACGCTGAAAAAGCGAACAACGAATATTTAAGTGCAAACACCAATTTTCAGCACATCAGAAACATGGACAGGTGGTTTTTTACCACACTTAAAATATTAAACACTACTGTAAATGATATTGCTTCGTTTACCAAAAATGCAAACCCTTCCCTATCAGTAGCCACGAATATCAGCAAAATGACCCGGCCAAATATCGATGCTTCGAAAGAAAAGCAGATTGACCAGGCGCTGGTACAACTGGAAAAATAAACCAACAAACCAAACAGAAAGAAGCCCCGTTTACTCAACGGGGTTTTCTTTTTAGCTCAAAATCTAATCAAAAGCTAGTGTCCGAAATTTGGAGATCAATGAAACCTGCATTCGACCACCGGATTTGCAATGGCTTCCCGGCATCTTTTACCGTTTCTTTGCTAACATCCTTTCCACTACCATAGTTTACCTGGGCAAAAGGATTTTTATCAATGTTGAGTACCGCCAACAGCCTGCTCCCTTTTCTTAATTGCCGGCTAAAAAACCTCGACCTGTAAAAAGGTATAGTTTCTTTTTTACCTGGAGTAAGCAGCATGCGCTGAGACATATCATTGGCATAACTGGCCCGCCCAAGAAAATAGGATAGCTGAAAATATTCTCCTTCCGGCGTAATTTCATAAAGTACCAGACCAATATCCATGTCTTTTTTATTGATGATGGCCTTCAATGTCCCTTTTAAATACCCGCTTACCGATACATCCCGGTTAAAGGGCCTGGTAATAAAGAAAAGGCCGTTTGTTCTATCGATTTCTTTCTTAATAATCTGGCTGGGGTAATAATCATTATAGTAAGTATTCCGGTCTGCCAAATCAACCTTTTGCTCAATAAATGTCTCTTTTTGGGGTTTCATCTCCGATAAAACGGTGCTGCCATTCGGTGTACGATCCAGGTAGAACCTCACCTGATGCGCCTCTACCTGATCCATAGCAGGTACATGTTTCCATACATTGGCCCCCATCACTTCGAAATTAATCTTATCCTTTAGCAGCGCCGGTCTTTCTTTTCCTTTTAAAATATGATCCAGCCATTCAAAAGTAAGCTGCCGCGTATTAATTAAGGCCACAGGGTCGACTTTATAGCCCTTTAATGTTGCAACTCCTCCCTTTTGTGCGCCAAAATGATCGTAAGGCCCGATAACCAGATAATGTGCTGCCGATGGCCTGTATTTGTAATGCTCCCTGAGATACTCAAGCGCCGAAACCTGTCCGTCATCGTAATAACCGGTAATACTGAGCACCGGAATATTAATCTTTGCAAAATCCTCCTTGTAGGGCACCATCGATTGCCAGTAAGCATCATAAGCGGGGTGCGAAATCCATTTTTGCAACCAGGGATTCGGTGTTCCGTCTATACTGTCTATACGGTTATAGGCCGCTCCGCTTTGCCACCAGTTATTCCGCATACGTCCCCAACGTGCATTATCGTTATTCACCACATCATCAGTGTATTTATTGTTGGTAACATGGAAAGCCCACTGGTAATTGGCATTTAAAAAAACATTGTTCTCCATGGGCAGGCCTAAACCCGGAATGGAAGCCACATAGGGTACAATTGTTTTTAAAGCAGGGTGCAAATACTTGGTAGCCGCCCACTGTGCAAAGCCCGAAAAGCTCCCGCCATACATCCCCACGCGGCCGTTACTCCAGGGCTGGGCTACAATCCAATCAATCACTGCGTTTACGTCACGCGCCTCATGTTCGTAAGGTTCCGGATTATCGGGACTAAGCCGCTTTCCCCTTGCATCTGCAACAATTCCAACATAACCCTTATCGGCAGCAAATTTGGCTTCGGCAAGGCTCCTGTTCAGATCAGCATAAATGAGGTACATCAATGCGCAGGGCAACTTGCCTGTGATGCCTTTTTTCTGCACCACAACGGCAGAAAGTGTAATACCATAATTGGTTTTAATCAATACACTATCCTGAATAATGTAATTGGCCGTATCGGGCAGGCTGAGTGGCTGCTGAGCCATACTAAACCGGGCAATTAAAAGGCATAGCACAGCCATACCGAAAAATTTTCTGTTCATTTTCATCTTAACTAAATTTTAATTTATCTTTTTTTAAGGTTCCTGAACCGTACAGCCTGGCGCTCTGATAACGGTACAGAAGTTCCGGAGGAGAGCGTTACTGAAATCCTGCCTTCATTACTTTCTATTGAAGCTACATTATTGACATTGAACATCCGCTCTCTCGATGCCCTGAAAAACATGCTACAATCAGGATTTTTCTCAATATTGTTTAGCGAGTTTTTCATTAATACCTGCTCCTTTCCATAATAGAGCCTCACATAATTCTCTTCAGAGGCGATCAACTCTACTGCACTCCATTTAATCAGGTGGAGTTTATTTCGGTCTTTGACAAAAAAAGTCGGCTCAAATTGTCCCTGGCAGCGTTCGGTAATTAAATTCACGGCTTTATCCAGTCGTTCACTGCGCACGGGTTTCATCAGGTAATCGAGCGCACTTACCTCAAAAGCCTGGAGCGCATAACTATCGTAAGCAGTTACAAATATTACCTGGGGGATGTGGTTCAACGATTCGAGCATTTCAAAACCAGTTTGGCCAGGCATTTGAATATCTAAAAAGATTAAATCAGGCTGCAAAAGTTCGATCATTTTCCGGCCCTCAAAGCCATCTGCGGCTTCGCCCAAAACCACAATCTGCGGATAGGTCCTTAACATCCTGATCATTTCGGCCCTGGCCTGGCGCTCATCATCAATAACCAATGTTCTTATTGTTTTCATTTGACCGGAATGCTTAAGGTTGCCAAAACATTTTCATTTTGCTCAGTGATGTTGAATGTAGCCGCTCCTTTATACTCTATATCGAGCCTGTTTCTTAAGTTTTCCAGGCCAATGCCCGTATTTTCATTATCCTGCTCCAGCCTGCCGGGGTTTAATACCTCAATCCTTAAAAAACTTTCCTGCTCATAAACCCTAATGCTCAACTTACCTCCGGTTACCCTTTTCGCTATGCCGTGTTTCACTGCATTTTCGACCAGTAATTGTAAGCTGAGGCGCGGAATCATTACCGACACAGCCGGAACCTCAATCTGGAATTCAAAACTGAGCCTTTCCTCCATGCGCATGCTTTCGAGCTCGAGGTAATCTTTTACCAGTTCAATCTCTTCATCCAGGCGCACCATCATTGCATTTCCACGGTATAAACTATTGCGTAAAATTTCACTCAGCAGGTCTATTCCTCTCGCAGCACCATCGGGCCGGGTATAAATAAGCGATTTAACGGTATTGAGCGAGTTGAAAAGAAAATGTGGATTAAGCTGACTGGAAAGATTATCGAGTTGCGCCTGCTTGAAACCCAGTTGCAGCCGGGCATTTTCGCCTGCCAACGCAATCTCTCTTTTAGCATAGTGGTAAAGATGGTAAGCCAGTAACCAGATGGCCATTAACCTGATACCTGCCATAAATATGCCCGAAATATTGATCAGCGCAAACTGATCCCAATCTAGCCGTCCGCTATTCACAAACATGGTTCGCAAAAAATATACTTTTGGGATTGTAGCGCAGGTATAAATAATGCCCATTACCGGAACGGCAATAAACATCCTTACAATCAAACTATTTAAAGGCAGGAGCTGCCATTTATTGCTTTCGGCAAAGAGTTTATAAAGATGGGTAATACCAACGTAAAGGATCACATCGGTTACCAGTTGAGCAAAACCTAAACCCCAGTGAAACTCGCCGCTGGTTATGGCTACAAATGCCCAATAGAGCGAAGCAGTTGTCCACCCGATGAGCTGGCATTTCCAATAAAGTGAGATTTGGGTCCGTTTCATTTTTTCTTTACCACAAAGCAACGCAAACTAAAAGCAATATAAAAGATAAAGTACATGGACGCAAGAAACCGGAGGATGAATGCGGAGATCGCTATTGATCAGTTAATTTAGCAGATAAAAAAACTGGTAGTCCTGGTATTAAGAAAACAATAAGAAGCGTTAAGCCCGAAAATAATGGTGCTGGCTTTCTTACCTTAAAAGCTGCATACGGGATGAAATTACACTGTATTAATTGGCCGTTTATTACAAACTAACTGATAAACTGATCATTAAGGATTTTAGATTTAATTGCCTAAGAAAAAAGGAAACACAATATAACCGTTTACAGGTGTTTAGGTTAGTCCATCCTTATGGCAGGCTGATACGTACCATCTGGCATCCTGGTATACTGTAGGTCTATAGTAAATCCGCGTATAGTCCGCGTTTGAGTACAAAAACGCGGACTATACACGGACTATACGCGGACTTACCCTTAATTTGGTAGCCAGATGATAGCATTTAAATAGCTATACAGTTTACTGGGTATTTTCTCCTTTAATTCATAAAACTTCCATCACCGCGGCGCATAATCCCGTTGCCATTTCTCCCCCTGGCCCCGGTCCATTTTTGCAAATTGGCACTCAACCTAAACATAAAGTAACGGCTTAAGGCATTTGATTTTGTATCGGTATAACTACCATCCACATTTACATCACGGTTAACAAAATTGTTCTGATTTAAAATATCAAAAACCTGCACCGTAGCCGAAATCCTTCGGTGCCAGAAATCGCGTTGCAGGTAAGTGTTTATCACCAGCGGATTACTGGTAATGTTTGCATTAATACCGGTCACAAAATTTTTGCTTGCACTATAGCCTAGTTCAAACCCTTTTAAGAAGTAGAATTTGCCATCAATATTTAAGGCCGTTGTTTTGGTTTTAAAATCGGTTGATGAAGATGTAGATAAGGTACTGGCCGATTTGGTAAAGTTAAACGAAGCTGATGGGTTTACTTCCATCCAGTCGTTAGGCGTAATGCGCGGACCAAATTTTTCGTAAAATACCCACGAATTGGTTTCGTAAGCCACATTATTGTTCATTGAAACGCCGTGGTTGTAAGAGAAATTACCACGAAATGCCAGGTTATATTTCCGGTCGTTTAACTGCTTGTTAATCGAATAATTACCATTTAAATTGTAATTACCATTTAAGTTAACGTAATGTGTTTCGTTTAACTGGCTACCGTAAGGCCCCGCGATAACCACCCTGTTGGTAACCACTTTATTTTGTGAAAAAGTTGCATTACCGTTTATAGAGTAGTTTAATTTCGAGTTTGCAATGTAATTATTGTAAGCAGTATTAATTGAGTGACTAAAGGTAACTTTTAAAGCGGGGTTACCCACTACCGGATTTTGAGGGTTCGACTCATCGCGCACGGGTTGAATCTGATCGAAACTTGGCTCATTTGCATTACCCGAATAGTTTAACTGAATACTGTGTTGTTTTGACCATAAATACTGGAAACGGGCAATGGGGATTAAATTAAAACTGGTACGCCTGGTAGTGGTGCCCAGGCTTGCCTTACTGCCTGCTAAAACCGACGGAATAGCTGTTAAACCTGCAGAAAAACGAACTTTGGCTTCGTTCCCCAATCCATACCTGAAATTTAATGCTATACGCGATTGGGTAAACGAATATTCATAAATATTGCTCAAAGAATCTACAATCTGGCTGTTTCCTGAAGCATTTATGTTACTGGTAATCGCCTTATTGTCGTAACCGTTGTAATTAACCTGGCTGTTAAATTCGATTTGAGTGGAACTTGTTAGCGGCTCTACGTAGGTAAAGCTGGCCCTGTAATTACGTGTTAAGTTTTTACGCTCTATTAAACGGTGCACCAACGAATCTTTGGTTACTACATTGGTGGTATCATAATACAAAATATTGTTGTTTTGCTCTGATGTTGCATCGGCATCCGAATTGCCAAATGTTAACTGAACCGATAAATTTCTTCGTGGTTTCTTAAAAATATGCTGATAAAATGCTGTTGCATTAATATTTGGACGTGTTGAAATGCTGCTGTTTAATCCCTTTCTATCCTGGCGCGTTCTGATTGTTTGAATAGTTGATGAAATTGTACTGTTATTGGTTGTGCTCAGGCTTATATTTGGCGAAAAACGTATAAAGTTTGCGCTGTCAATATCATCTTCAAGTTCAAAACTAAAATTATGCGTTTTTGAGGAAGAATTACGCAAACTTTCGCTTGAAGTATGGGTATTGTAAGGTATGGTTGGGCTAAATGATTCGCTTATATTTGACGAGTTATTGTCGTTATAGCGGAAACTGTAATTGGTATTGATCTTGATTTTCTTGCCCAGCTGATCGCGGTACGAAAAAGACGGACTTGCAGAAGTTGCCGTACCACCACTGCCACCTGATGAATTGCCTCCACCGTTGTTTCCTCCACCGCCATTACCGCCGCCACGGTTACCACCACCGCCTCCGCCACCACCATTTGAATCGCCACCGCTATTGGCCACACCGGTAACGGTATTATTTACCCGGCCATTAACGCCTATAACCTGGTTTTGGTTTAAACGGGTCGCAAATAGTGAACCCTCATAACGTTTATTATTACCCGCACCTGCCCCAAGGCGCAGCGAATTACCTACCGATTTATCTGTACGGGTTACAATGTTTAAAATCTTTTCCGGATCGCCGTCTTTAATTCCTGTTCTTGCAGCCTGGTCGCCATAATCATCAACAATTTGTATTTTATCTACAATTTCTGCCGGTAAATTCTGAATGGCCGAACTTACATCACCCCCTAAATAGGTTTTGCCATTTATCTTTGCTTTGGTAATTGTATTTCCCTGATGGGTTAAGGAACCATCGCTTCCTACTTCCATCCCTTCCATTTTCTTCAAAAGTTCGTCTACAGTCGCATTTTCGCGTACTACGTAATCGCTGGCTTTATACTCAACGGTATCGGTTTTATAGGTAATAGATGGCGTTCCGTTAATGGTAACTTCTTTTAGCGTATTCTCTTCATTCTTAAGGAAAATAGGGTCCATTACAATTCTGGGCGTAACATCATTCTGCTTAAATTTGCCTACAAACGTTTTATAACCCAAACTACTTACCGTTAAGGTGTAGGTAGCTTCTTTTACGTTTTTGATTACAAATATCCCGTCATCATTGGTACTGGTTACCAAAGTATCATGGGCAGAAGTTAACTTTACAGTACAGCTCGGAATCCCCAGTTTGGTATCGTCTTTAACCACACCACTTACTTCCCTGCGGGCAATGGGTGGAGGTACGGTTGATTTTTTTTGTTGGTTTTGAGCATATAAACTCTGGCTTAAACAAAGTACCAGCATCAAAATTCCAAATGTTTTGCAAAGATTAAAAGAGGTGTTCTTGTAAAGTTGTTTCATGTTTGGTTAGCGCGTTGCCTTAGCAGTAATTGGTTGGAGTGGGGTTAATACAAAAAGTGCAGATCATTTTTGTATAAAATGATGCTATTTATTTTTTGCCAATGTGTATTTATCCCAGAAGTCGGTAGGTAGCATTAAATCCTGAAAATCGGTTGAGCCCCTTCCGGTTCTTGCTCCGCCACCGCCCCGGTTGCCACCACCACCAAAGCCGCCGCC
>Ga0157370_10003729_pt1 | contig 17809 bp, 17 predicted proteins | sample C35metaG_FD_113463 | JGI IMG/M metagenome (GOLD analysis project Ga0157370, IMG submission 113463) | Corn rhizosphere microbial communities from Kellogg Biological Station, Michigan, USA - C3-5 metaG | ecosystem: Host-associated > Plants > Roots > Rhizosphere > Soil | place: USA: Michigan...
CAGCTGGAATATCCGGATACGGTATCCTTCCTGGAGGAAAAGATAAAAAAGATGACCGCCCACCCGGACGAAAGGCTCCTCGTCTATGAGGAAGGAACAGAAGGCCGCATCCTTGCATTCATCTCCCTTCATTTTATCCCCCAGATAGCCCTCGAAGGAGACTTCGCCCGTATCAGCTACTTTGCTGTGGAAGATACAGCCCGCAATCATGGCATCGGACGGGAGATGGAGGAATATTGTACCCAGCTGGCACGGGAAAGAGGCTGCCATCTCATCGAGGTACATTGCCATACCCGCCGCCGGAAGGCCCATGACTTCTATTTCCGGCAGGGCTATACAGAATCCCCTAAGTACCTGATAAAGAAGTTGAAGTGATGGCATGTTAATTGCGGCCTCGTCCTTAAACACACTAATATGGACACCATAAAAAGCATCCATCAATGGAGTGTGACACACCACCCCCGTTGGCTTATCTTTCCCCGCCTGCTGCTGGGCGTTATATTGCAAGCCAAAGGCATCACCTTTATGAGTAATGCCACTCTCGTAGAAAATCTCGTGTCCGGCAGCTATCTGGCCGGCCATACCCATGCCTTGCAGATCATCATCTGCACAGTCAATCTGCTGGGAGGATTTCTCATTATGATCGGTCTTCAAACCCGTTTGATGTGCCTTATTCAGATTCCCTTCCTCATCGGCGCCGTCATTTTTATCAATGCCCAGAAAGGCGGGTTTGCCCCTGAGACGGAGCTGGGACTGGCTGTTCTTTGTCTTTTGCTCACCATATTGTTCCTTGTAGAAGGTAGCGGCCCCCTTTCATTGGACGCATACTTTTTTCGGAATAAGAACCGCGAAGATCAGGGAAGAAATTTGCCCTAGGAAAGACCAAGTCCGCAGCCTGGCGCGGCCTACCTGAAGCAGACTCTGATCTGAAGCAAAAAGCCTGTACCGGCGACCCCGGCACAGGCTAATTTTTTTTGTTAATGTCTGTCCTTCTCACTGCCCCCAGCGGTTCAAGTGAAGGTTACCTTACTGGTACTGTATATATATCGGAGAAGGCCTCTGCTTCAAAACCTCCGCCGGCGTCAGCATACGGCTCTTGGGCTTGCGAATATCGTTCTTGTAGAACAGCTTGAAACCGGTGAACTGTACAGGCTCCAGGGAAATATAGCTCTTATAGCTGTCGTATTTCAACGTAGGCTCGCCCCATCCATCCATATCCATGACGATCTGTACCTGGGGGTGGCGCTGTATGCTCTTGTAATTGGTGATCATCGGCCGGGTGAATCGATGAACCACCAGTATCTTGGGAGGCAGATTGTTCGCCTTTACCAGACCCGCGAGATAGTTCGATACAAAATTCACATCGCTGGCATCCATCGTGCCAATAACGGTACCCGGCTTTTTACCCGTCTTCATGGAGAATTCAGGGTCGATGCCCAGATGCACGTTGGGCATTTTCAGGTATTTTTCCAGCATCGGGATCTCCGCTTGTACGTTGCTAAAGCCGACCTGTACGTCCAGGAATACCAGGGCATTGATGCGGGCCGCAATATGCAGCGCAGAGTCGATCTGTTTGGCCGGCATCCGCAGACGATACTTGCCATCCTTCCCCGGGCTGCCCTGGGCCGTCACAGCAATATAGTGTATTGCGGGTATCACCGGCGTGGCCGGATCGGCCTCCTGCCACTTTTTCAGCTCGACCTTGAGCTTTCTCAGCATCTCATCCGGGGGATACTCACCGAGAACACCCATATTCTTGGAATAGAAGTTACCATAATAAGCCACGATCCTCTTAAAAGGCAGGATAGCGCCGGCTATGGGATAAGGCGCCCCTTTCGCCGGCCATCTGCCGGAAGAATCCCCATTGGCCAGGTAAACGAGCTTTTTATTATATGCCGCCGTATCCACGGGCGTCAGATCTACCGTGGCGGGTGGAACAGAGTCTTTGGGAGCCTGGGCCTTGGCTGTTGCTGCTGAATCCGTTTTACCGGCCTGAGACTGCCCGTTGTTACAGGCGCAGAAGAAAAAAGCAAGGCTGCAAAAAGCCGGAATACTCACCGAGCGAAGTGTTTGATAAGAGAGAAGGTGCATGTCGTAGGAGAATAAATTAAAGGGTTTTAAATGAAAATCACGCAAATGTACTCCATAACGGGAGCCGTGGAATTTTTATTTTATAACAAAAATCTAAAATTTGTGGACAATCGCCCTCTCTGGAAAATTCAGGTCAATTGTCCACGATGTCTAATATCTGCCGTTGGGGCAACGGACCTCGGGTCCGTTCTGTTGTTAAAAACCCGGTCCGCCGCTTTCATGCGTCGAAAAATTTATTAGTCTACAAAATTGGTAGACTAACTAAAAATGCCTTACTTTGCTTCGACACGCTCCTCACTTGGTCGGAACCTTCGCAGGCTCGGTTCTATCCGTCCTTCGGATGAACCGCTTCCAGCGGTTCCGGTAATATACGAGTTACGTGGCCGAGCGGTAAGGCGGAGGTCCGCATGACCTTTTACGAGGGTTCGAGTCCCTCCGTAACTGCTATAGCAACAATGGTTAGACCTTAGCCGGGCGGTGTTTCTACATCGCCCTTTTATTGTCCCTGTGGTTCCCTCCCAGGGTGCGCCCCATTGGGCATGGAGTCCCAGTTCCAGCTCCGCCGAACAGGCATTGGCTCCATCCGGGAAAGATCAGGGACCAGACAAGGCATCCGGTCGGGAGACATGACCCGCACGGAGTCACCGGCATGTGTGAACAGCCGGTCCTTATAGGGCATTCCGGGCAAATAGGGTTTCCGGGGCGAATAAGGTTTCCCTGGCGAGAGAGGCTTCCCGGGCGAAAGCTTGAAAAGCATGGGCGGCTTTATATACCCCGGCGGCGTCTGTTCAGGCATCTCTCTAAGCGTCTGCCCAAAAACAACACTGCCCGGAAACATAGCCCCGAGCAGCGTAAAACATAATAATATCTTCATGGCCTTGGTTTTCAGACAGGATGCCCGACCCGGCCCAATTACACAAGCCTACCGCATCTTTTTATACGCATTGATCAGCCCATTGGTCGAGCTGTCATGCCCTTTCACCTCTTCGCCTCCCTTCAATTCAGGTAAGATCTTGCCAGCCAGCTGTTTACCCAGCTCCACACCCCATTGGTCAAAGCTGTAGATATTCCAGATCACCCCCTGCACAAAGATCTTATGCTCGTACAAAGCTATCAGCTCACCCAGGCTGAAAGGCGTGATCTCCTTTAAAAGGAAAGAGTTCGTAGGCCGATTGCCACTGAACATCTTATAGGGTATCAGCGATGCAGGCACTTTTTCCTCCTCCAGTTCCTGTCCGGTCTTGCCATTCATAAGCGCCTGAGTCTGAGCAAAGAAATTCGACAGCAGCTTTATATGGTGGTCCCCAATGGGATTATGGCTGATGGCAGGAGCGATAAAATCACAAGGTATCAGCGGCTTGCCCTGGTGGATCAGCTGGTAAAAAGCATGCTGGCCATTCGTGCCGGGCTCCCCCCAGACCACAGGTCCGGTAGCCCATTCCACCGGCAACCCGTTCCGGTCTACGCTCTTGCCATTGCTCTCCATATTCCCCTGCTGGAAATAGGCGGCAAATCGGTGCATGTATTGATCATAAGGCAGGATAGCCTCTGTCTGTGATCCAAAAAAGTTGGTATACCACAACCCGATCAGCGCCATGGTGGCCGGGATATTCTTCTCCACCGGAGTGTTCCGGAAATGCAGGTCCGTCTGATAAGCTCCCTTTAATAAAGCCTCGAAGTTCTCATAGCCGACGGTGAGCACGATGGATAGTCCGATGGCGCTCCATAAGGAATAACGTCCCCCGACCCAATCCCAGAACTCGAACATATTTGCCTTGTCGATGCCAAATTTCACCACCTCCTTTTCGTTGGTGCTGAGGGCGACAAAATGCTTCGCCACATGCGCCTCATCTTTGGCCGATTTTAAAAACCAGTCGCGCGCCGTATGCGCATTGGTCATCGTCTCCTGCGTAGTAAACGTCTTGGAAGCTATCAGGAAAAGGACCTCCTCAGGGCTCACCTTCTTCAGCGTCTCCACCATCTGCGTACCATCGACATTCGATACAAAATAGGGTTGAATGCCTTCCACCCAGTAGGGCTTCAACGCTTCCGTCACCATGACGGGACCAAGATCGCTGCCCCCGATACCGATATTGACGATATATTTTATTTTTTTACCCGTATACCCCTTCCACTCTCCGCTATGCACCCTGCCGGCAAAAGCCTTCATCTGCGCCAGTACCCGCATCACATCGGGCATGACATCCTTGCCATCGCTGTACACCGGCTGGCCCGAGAAATTCCGTAGCGCCGTATGGAGCACGCTGCGGTCCTCCGTCTGATTGATCTTCTCCCCCGTGAACATAGCCTCGATAGCCTCCTTCACCTTGCTCTCCGCATACAGCTGCCGCAGCAGCTCCATCGTCTTGTCCGTTACAATATTCTTGGAAAAGTCGACCAGGATATCATCCAGTTTAAAAGAGTATTTGGAGAATCTGTTGGGGTCATCCTTAAAGATCGTCCTCATATGAAGAGGCTTGATCTCCGTCTGATAGTGCTTTTGCAATTGCTGCCATGCTGCTGTGCCGTTGGGTGCTACTTTCGGGAACATAAATATTTGATTTAAAAAAGTCTGGATAAATTTACAGACTCTCGATGACTTTAATGACCTGCTCCACCATCTCCGGTGAAATATCCAGGTGGGTAACAAAACGCAGCTGACTGGCCGAAATGGCAATGGCCAGTACGCCTGCCTCTTTTAGCTCACTCGCTATCGATCTTGCACAATAGGGTTCCTCCACTTCAAAAATGATGATATTCGTCTCCACTGGCATGACCCCCTTCACAAAACCTTTCTTCTCCAGGGCCTGGCAGATACGTGTAGCATGCGCATGATCCTCCGCCAGCCGGCCGATATGATGCTCCAGCGCATAGACGCCTGCGGCAGCCATAAAACCTGCCTGTCGCATGCCGCCGCCAAATACCTTACGCACTCTTCTCGCCTGGCGGATAAAAGCCGCTGGTCCCATCAGGATACTACCGATGGGACATCCCAACCCTTTGTTCAGACACACCGAAATGCTGTCGAACAGCCGGCCATATGTCACAGGCTCCTGCTTCCCCGCCACCAGTGCGTTGAACAGCCGGGCCCCATCCAGGTGCAGCTTGAGATGATTGTCCGCACACACTTCCCTGATCCGGGCGATCTCCCCCAGGTCATAGCAGCTCCCCCCTCCCCTGTTGGAAGTATTTTCAAGACATACCAGCGATGTCCTCGCCTTATGCACATCATCGGGATTGATGGCAGCCGATACCTGCTCCGCCCGTATCCTCCCCCTGTCGCCTTCCAGCGCGCGCACCTGGCTTCCGGAATTAAAGGCAATACCGCCGCCTTCGTATATATACACATGCGCCTGTCGCTCGCATATGACCTCATCGCCCGGCTGCGTATGGCATTTGATCGCTATCTGGTTGGACATCGTGCCGCTGGGACAATAAAGGGCGGCCTCCATCCCAAACATACGGGCAGCCATGGTCTCCAGCTGATTGACGGAAGGATCTTCTCCAAAAACATCATCCCCTACCCTGGCCTGGATCATAGCCTGCAGCATGGCGGGTGTAGGTCGCGTAACAGTGTCGGAACGAAGGTCGATGGGCATAATAGCTAAGCTTCTAATGAAGGCTGCAAATTACGGCATTTGCTTCGAAAAGTTGGCCCCAGCCCAGGCAGGCCCCACAATGCAAAAGCCGTCCACCTATATGGGGGACGGCCTGTCCTGCCGGCGAAGGGCCAGAACTTCGTCGAACCTCCGAGCCCTCGGTTCTCCTCGTTCGTAACCTTCGCAATGCTCGGTTACCCATCGGCCTAGGACAATGCTTGTTCCTTGATATGATTGCCCTTCATTTTCGCGGCTTTGATCAGGTCCAGCACGCGTGTGCGTACATCTTCCCGAAGTCCTTCCGTTTCTTTCTCAAATATGTCTTTCAGCTCATCCAGCTCATCAACGGTAAGACCTCTTAGCTGCCGGAGCTTTCGCTTTAAACTCTCCGCTTTATCTGCAATACGTTGACGAGTTTCCTTTCCTTCCGCGGGGGCGGTCAGTACACCGATAGCGACACCGGCGACCAGTCCGGCCAAAGCCCCGACTAATACTTTTTGGACGCTCATAATATATGAATTTTAAGATGAAGAATAGCTAATGTCTGTCCTTCGGACGAACCGCTTTTAGCGGCTCAGCCGCTGTATCTCTACTTTTCCAAAGACCCTGCCAGACTTTGATAAAGCTGTAACAGAAAAGTTAAGAACCCGAATGTGTATTTTTCTCCCCACGATCGCAGCCAGGGCATCGTTCCGGCCGGATCGCTATTTTTTCGTAAATTTGCGCCCTATGACACAAGAACAAATCAAAAGTATGAGAGACCGCGTGGCGGTTTTGAGGAGGTTTCTTTGACGTTGAGAACAGGCTATACAAGATCAACGAAGAAAAACAGCTGTCGCTAAGCCCCGGATTCTGGGACGATAACAAGCGGGCGACAGAGATCCTGAAAAATATCAAGCTCAACGAATACTGGGTAAAGCTTTACGAATCTGTCGGGACGGCCGTGGAAGATTTTGCCGTGCTCTTCGATTTTTGGAAGGGCGGCGAAGCAACGGAAGAAGAGACAAGAGAGGCCTATGACAAAGCCCTCCGCCAGATCGAAGAGGCCGAATTCAAGAGCACGCTCAATCAGCCCGAAGACGAATTGCCCGCCGTAATGCAGATCAACTCGGGCGCAGGTGGCACCGAAAGCCAGGACTGGGCCGAAATGCTGCTCCGTATGTATCGCATGTATGGAGAAAAGCAAGGCTGGTCCGTCACGGAGCTGGACCTGCAGGACGGTGAAGGCGCCGGTATCAAAAGCGCCACCATCCAGTTCGACGGTCCCTTCGCCTACGGCTTCCTCAAGGCGGAGAGCGGCGTTCACCGGCTGGTAAGGATCTCCCCCTTCGACAGCAACGCCCGCCGGCACACATCCTTTGCTTCCGTATTCGTATATCCGCTGGTAGACGACAGCATCGAGATAGAGATCGGCCCGGCCGAGCTGGAATGGGAGTTCTATCGCAGCGGCGGCAAAGGCGGACAGAACGTCAACAAGGTAGAAACAGCCGTGAGGCTCAAACATATCCCCAGCGGCATCATCGTGGAATGCCAGCAGGCCCGTACCCAGGGCGAGAACAGGGAGAAAGCCCTGAAAATGCTGAAAAGCCGGTTGTATGAAGAGGAGCTGCGCAAAAGGGAAGAGCTGAAGAACGCTACCAACTCCACCAAAAAGAAGATCGAATGGGGCTCGCAGATACGCAGCTACGTATTCCATCCTTATAAGATGATCAAGGACCATCGCACGGACTATGAAGTAGGCAACGTACAGCCCGTGATGGATGGGGAGCTGGATGGATTTATTAAGGCCTATTTGATGAGCGAGAAAGAGTCAGCTTAATATAAATTTTAGACATCACATGAACCTAGGTTACTTCAATTACCCGGCGCCTGCCAATGAACCCGTGCTCGGCTATGCCCCGGGCAGCAAGGAAAAGGAGACGCTGAAAGCCACCCTCAAAGCATTAAAGAGTACCCGGCACGACATCCCCATGTACATCGGCGGACAGGAAGTGCGGACAGGTAAAAAGAAAGCATTCCATCCCCCACACGAGCTCGCCCACACATTAGGACATTTCCACGAAGGCGACGAGTCTCATGTACAGCAGGCCATCGACGCCGCCCTCAAGGCAAAGGACGCATGGGCCGCCCTCAGCTGGGAGAACCGCGCCGCCATTTTCCTAAAAGCGGCCGACCTCATCTCCACGAAGTATCGGAGCTACATGAATGGCACCACCATGCTGGGCCAGAGTAAAAATGCCTTCCAGGCGGAAATAGACAGCGCCTGTGAGATCATCGACTTCCTCCGCTGGAACGTCCATTTCCTTAGCGAGATCTACAGACAGCAGCCCATCAGCAGCCAGGGTGTTCATAACAGATTGGAGTACCGGCCGCTGGAAGGTTTTGTCCTGGCCATCACTCCCTTCAACTTCACGGCCATCGGCGGCAATCTGCCGACATCCGCCGCCATGTGTGGCAATACGGTGGTCTGGAAGCCCGCCCACACGCAGATATTCTCGGCCCAGATGTTCATGCGCATTCTCAAAGAGGCCGGACTTCCCGACGGTGTCATCAACCTCATTTACGTGGACGGCCCCGCGCTTGGCAAGGTCTGCTTCAGCCATCCTGATTTTGCAGGCATTCATTTCACCGGCTCCACCGGTGTATTCAACAATATCTGGAAGACCATCGGTGAGAACATTTCAAAATACCGGTCCTATCCCCGTATCGTAGGCGAGACGGGCGGTAAGGACTTTGTCCTGGCCCATGCCAGCGCCGACCCTGACGTGCTCGTAACAGCGCTCCTCCGCGGTGCCTTCGAATTCCAGGGACAGAAATGCTCCGCAGCCTCCCGGGCCTATATCCCCGAGAACCTGGCAGCCGAGGTGAAGGACAAGCTCATCAAAGGCGTCAAAAGCTTTAAGATGGGCACCGTCGAGAACTTTTCCAACTTCATCAATGCCGTCATCGATGAAAAAAGCTTCGACAAGATCAGCTCCTATCTCGACAACGCAAAGAAAGACGCGAAAGCATCCATTTGGGTAGGCGGGAATACCGACAAGTCGAAAGGCTATTTTATAGAGCCCACTGTCATCGAGGCAAAAGATCCCGCATTCGTCACCATGTGCGAAGAGATCTTCGGCCCCGTGCTGACCGTCTATATTTATAAGCCATCTGAGTTTGACAAGGTATTGGACCTGGTCAATACCACCTCTCCCTATGCGCTCACCGGGTCCATCATCGCACAGGATAGGAATGCCGTCGAGCTGGCCACCGAACGCCTACGCCAGGCCGCGGGCAATTTTTATATCAATGACAAACCCACCGGCGCTGTGGTAGGACAACAGCCTTTTGGAGGCGCAAGAGCTTCTGGCACCAACGACAAGGCCGGGTCTATCCTGAACCTTTATCGCTGGCTCAGCGCAAGGACCATCAAGGAAACCTTCGTCCCGCCGACGGATTACCGATATCCGTTTTTGGCGGAAGAATAGCCGCCGAAAGTATATTTACCTATGGCACCAGCGCAAAAATTCGGCTTGTATACAGGAGTAAATACGCATTGTTCAAGAGAGCAAATACGCAGCTTTTTATATTCTCTTTATTGCCGTGAATCAATTCCCGGCAATTTTTTTAGTCAATATTTTCCGGGATTTCTCTTTTTTATGGCATTATGTATAAAATACATAATTATTTATAACTAATTGATACACAACAAATATAAAAAGTTTTTCCGCATATTTTTAGTACCACACAATAAAAAAATACTCTTTTCGTGGTATTGCGCATTACAAATCAAGCGATTAGATTTGCCCCAAGTTTTAAACTATAAACCCAAAATCTCTATTATGAAAAAGCTCGCGTTAGTACTGACCGTTTTCACTGCTTCTATCATTGGCGTTAAAGCTCAATCTTCCGGCTCACAAGGTGAATTTACTTTCGGCGCAGGCATCAATGCCGCACTGCCCATCGGAGATTTCCACCTGACCCATTCTTTCGGCATTGGTGTTCACCTGCAAGGTGAGTATGCGTTCTCAGACCAGCTTAAAGGTGTCGCTACCACTGGTTACACTTCTTTCTTTGGAAAGACCTTCTCTTATGATGACGGTTCCGGTAACACCTTTTCCATGAAGGTTCCTGCCGTAGGCCAGATCCCTGTACTGGTAGGTGCTCGTTTCTATCCCGCCAGCTCCTTCTTCGTAGGCGCTCAGGTCGGTGTTGGCATCTTCACCGGCAGCGGTAACAGCCAAAGCGGTTTCGAATATCTGCCCCAGGTAGGTTATGACGCAGGTCAGATCCAGATCATCGGTGCTTATGATGGAACCAGCGTTACTGGTGGCACACTTAGCAGCATCAGCCTCTCCGCTGTCTACAAGTTCGGCGGTGGCAAATAAGCATTAAATAAATTGTTTGTTTTAGTGTTTTGAAGAATGTTTGTATAGTTTGTAAGAGACCGGCTTCCGCCGGTCTCTTACTTTTACGTATTTTTATCGAAAATATTTCTGCTTGAAGACAATCCTGAATGAACAGCAGCTGGCTATCACGATACAGCGTTTGACCCACCAGGTGCTCGAGAATCATCTGAATCTTGAAAATACCGTGCTCATCGGCATCCAGCCCAGAGGTATCTACTTCTCCAATCGAATTGTCGCACAATTGAAACAGCAGCTGCCCGGAAGTACGATCCCATACGGGCTGCTGGATATAACTTTTTACAGGGATGATGTACGGAAAGGGCTCCATGAGCTGAACCAGACAGATATCCCCTTTTCCATCGAAGACAAAAATGTCATCCTCATCGACGACGTCCTCTGGACAGGCCGCACCATCCGGGCCGCCCTGGACGCGCTGCTGGATTTTGGAAGACCCGCCAAAGTCGAGCTCTGCGTGCTCATCGACCGCAGGTTCAGCCGCCAGCTGCCCATACAGGCCGACTATACGGGCAAATCCATCGACTCCATCATCACCCAGAAAGTAAAGGTGTTCTGGAAGGAAAAAGACGGAAAGGAAGAAGTTGCGATGCTCTGATAAAAATGTATTAATTTCGCCCCCTAATGCAACTAAGTACGAAACATCTTCTTGGCATTAGAGATCTCACTCCGGGTGATATTCAGCTTATTTTAGATACAGCCACCCAATTCAAGGAAGTACTGCAACGTCCCATCAAAAAAGTCCCCACACTACGGGATGTCACCATCGTAAACCTTTTTTATGAGAATTCCACCAGGACACGCATCTCCTTCGAGCTGGCCGAAAAAAGGCTGTCCGCGGACACGATCAATTTCACCGCGTCCGGCTCCTCTGCCGCCAAAGGCGAGACGCTGCTGGATACGGTCAACAACATCCTTTCCATGAAAGTGGATATGGTGGTAATGCGGCACAGCGCCAGCGGAGCCCCGCACTTCCTGGCCAAACATATCCCCGCCGCCATCGTCAATGCCGGGGACGGGATCAACGAGCATCCCACCCAGGCGCTTTTGGACGCTTTTTCCATCCGCGAAGCCCTGGGAGGATTAGAAGGCAAAAAAGTAGCCATCATCGGAGATATCATGCATTCCCGGGTGGCGCTGAGCAATATTTACCTGTTGAAGAAAATGGGCGCGGAAATAACATTAGCAGGCCCCCCTACCCTCATACCAACGTATATTCGGGAGGCCTTCGACATGCGCGTGGAGTACGATCTGAAGACGGCGCTGCAATGGTGTGACGTAGCCAATGTCCTTCGTATCCAGCTCGAACGGCAGAACCAGCCGCTGTTCTCCTCCCTGCGGGAATATAACCTCGCCTACGGGGTGAGCAAGCGCCTCCTGGACAGCCTGGATAAAAAGATCGTCATCATGCACCCTGGTCCGATCAATCGGGGCGTGGAGCTGGACAGCGATGCAGCAGACAGCAAACAATCCATCATCCTCCAGCAGGTGGAGAATGGCGTGGCGGTACGCATGGCCGTCCTTTATTTGCTGGCAGGCGCAAAAGGAGAAAAGAACTAACTTCAATGCCATAATATGCAACGTATCGGCCTTTTCCCGGGCACTTTTGATCCGATCACCATCGGACACCTGGATATTATCAACAGGAGCCTGCCCCTTTTCGATAAATTATACATCGGCATCGGGCGCAACGTGAATAAGGTACCGATGTTCTCCGAAGAGCAAAGACTCACCTGGATAAAACAGATCTTTTCAAACAATCCCAAGGTCGATGCGGTAGTCTACGAAGGGCTCACCGTCCGGGCCTGCAAGGAGGTGGGCGCCCACTTCATCCTGAGAGGCATCCGTTACGTCAACGACTTTGAATACGAAAAAGCCATCGCCGACATGAACCGCAGCCTGGATGGGAACATAGAGACGGTATTCCTCACCTGCCTGCCGCAGTATACGTCGGTGGCATCCACCCTGGTGAGAGATGTAATAAAAAATGGCGGCGATGCTTTGCAGTTCCTTCCCGAAGTAGTAGCCTTATCCCTCCGCAGCCAGCAATCCATCAACCAATAATCCGGCGTAATATGTCCATCTGGTTTGATCCCTCCATCACCGTAGCCCAGCTGCAAGCCCTCGTCCCCGGCACCATGGGCGGCGCCATCGGCCTGGAGCTGATGGAAATTGGAGAGAATTTTTTAAAAGCGCGCATACCCGTGGATGAACGCACCATCCAGCCTTATGGACTGTTGCACGGCGGCGCTTCAGCAGCATTGGCAGAGACACTGGGCAGTGTCGGCTCCGCCAGCGTCATCGATCAGACCCAATACTACTGTGTAGGTCTCGAGATCAATGCCAATCACATACGAGGTGTACGGGACGGATATGTATATGGTACGGCCACACCCCTGCACCTGGGCAAAACCACCCATGTATGGGATATACGCATCCATGATGAAAAGGAAAAGCTCGTATGCGTGAGCCGGCTGACGGTAGCTATCCTGCGACGGTCCTGATGACATCCACAATAGACGGAAATGTATTCGACAGCATGGTGGGAAAATCCTTTTTCCCTACCCATCTCAGCTCTGTAATCTGTTCTTCCTGTTGCGGCAGCAGCGCCTGATCCCCAGCCGCCCGCATGGTAAACCAATGCGTCTCCTTTAAGATATGTTTGCCGCTGTCGTCATAGGTATGCCAGGTCACCAGCAAAGGCTTCTCCAGGCTTATCTCCTTTAATCCCGTCTCCTCCTTTACCTCCCGCACCGCACATGCCTCCAGCGTCTCGCCGTCATCCTGCTTGCCCTTCGGCAGATCCCATTTCCCGCGGCGGAACATAAACAGCACTTCTCCTTTCTCATTTCTTACCAGTCCGCCACCCGCCCTGATCAAGATGAACTTCTTCCAGAACGCCTTCCGCAGCTCTTCCAGCGGCGTATGCAGAAAGATTCCCGCATGCACTTTCGCCTGCCTCATCTCATGGATCATGGAATTTACAGCCGGATGAGAGAACTCATCGATGAACACAGCATCGTCATGATGCGCATATTTATTGATCGCTGCATTCATCTCGTCACAGAGGAACAAAGGCTTGTCATTGAAATATATCTTTAGATACATGAAGGCTAAGATAGAGCTAAATTTTATCTATTTTTACATTATGGCTGAACAAATCATCACCACCAACGAGCGCGCCGTCGCCGAAAAGCTATTGCAGGTACAGGCCATCCGGCTCAGCGTAAAAGAACCTTTTACCTGGTCTTCCGGCTGGAAAAGCCCCATCTATTGTGACAATCGGAAAGTGCTCTCCTTCCCTTACGTCAGGGATTTTGTCAAGTCCGAAATGTGTAATGTGCTCTTTGCCCAATTCGCCGAAGCAGCCATGCTGGCAGGAGTGGCCACCGCTGGTATTGCCTGGGGCGCCATGGCGGCCGATCAGCTGAAACTACCCTATATCTATGTACGCAGCAAGCCAAAGGAGCATGGCCTCGGTCAGCAGATCGAGGGCTATTACGAGCCGGGCCGTCCCGTCGTAGTAATAGAAGACCTCATTTCCACCGGCAAAAGCAGCCTGCAGGTAGTGGACATCCTCCGGCAGGCGGGATTGGAGGTCATCGGCCTGGTCTCCATATTTAATTACGGTTTCGAAGCCGGCGCCCTCGCCTTCGAAAAAGCCGGAGTCCCCTACATATCCCTTTCCAATTACCCCGTCCTGATCAGGCTGGCCGTGGAAAAAAAGCTGGTCAGCCCCGAAGAGGAGGCCATTTTGTTAAAATGGCGTGAAGACCCGGCGAATTGGAAGGGCGTCCAATAAGGTTCTTGGTTCATAGGGCGGATTTTAGTATCTTTAAAAACACGTATAAATCGCTTTATATTATGAACTACGCAGTATTCACGAACACCTTTAAAAAATCTAATATGAACGTGAGTAAAAAGTTCCAATTACTTGCCTTTCTGCTCGTAGGCTTTGCCACTGTCACTTTCGCCCAGCAAAAAGTCGTCAAGACCGTCGTCATCAAGACGCCAACGGTACAATGCGAAAACTGTAAAAAGAGGATCGAGAATTACATGAGCCATGAAGAAGGCATTCAAAAAGTAGTCGTGGATTTCAAAAAGAAGACGACTACCGTTACCTATCTTACAGACCGCACCAACCCTGAAAATATCAAGGCTCTCATCGCCAATGTAGGATATGACGCCGACGACGTGACAGCCGAGCCGGATGCGTATAAGAGACTGCCTCAATGCTGTAAAAAGCCAGAGGACGGCGGCGGGCCCGCCAAGAATTAACTTTTTTAAAAAAACCGGCTTACGCCGGTTTTTTTGTTATAGATCCAGCGGGAAGTCGATCTTCAGCGCAATATTCCTCCCCATATTATGGATGCCATGGGCGGGGTTCGTATCGTTGGGACCGTAAAGGAAATATTTCAACCGGCTGAGATGATCGAAGTACGCCACATCGAACAGGTTATTCCCCATAATGTACAGGTTGAACAAGGTCCGCCCTTTGCCATTGGTGATCCCCGCACCCACCCCAGCATTGAATAACGTGTACCCGGCAGTGGCGGATTCCGTATTGTCCTCCCGATAGACCCTGTTCTGTGCGGCATACCAGGCTGCCTGCACTTTTACAAACCCATTGACCATCCGGTGATTCCTGGTCTCCCAATCCAGGCGCAGCTCGGACAGACCATGCACAGGCGGAATAAAAGGCAGATACTTATTATCCGCCGTCCTCTCCTTTGCATCGATGCCTTTGTTCAATGCATACACGGCGGAGACGGTATTCTCGAAATGCAGTGCCTTCACCGGATGGATGTCCAGACTAAATTCTCCGCCGTACAGCCGTGCCTTTCCCTGCTGGAATTTGTACGTGGGTACAGGCGGATTGCCGCTGAGCGAATCTCCTCCCCCGCTGCCCGTGAGCCGCTGGTTGTATATGTAGTTGGATATCTCATTGTTGAACACGCTCAGCGTCGCCACCACGTACCGTGAGCTGTATTCCAGTCCAAGGTCCTGCTGGAAGCTGAATTCAGGCTTGAAATCCCCGCTGCCAATCTGGAAAAAACCGGTGCCCGGATGTACGCCGTTGGCCCCGATCTCCGCGATATTGGGAGCGCGGAAGCCACGGGAAAGATTCGCCTTGACAGAAAACTGTTCCGTGAAATTATAGGTGGCGCCAATGCTGCCTGTAAAGCCGGAGAAAGTATGGCTATAGTTGGCAAAGTGGAAGTCTGCACCGACGGTATCCGCCCCATATACAGGCATGTCGAATCCCGTAACGGGGTCCGGCGCCGAATAAAGCTGGAAGTTCTTAAAGCTACGGCTATCCCACCGGGCCCCGCCGGCAATATCCAGCTTGCCGATGGTCTTTTTCAACAAAGCAAAAGGACCGGCATCAAATTGATGATAAGAGGGAATGATAAACTCCGTCCCCTTTGTCACATTATTATCCTGGTACATGCCATTCACCCCCAGCGTAAGATTCCAGCCCTTGAATTCAGGCAGGTAGTATTTTACGTCATAGGTATACGTATTGAGCTGAAGATACAATCCCGCCACCTCCTGGTAAGGCATCTCCGGATGGCTGAACTCCCTGCGCACGCTGCGCTGCAATCCCAGGTTGACGGCCAGGCGGGTATCGCCCAGTATAAAGGTGTTCGCCAGATAAGCGCGATAATGCTGTACATGCTGATGCAATGGCGTCATGGCATAGGACTTCAGCGCCGCATCGGGTACGATGACGACATCACCGGCCTCTGTGATCTGCTGGGTGAATTTTCCCGTTGCCGAATCTCTCGCTCCATCAGGTATCTCCTGCAGATCGTCGAAAAGAGAAAGGCTGAGATGTGAATATCCCCATTGCCGGTGCAGCCCAAGGGACAGGCTCGCATCCGTCTCGTTATAGGCGGTGTTGAAGACACGGCCATCGATGTTATTCCGATAGTTCGTAGCCTGCTTATGCGACAGCCGGGCCATCCATTCAAACCCGTTCTTAGTGCCCGCTATCATTTCAGATCCTCCATAAAGTCCGTTATTGGTCTGGTATTCCGCCTGCACATGGCCGATGATCTTACCTTCCGGCGCAGCCGGTGTAGGTATCAGGTTCACTACGCCCGCCAGCGCATCCGAACCATAGGTCAGACTGGAAGGGCCTTTTATCACTTCTATCCTGTCCACTCCATACTGATCGACCTCGATGCCATGCTCATCCCCCCACTGCTGACCTTCCTGCCGGACGCCATCGTACAGGGTAAGTATCCTGTTGTAACCGAGCCCGCGTATAAAGGGCTTCGATACGTTCGGCCCTGTTGTCAGCGCGCTCACGCCGGGCACTTTGGCAATCGCATCGATGATATTCGTGCTGATATTGGTGGCAATATATTCATGATCGATGGCGACGATGGGCACAGGGCTTCTTTTGATCTGGGTGGCCTTGGAAAGCCCCGTCACCACTACCGGGCTTTCTTCCACATATTGATCCGACAGGGAAAAATCCTTGCTGACGGGTCCACTGATAGACAGGTTGATGGTGATGGCTTTGAACCCTATGGAACGGACCTCTACCAGAAAAGTCCCTGAAGGCAAATGGTTGAACATATAATACCCATTGCTGTCCGTCGTTACCCCCAATTTAAGGTCCGGTATGTACACAGAAGCTCCGGCAACAGCGCTGCCTTTATCCTTTTCCGTAATGTGTCCGGATAGCGATCCACCGGCAGGTTCATTGGACACTGTTGCAAACAGGCGACTGACGGGCGCTGCCAATAACAGGCATGCCGCCAGAAAAATTTTGATCTTACTCATTAGTTGATTCTTTGGCTGATTCTGGAATGTGTGGGAATTGGTCCTGCTTCGGGCAGGCATCAACGTTAAACAACAGCCGGCGGCGGCCCGCGCAGACCAAAAATGAAATGTTCGGAGCAGTAGAATGAATGCCCCTCCACTGCCCGGCGATCCCCAAAAAATTGAGGGACCTGCAATTGGAAAAACAGCGGAAAGGACAGACAGGGCAGCTCGACCACCGGATTTTCGAGGTTGCAATGGAAGCCCGCCTTATTCAGCTGGTCGGCCCCGTTATGGTCGATAGACAGATGGACGTCCTGGTGATGAGCTACCAGGGCGTGAATAAACAGCTTGGGCGTAATGCCGAGCGAGAACACCATCAGCAGCCACCCAGCCAATATGCGCCTTAAAGTGCGGGCATTGGTCTCACCCGGCAAAATAGCCCAATTCCCGCATATCGCTAATGTCTGTCCTTCGGACGAACCGCTTCCAGCGGTTCCTGGTATTGTCGGTAGTTTGTACAAGGTTTTTGCAACGAAGTTGCAAAGTATAACATTCCTGCCAATATTGCGCGGATTATTTTGTATCGAATGCGAACATGCCCTGTCCGCTAATGGTCAATACTCCGGACGGCACTCTCACAAACAGCTGACAGCCAGCATTATGCGTTTATGGAATAAAAATGGCATCTTTATGCTCCTAAATCGTCGACATGCTCTGGACCTATTGGAAGATCGCGTACAGGAATCTGAAAAAGAATAAGCTGCTGACCTTTATCAACCTCTTTGGCCTCGGCCTGAGCATGTCGGTCGGCATGATGCAAATGGTGATCATGCAGGTAAATCTGTCCTACGATACCTTTCACCCGCACCCGGAAAGGACCTACCGCATCACCAGCGAATACCGCCAGAACAACGGCAATCGCTTCCGGCTGGCCAG
>Ga0157370_10003732_pt1 | contig 17804 bp, 20 predicted proteins | sample C35metaG_FD_113463 | JGI IMG/M metagenome (GOLD analysis project Ga0157370, IMG submission 113463) | Corn rhizosphere microbial communities from Kellogg Biological Station, Michigan, USA - C3-5 metaG | ecosystem: Host-associated > Plants > Roots > Rhizosphere > Soil | place: USA: Michigan...
GACCGTGGCCAGGCAATGGTCGACATGATGGCGCAGTACGAAGCCGCCGGTTTTGCCATCGGCGTCAAAGAGCTGCCGGACTATATCCCGCTGTACCTGGAGTTCCTGTCCACCCGTGACGACCTCGAAGCCCGCGAAGGGTTGGCCGATGTTTCGCACCTGTTGGCGTTGCTGGCGGCCCGTCTGGAGGAGCGCGAAAGCGCGTACGCCAGTTGCTTCCGGGCACTGCTGCAAATTGCCGGCGCCGAACCGCAGGAGGCGGTCGCGCAATTGCGTGCGCAGGTCGCCGCCGAATCCAGGGATGACTCGCTGGAGGCGCTGGACAAGGTGTGGGAAGAGGAGGCGGTGGACTTCCTCCAGGCCGAACAGCAAGACCGTTGTGGCTCGCAGCCAAGTGCGCCGGGCAAGGCCCGGGAAGAAAGCGCGGTACCGCTGCACTGGGTCGATTTTCAGCATGAAGGCGTGGCCAGCGTGCCCGCCGCGGAGGTACGCAATGTCTAAGTGGAACCTGTTGTTGTTCGGGGTTTATCCCTATGTCGCGCTGGCGATCTGTCTGCTGGGCAGTTGGGCACGCTTCGATCTCTCGCAGTACACCTGGAAGGCTGGTTCCAGCCAGATGCTGAACAATCGCGGGATGCGCGTGGCGAGCAATTTTTTCCACATCGGTGTGCTGTTTGTGCTGGCCGGACACTTCGTCGGCCTGCTGACCCCGGCGTCGGTCTATCACCATGTGATCAGCACCGAGCACAAGCAATTGCTGGCGATGGTCTCCGGCGGCTTTTTCGGCCTGTTGTGCCTGGTCGGTTTGCTGATGCTGGTGAAACGGCGCCTGAGCGACCCGCGCGTGCGCGCCACGTCCAGCACCTCGGACATCCTGGTGTTGCTGGTGCTGCTGGCGCAGTTGGTGCTCGGCTTGCTGACCATCGTGGCGTCCACTGAACACATGGACGGCTCGGTGATGGTGATGCTCGCGGACTGGGCACAGAACACCGTGCTCTTGCGTCCGGTGGAAGCCGCGACGGCGATGGCACCGGTTGGCCTGGTCTACAAGCTGCACGTGCTGCTCGGCCTGACCCTGTTCGTGCTGTTCCCGTTCACCCGTCTGGTACACATCATCAGTGCGCCGGTCTGGTACCTGGGACGTCGCTATCAAATCGTTCGGCAGAAAATCTGAGGAGGCAATCATGTCAGGTGGATGTGGATGTGGCGGCGGTAACGGTGGCAGCGGCGGTTGTGGTTCTTCACGCCCCGCGGAACCGGTGATGCCCGAAATCGAGGAGGGTGGGGCGGTGATGTTTGAGCCACCACACCCAGAACCCGCGCAGGCTGACGAAGCCCCAGCGCAACTGATCGCCAGCAGTGAGCAGGAATGGCCGATCATCAGCGTCAACGAGGTGTCGATTACCCCGGAGGCCATGGCCCGGGAGCTGCAATATCATCCGGCGCCCAGCCGTGAAGAGGCGGTGTACCACGCCGCCCGGGCACTGGTGATCCGCGAATTGCTGCAGCAGCGCATCGCCGAGCTCGACTTGTCACTGGAGTTGGGTGCTGGCGAAAACGAAGAGGAGGCCGCCACGCGTTTGTTGCTTGAGCGCGAGGTGCAGGTGCCCGAGTGTGACGAGGCCACCTGTCAGCGTTACTACGACAGCAACCGTGCCCGCTTTCACAGTGCACCGTTGCTGGCGGTGCGGCACATCCTGCTCGAATGCGCGCCGGACGATGCCGAGGCGCGCAGCCTGGCGCACGTTCAGGCTGAACTCCTGCTGCAACGCCTGGCGGATTTGCCGGGCAGTTTCGCCGAGCTGGCGCAGAAGTACTCGGCCTGCCCGTCGAAAGCCCAGGGCGGGTCGCTGGGGCAGATCAGCAAAGGCCAGACGGTGCCGGAACTGGAGCGGCAGTTGTTCACCCTGGCCCCGGGTTTGGCCAGCAAGCCGTTGGAAAGCCGGTTTGGCTGGCACGTCGTCAGCGTCGATCAGCGGATCGAAGGCAAGGCCTTGCCCTATGAAGTGGTCTCGACGGCGATCCGCACCCAGTTGCAACAGGGTGTCTGGCAAAAGGCGCTGGTGCAGTACCTGCAAACCCTGATCGGTGCGGCAGATATTCGCGGTATTCACTTACAGGGCGCCGACTCGCCGCTGGTGCAGTGAGTGTGTGATCAAGGGGAATGTGATGGGCACGCTGATGCAGGATGGGTTTGGACGGCAGATCGACTATTTGCGGATGTCGGTGACGGACCGTTGTGATTTTCGCTGTGTGTATTGCATGGCTAAAAACATGACGTTTCTGCCGCGCCAGCAGGTGCTCACCCTGGAGGAGTTGCAGCGCCTGGCGACGCTGTTCGTCGGCCTGGGTGTGCGCAAGATCCGCCTGACAGGGGGCGAACCGTTGATTCGCCCCGGCATCGTCGACCTCTGCCGCCACATTGCCGCCTTGCCGGGTTTGCGCGAGCTGGTGATGACCAGCAATGGTTCACAACTGCAACGTTTGGCCCGGCCGCTGGTAGAGGCCGGCGTCAAGCGGATGAACATCAGCCTCGATAGCCTGGACCCGCAAAAGTTTCTCGCGATCACCCGCAACGGCGATCTCGATCAGGTCCTTGCTGGCATTGAGGCGGCCTGTGGTGCGGGGTTCGAGCGGGTCAAGCTCAACTGCGTGGTGATGAAAGGACGCAACTTCGATGAAGTGCTGCCACTGGTGCAATACGCCATTGATCAGCGCATCGATATCAGTTTCATCGAGGAAATGCCGTTGGGCGATGTCGGCCGTGCCCGGGGCGAGTCGTTCTGTTCCAGCGACGAGGTCCGGGCGCTGATCGCCAGCCGTCATCCGTTGCTCGACAGCACGGAAAACAGCGGTGGCCCGGCGCGGTATGTGCGCCTGGCACAGCATCCCGACACCCGGATCGGTTTTATCTCGCCCAACAGCCACAACTTCTGTGGCACCTGCAACCGGGTGCGAATGACCGTTGAAGGGCGGCTGCTGCTGTGCCTTGGACAGGACGATGCGCTGGATTTGCGCGGCTTGTTGCGCCGCTATCCGCTGGACGATCAGCCCTTGATCAACGCGGTGCAACAGGCCTTGCGCCACAAGCCACTGCGTCACGATTTCAACCCCGAAGGGACGGTGCAGTTGGTGCGATTCATGAACATGAGCGGAGGGTGAAACGAACCGCCAGGCAACGGTATTAATCAATCGCCTTCGGGCGATTTTTTTTGCCGGTGATTCTTGATGTCGGTCAATTGCAGGAACGTCCATTGTCCGTAGCCTGCACTGCATATTGTGTTTTCAAGCCAATTAAAACCTATATGTAGTGTCTGGAGTTCCAATGCATAGCACGCTGATCAGTGTAGGACGCAACCGGCTGCACAAACGCGATGGCAGTCTGGTTGCCTTCGATGCGGACAAGATCCGCCAGGCGTTGATTGCCGCGGGCAAGGCCACGGGCGAATACACCGAGGTCGAAGCCGAGGGGCTGCTCAAGGCGGTACTGGCCCAGCTGGAAGGACAGGCTCGACTGCATGTCGAGCAGATCCAGGATCGGGTTGAACGGGTGTTGATGGACGCCGGTTTTTTCTTCGCCATGCGCGCCTACATCGTCTATCGCGAGCAGCACGGCCGTCTGCGCCGTGATCGCAAGACGATGGTCGAGGTGGCAACTTCGATGAACGAGTACCTGGACCGTGAGGATTGGCGGGTGCAAGCCAACGCCAACCAGGGGTATTCACTGGGTGGGCTGGTGCTCAATGTGTCGGGCAAGGTCACCGCCAATTACTGGCTGGACGAGGTGTACAACGAGGCCATCGGCCAGGCCCACCGCGAGGCGGATCTGCATGTGCACGACCTCGATATGCTGGCCGGTTACTGCGCGGGCTGGTCGCTGCGCACGCTGTTGCACGAAGGCCTTAATGGCGTGCCCGGGCGGGTCGAAGCCGGTCCGCCGAAGCACTTGAGCAGTGCCTTGGGGCAGATGGTGAATTTCCTGGGCACCCTGCAAAACGAATGGGCCGGCGCCCAGGCGTTCAGTTCGTTCGACACCTACCTGGCGCCCTACGTGCGCAAGGACGGGTTGAGCTTTCAACAAGTGCGACAGGCGATTCAGGAGTTCATCTACAACCTGAACGTGCCCTCGCGCTGGGGCACCCAGACGCCCTTTACCAACCTGACGTTTGACTGGGTGTGCCCGGAAGATTTGCGCGAGCAGATCCCGGTGATCGGCGGCGAAGAAATGCCCTTTGCCTACGGTGACCTGCAGGTGGAAATGGACTTGCTCAACCGCGCCTACATCGAGGTGATGCAGGCGGGTGACGCCAAGGGAAGGGTGTTCACCTTTCCGATCCCGACCTACAACATCACCCATGATTTTCCCTGGGACCGCGAAAACGCTGACCGACTGTTCGAGATGACCGCCCGTTACGGGCTGCCGTATTTCCAGAACTTCCTCAATTCGGACATGCAGCCCAATCAAGTACGATCGATGTGTTGTCGTTTGCAACTGGATGTCCGCGAATTGCTCAAGCGCGGCGGTGGCCTGTTCGGCTCGGCCGAGCAAACCGGATCGCTGGGCGTGGTGACCATCAACTGCGCACGCCTGGGTTACCTGTTCAAAGGCAACGCCAGCGCCTTGCTGCAGCGGCTGGACAGGTTGATGGAGCTGGCGATGGAGAGCCTGGAGGTCAAGCGCAAGGTGATCCAGCACCATATGGACGCCGGTTTGTACCCTTACACCAAGCGCTACCTGGGAACCCTGCGCAATCACTTTTCCACCATCGGCCTTAATGGCCTGCATGAAATGCTGCGCAACTTCAGCGGTGACGAGCAGGGCATGCACACCGAGCAGGGGCGCACGTTTGCCTTGCAGTTGCTGGACCATGTTCGCGCGACCCTGGTGCGCTTCCAGGAAGAAACCGGCCATCTCTACAACCTCGAAGCGACCCCGGCCGAAGGCACCACTTACCGTTTTGCCAAGGAAGACCTCAAGCGTTACCCCGACATTCTCCAGGCCGGCAGCCGCGAGGCGCCGTATTACACCAACTCCTCGCAACTGCCGGCGGGCTTTACCGACGACCCCTTCGAAGCCCTGGAGTTGCAGGATGAACTGCAATGCAAATACACCGGCGGCACGGTGTTGCACTTGTACATGGCCGAGCGGATTTCCTCGGCCAAGGCCTGTAAGCAATTGGTGCGTAAAGCGCTCGGGCGCTTCCGCCTGCCGTACCTGACGGTGACCCCGACGTTCTCCATTTGCCCGGTCCACGGCTACCTCGATGGCGAACACGAGTTCTGCCCCAAATGCGACGAAGCCTTGTTGCGCAAGCAACACTTGAGCACGACCCATTGATTTCGTTTCACTCAACCGCAAGGAGCTACACCATGAATGCACTGCACACATTGCCCCAAGCCCAACGTCAACGTTGTGAAGTCTGGACCCGTGTGATGGGCTATCACCGCCCGGTCTCGGCGTTCAATCCGGGTAAACAGTCCGAGCACCGCGAGCGAGTCCACTTCACCGAATGCGCGGCCTCGGCCGGTCGCCAATGAGTCGAACGCTCAGGGTCGGGGGCATGGTGCCCCTGACCACGCTCGACTATCCGGGCATGCTGGCCTGCGTATTGTTCTGCCAGGGTTGTGCCTGGCGTTGTCGTTACTGCCATAACCCGCAATTGATCCCGCCTCGCGGCAGCGAGGAGGTGGATTGGAGCCGGGTGCTGGCGTTTCTGCAGCGCCGTGAGGACCTGCTCGATGCCGTGGTGTTCAGCGGTGGCGAACCCACGTTGCAGGATGGATTGCTGGCGGCCATGGATACCGTGCGCGCGATGGGTTTTCGTATCGGCCTGCACAGTGCCGGGATCAAGCCGGACGCGTTTGCCAGGGCCGTGGCCTGTGCCGATTGGGTCGGTTTTGACGTCAAGGCGCTGGCCGAGGATTGCCTGGCGGTCACCGGTGTCCGGGGCAGTGGCGTGGCCAACTGGAAAAGTCTGGAGCATCTGCTGGCCAGTGGCGTCGACTATGAGTGTCGCACCACGGTGCATTGGCACTTGCTCTCTCCCACCCGGCTGTTGACCCTCGCCCGACGTTTGAGCGAGCGCGGGGTCAAGCGTTTTGCCGTGCAATTGGTCCGGACCGAACGAATGCTCGATCCGCGCCTGTCGAGTGTTTCATTGCAGTTTGATCAGGTTGAATTGTGGGCGGCCCTGCGTGAGCTGTTTCCAGAATTCGTGTTGCGCGGTTAGTGATCGTTCCCACGCTCTGCGTGGGAATGCCTCAAGGGACGCTCTGCGTCCAGTGACGCGGAGCGTCACGGGCTGCATTCCCACGCAGAGCGTGGGAACGATCTGGAGGGGCCTCAGTTCCAGCCCCAGAATTGCAACCACCAGCCAAACCCCACCCATGCGTTTGCCAGCAGCAGGCAAACACCTGCGCCGCCGCGTCGAGGCAGGGTAATGCCCTGGCGGGCCATGCGTTTCCAGCCCAGGAACAGACTCCAACCGATGGCGCCCAGCAGTAAACAGGCCCTGGCCGGTTGTACCCATTCCAGCAGCAAGCCTTCATAGCGCAACAACTTCACGGTGGTTGCCGACAACCCGAGAAACAGTCCGGCCGCGCCCAAGGGCGTGAGTGTCAGGCTCAAGGGCAAGTACAGCGCCGGGTCACCGGCCAGACGAGCCGCCGCCCGTAGCAGGATCAGCAAACCACCCCCCAACACCAATGCGCTGGCCGTCAGGTACAGAACGATGCTGAAACCGTCGAGCCAGCTGAAACTGTCATTGAGTGTGGGGTAGTGGGTCAACAGCCACCAGGGTGCGTTGTCCTGCAAGGGCCAGAGCAGGTCGTGCCCGATCAGCCATTGCGCGAGGGACTGCTTGAGGGCGATGAACCAGGGGCTGACGGTCCATTGAAACGCCCCCATCGCCAGCCCGATCACGCCGAACAGCAACAAACGCGCATCCCACGGCGACAGGGTGCGTGCCGTCGCGTGGAGGATTTCATGATGGCTGGAACGGGCGATCAATTGCACTGCGTCACGTTGCCCGCTGCAACGTCCGCAGGCATGACAGTCGCTGGCGCCCTGCAGGCGGCGGATGTCCAGCAAGGGCGCGCAATTGGGTGGGGGAAGGCGAGGGCCGGCGTTGTCTTTCCAGCGCTGTTCATCGACTTGAAAGTGCACCGGGGCCAGGCGCGCAAGCAGGGAAAAGACGCCGCTGACCGGGCACAGGTAACGACACCAGACTCGTTTGCCCCTGGCAAACAGCAGGCCGACACCGACGGCGGCGACCGTTGAACCACCCAAAATCAGCAGGGCGGCCTGGGCGTAGTCATACACGCTGATCAGTTGCCCGTAGAGGGTGGTCAGGCAGAACGCCAGGGTTGGCCAGCCGCCCCAGCGCACCCAGCGCGGCACGCCCAAGCCTTTGCCGTACTGGCTGGCCCACTCGCTCAATGAACCTTCCGGGCACAACACACCGCACCAAACCCGGCCGAACAGCACCATCGACAGCAGCACGAACGGCCACCAGAGACCCCAGAACAAAAACTGCGCGAGCAGGGTCAGGTTGTTGATGATCCGGGCGTGGCTGTCCGGTGTCGGCAATAGCGCCGGCAGCACCAGCAGTACTGCATAGAACAGAACAACCAGCCACTGCACCGCGCGAATCACCTTGGCGTGGCGCCGCATGCCATCGCCCAGGCGCTGCAACCAGCGATTGTGCCGACTCAGCCCGGGCATGGGACGGCCTTCGCGGTGCGTTGATGCAACCAGCTGCCGACCGCCAGCCAATAACCGCTCAACACCAGCACCGTCAGGCCGCTGGGGGCTGCGCGGTAACCGGTCAGGCTGGCCAGGAAACTGCCCAGGCCACGGCTATCATTGAGCACTGAACGACTGTCCCACAGTGCTTCGCCGATCAGCCCATAGGCCCAGTCCGGCAAATCCATGGCCTGCAACTGGCCGCCGATTCGCTCGGTGCCGCTGACCAGTAACGCTGCACCGAGCAGCAGCAAAACGACTTCGCTGACGGCAAAGAACCGTCGCCACGAAATGAGTCGACGCGTGCTGTGCAGCAACCCGATGGTGAGCCCCGACAGCGCCAGCCCGGCGCCTGCGCCGACGGCAAACAGGCCCAGCGCCGGACCTTGCAGGCGGGCACCGGCACCGTACAGAAAAACCACGGTTTCGCTGCCTTCGCGGCTGACGGCGAGCATGGCCAGGAGCATCAGACCCACGCCACCCTGACGGGCCAGTTGGCTGTCGGCCCGATGGTGCAGGTCTGCCTTGAGCGTGCGTGCGTTGCGGTGCATCCAGCCGACCATTTGCACCATCAGCGCACTGGCCACCAGCGCCAGCGAAGCCTGGAACCACTCGTTGGCAGAACCGCTCATGGCGTCACCGGCAAACAGAATCAGCAACGCCAGCAGGCCCGAGAGCATCAACCCCAGGGTGACGCCCGCCCACACGTAGCGGGTCAGGCGACGGGCTTGTATTTGCTGGCTGGCCCAGGCCTGGAGGATGCCGATCACCAGTAGCGCTTCGACACTTTCACGCCAGACGATGAACATTGATTGATTCATGGACACTCCGTGGCTGAGCCAACTATTTCGCGAGAATGGCGCCTTCGGGCAACTGCGGATTGAAGTCGTCGAAGAACGGGTAACTGCCGGGCTTGAGGGGGTGAATGACAACGAACGTCGTCACCCCCGGTGACAGCACCTTCTCGACCCGCAGTGGCGTGCTTTCGAACTCCGCCGGACCTTCGCCGATGTTCTTCAGGATGATCTTGAAACGTTGTCCGGCCGGCACTTCCAGCAGGGCGGGGATGAAGTGCCCGTCACGCAGGCTCAACTCGATGCTGGGTAGTTGGGCCTGAGCCATGAGCGGCATGACCGAGCAGGCCAGAATCAACCCGGCCAGGCGTCGATGAACCGGGCCCGGGCGCCTCGGTTCAGGCTTCTGGTGTGTGTGGCGGCTCATTCAATAACCACCTTTTTTTCCGATCCCGGCATAGATGAATTCGTAGTGCAGCGCACACTGTTCGAACCAGGGTTCGACGCCGGTTTCCTTGTCGGTATGACGACCCAGGGAGCCATGTCCGCCGGGAGGCAGAAGGGTAAAGGTCAGCCGGTATTTGCCAGGGCCTTGCAACTTCACATTGTCACCATAGTGCGGGCCGTCGTTGGCGACCATGGCGTGAAAATCGCCAGTGATCGGTGGCTCGCTGCCCTGTTTTTGCAGACTGAAAGCCACGTTCAGGTAGGGCACGAAACTGCCTTCCTGAAAGCCCTGGCGATTGTCGGCCGTGGCGCGGATATCGGCTTCCAGGTGGATGTCGGAATCAGCGGTCGCGCGCATCATGCCGGCAGGCGCCATTTCGATCGGTTGCAAGTACACCGCGCCGACTTCCAGCCCCGGGCACAGCTGGGGTTCGCCAATCGGGTATTCCTTGGCGTGGGCTTGGGGGGCGAGCAACAGCAGGGAAAAGGACAGCGCGAGGGAGGTACGCATGAGGGTTTCCAGAAGGGCTGAGAAGTGAGAGCCCGAGTCTAAAAAACCTGAGTGAGAATAATAATGATTATGGTCAATTTTCGTAGCAATAGTCCGGGCGATGCCAGCGCACGCACGAGTAAAAAGGGCAGGGTGACTGAGCGTAATTGACCTGCATCAAGGGCGGTTGAGGCCGGGCGCGGTAGGTTACATACCTACCCTTCGATCATGCGGGTACCGCCATGGCCAAGCCCTTTCCCATCAGCCCAAAACATCCCGAACGTATTTGCTGGGGGTGCGACCGTTATTGTGCGGCGACCGCTCTGGCCTGCGGCAATGGTGCTGACCGCACGATGCATCCGGCCGAGATGATCGGTGACGATTGGTACCTGCATGGCGATTGGGGCATTGAGCTGCCCATTGTCACCGACAAGGCGGTGGACCCAGAGCCCATCGCGCCTGAAAACCCGCAATAGTCGAAACCCCCACCGACCCCTCTGTCATGAAATGAAAAGCCATTGTCGTCTGATGAGAAGCGGTTCATCAGGCGTCATCCTACAGTCCAATCAGCGCAATTCGACGCACAAGCCAACATTGCAGATTGGAGAATAAGAAATCATGGCCAAAGCCGTTCGCTTTTACGAAACCGGTGGTCCCGAAGTCCTTCGTTATGAAGAGGTCGAAGTCGGCGATCCTGGTCCAGGCCAGGTTCGTCTCCGTCATGTAGCCGTTGGCCTGAACTATGCCGACACCTACTTCCGCAACGGCACCTACCCGATTCCTATGCCCAACGGCATGGGGGTTGAAGCTTCCGGTGTGGTCCAGGCCGTCGGGGAAGGCGTGACCAATGTTCAAGTGGGGGATCGTGTCACGTACACCGGTTTTCTCAACACCTTGGGGGCTTACAGCACCGAGCGCCTGATCGCGGCTGCACCGCTGATCAAGTTGCCGGAAACCATCAGCTTCGAAACAGCCGCCGCCATGACCATGCGCGGCCTGACGTCGTCGTACCTGATGCGCCGCATCTACGACTTCAAACCCGGTGACAGCATTTTGCTGCACGCCGCCGCTGGCGGTGTCGGCCTGATCGTTTCGCAGTGGGCCAAGCTGCTCGGCCTGAATGTCATTGGCACCGTGTCCACCGACGTCAAAGGCGAAATCGCCAAGACCCACGGTTGCGACCATGTGATCAATTACAGCCATGAAGACGTCGCCGCACGCGTTCGTGAATTGACCGACGGCGTGGGCGTCAACGTGGTGTTCGACAGCGTTGGCAAGAACACCTTCGAGGGCTCGCTGGACTCGCTCAAGCGTCGTGGCCTGATGGTGTGTGTCGGTACTGCATCCGGTCCGATTCCGCCGTTCAATCCAGCGCTGCTGGCGATGAAAGGCTCGCTGTACATGACGCGCCCAGCCCTGGCCGACTACATCGCCGACCCGGCGGAAAAAGCCGAGCTGGCCGGCGAATTGTTCGACCACGTTGGCAGCGGTCGGATCAAGATCGAGATCAACCAGCACTACGCCTTGCAAGATGCCGTCCAGGCCCATCGCGACCTGGAGTCACGCAAGACCACCGGCTCTTCGATTTTCGTCATTTAAGGAGTTGCCAGCCATGAAAGTCGAACAATTGAGCTGCAACATCGGCGCCGAACTGATCGGCGTCAACCTCGCTGACGCGGTGCACGACGACGGTCTTTTTGCCGAGATTCGTGCCCAGTTGCTGAAGCATCGGGTGGTGTTCCTGCGCGATCAGGACATCAGCCGTGCCGAACACGTGGCCTTCGCCCGTCGTTTCGGCGAGCTGGAAGATCACCCGGTGGCCGGCAGCGACCCGGATCATCCGGGGCTGGTGCGCATCTACAAAAATCCGGACCAGCCAATGGACCGCTACGAAAACGCCTGGCACACCGACGCCACCTGGCGCGAGGCTCCGCCGCTGGGTTGCGTGCTGCGCTGCGTGGAGTGCCCGCCGGTAGGCGGCGACACCATGTGGGCCAACATGGTCGTGGCCTATGAGAACTTGCCGGAAGACGTGAAGCTGAAGATCGCCGACCTGCGTGCCCGGCACAGCATCGAGGCGAGCTTTGGTGCGGCCATGCCGATCGAAAAGCGTCTGGCGCTCAAGGCGATGTACCCGGATGCCGAGCACCCGGTGGTGCGCACTCACCCGGAAACCGGGGAGAAGGTGCTGTTCGTCAACGCCTTCACCACTCACTTCAGCAACTACCACACCCCTGAGAGGGTGCGCTTTGGCCAGGACGCCAACCCTGGCGCCGGCGAGCTGCTGCGCTACCTGATCAGCCAGGCGTACATCCCTGAGTATCAAGTGCGCTGGCGCTGGAAGCCGAACAGCATCGCCATCTGGGACAACCGCAGTACCCAGCATTACGCCGTCATGGATTACCCGCCGTGCCATCGCAAGATGGAACGCGCCGGGATTATCGGTGACAAGACGTTCTGATCGAAGACCCACATTCATATTTGTAGATACGCCTGCCAGGCATGACCGGCAGGCGGACAATCATAAAAACTGGAGTTACTCATGCAATTTCTCGACGATTCGCTGCACCCGGAAAACATGGAAAAAGTGGTCATCACCGTGGCCCCGTACGGCCCTGAGTGGATGCCGGAAGACTTCCCGGAAGACATCCCGCTGACCATGGACGAACAAGTCCAGAAAGCGGTCGAGTGCTACGAAGCCGGTGCCACGGTTCTGCACCTGCACGTGCGTGAACTGGACGGCAAGGGCTCCAAGCGTCTGTCCAAGTTCAACGAATTGATTGCCGGCGTACGCGAAGCGGTGCCGGACATGATCATCCAGGTCGGCGGTTCGATTTCGTTCGCCCCTGAAAGCGATGGCGAAGCCGCCAAATGGCTGTCTGACGATACCCGTCACATGCTGGCCGAGCTGACGCCAAAACCGGATCAGGTCACGGTGGCGATCAACACCACCCAGATGAACATCATGGAATTGCTGTACCCGGAATACCTGGAAGGTACTTCCCTGGCCAACCCTGCCTATCAGGCTGCCTACAGCGAAATGACCGTGCCGGCCGGCCCAGCCTGGGTTATCGAGCACCTTAAGCGTCTGATGGACAATGACATCCAGCCGCACTTCCAGCTGACCGGCATGCACGCTCTGGAAACTCTGCAGCGTCTGGTGCGCAAGGGCCTTTACAAAGGTCCATTGAACCTGACCTGGATCGGCATCGGCGGCGGTTTCGACGGTCCTAATCCGTTCAACTTCTTCAACTTCATCCACCGCGTACCGGACGGCTGCACCCTGACGTCCGAGTCGCTGCTCAAGAACGTGCTGCCGTTCAATACCATGGCGATGGCCATGGGCATGCATCCGCGCGTTGGCAACGAAGACACTATCATTGATCACAAGGGCGAGCGTTTTGGTTCGGTCGCACAGATCAAGCAAACCGTGCGCATCGCTCATGAGCTGGGTCGCGAAATCGCTACCGGCAAAGAAGCCCGTGAGATTTATCGCATCGGCGTGAAGTACGACACTATCGAAGAAACCCTGTTGGCCAACGGCATGGCCCCCAACCGCAAGGCTGGGCAAAAAGGTGTGCCGCAACGCGGCTGACCGACAGCGGGAGCGGGGGGCCTTGGCCTCCCGCTCGCTGCAGTGAAATACGCTCGATAACAAAAATAATAGAAAGTTTCGAGGAGGCTGCATGGCCTTTCACCCAATCGCCGATGGCGATGACGACACCAGTGGTGTCGGCGTTGCGCGCAAATATGCCTGGATCGTCTTCGCACTGACGTTCGGCTTGTTGATTTCCGATTACATGTCACGCCAAGTGCTGAACGCAGTATTCCCGATGCTCAAGGGCGAGTGGGCCTTGACTGACGGCCAGCTCGGCTTGCTCAGCGGCATTGTTGCCTTGATGGTCGGCCTGCTGACCTTTCCTTTGTCGTTGATGGCTGACCGCTTCGGACGCGTTAAAAGTCTGGCGCTGATGGCGCTGTTGTGGAGTATCGCCACGCTGGGTTGCGCGTTGGCGCAGGACTACCAGCAAATGTTTATCGCCCGCTTCATGGTGGGTGTAGGTGAGGCCGCCTATGGCAGCGTCGGTATTGCCGTGGTGATTTCGGTGTTTCCGAAACACATGCGCGCAACGCTGGCCAGTGCCTTTATGGCGGGCGGTATGTTCGGTTCGGTGTTGGGCATGGCTTTGGGCGGCGCTATTGCGGCCAAGCTGGGCTGGCGCTGGTCGTTTGCCGGCATGGCCTTGTTTGGTCTGCTGCTGGCGGTGCTTTACCCGATCATCGTCAAGGAAGCGCGCATCGCCCCCCAGCGTGCCGTACAAGCCGGCAAAAAAGTCAGCGCGGTGGTCAAGCGTCCTCTGCGCACGTTGTGTTCCAGCCCTTCGGTGATTGCGGCTTACATCGGCAGTGGCTTGCAGCTGTTCGTCGGCGGCACCGTAATCGTATGGATGCCCAGCTACCTCAACCGTTACTACGACATGCCGACCGACAAGGCTGGCGGCATGGCGGCGATTATTGTCCTGTGCAGCGGCGCCGGGATGATCCTGTGCGGCATGCTCAGCGATCGCATGTGCCGCCAGTCGGCGGAGCGCAAGGTCGCGCTGGCCATCGCCTATTGCCTGGGCAGTTGCCTGCTGTTGTCCGCGGCATTCGCCTTGCCGCCGGGGCCTGCGCAATTGCTGTTGATTTGCCTGGGCATGTTGATTGCTGCCGGTACGACCGGGCCTGCCGGTGCAATGGTTGCCAACCTGACCCATTACTCGGTCCACGGTACGGCGTTTGCCACGCTGACGCTGGCCAACAACTTGCTCGGCCTGGCGCCGGGGCCGTTCATCACCGGCAAGGTGTCCGACATGATCGGCTTGCAGGGGGCGTTCCAGTTGGTGCCGCTGGTGAGCATCGCGGCAGCGGCCGTGTTCTTTTTTGCCAAGTGCCATTACCAAAAAGACATTGCCCGGTTGGCGGGTGAGCAGGTCAACGATTCAGTGAGTAACAAAGCGGTGTTAGAGGTGAAGGTGTGAGTGGTCGTTTACGTATAGATGTGTTTTTCGATTTCATCTGCCCATGGTGTTTGATCGGAAAGCGCCAACTGGAACGCGCACAGGAGCTGCTGCGCTTGCAGCACCCCGACGTGCTGATTACCACCGTATGGCATGGGGTGCAGTTGCTGCCTCATCTGCCGGTACAGGGTGAGCCGTTCGCACAGTTCTACCTCAACCGTCTGGGCAGTGCCGAAGCCGTAGCGATGCGTCAGGCCCAGGTGAAACAGGCCGCGAACTCGGTAGGGGTGGCGATCGATTTGGGTCGCATTGCCACGATGCCCAACACGGCAGATGCCCATCGTCTGCTGGCGCATGCCAACACACGGGGGAGCAGGGCCCAGCGCGATCTGTTGCTTGAACGTCTGTTCGCCGCGTACTTCCAGAACGGCGAAGACCTGGGTTGCCGCGAGACCTTGATCGCTATCGCCCAGTCGTGTGGTTACGACGCTGACGCGGTAAAGAATTACCTGCAAGACGAATCCGGTCCCTTTGTCGGTAATGAAGTGGGGGGCTCCAGCGGTGTGCCGAGCTTTCAGTTCGACCGCCGGATAACCATGGTCGGCGCGCAGCCGCCCGAGGCGCTGCTTGGCGCCATGATCGACGCCTTGCACGAAAGCCAGCGCGAGCGGTCACCGTCATGACCATTCGTGTCCCCGTACCTGCGGGAAAACTGCCGCAGGCGGGTGGTCGTGCGCTGTTCGAATTCGATAGCAAAAGCCTGGCGTTATTCAACGTCGAGGGCGAGTTGTTTGCCATCGATGACAGTTGCCCGCATCAGGGCGCCTCGCTGTGTGGCGGGCGTCTCGATGGCCGGGTGGTCCAATGCTGTGCCCATGGCCTGCGCTTCGATCTGCGCAGTGGCTACCTGCTTAATTCCACCGCGCTCAAGGTCAACAACTACCCGGTCGAAGTCATCGACGGCCAGGCTTTTATCGTCATCGTTTCTGAGGAGTCCGCGCCATGAGCGCCATCGCTCTCACCCGTATCCATAGCCGAACACGCGAACTGGCCCCGGGGTTTATCGTTAGTCTGATCGTGGCGGCAGCCGCTTCGTTTTTGTCCGAGCACTACGGTGCACCGGTGATGCTGTTTGCCTTGCTGCTGGGCATGGCGCTGAATTTCCTCGCCGGTGAAGGCGTGTGCAAAGCGGGTATCGAATTTACCGCGCGCACCGTGTTGCGCATCGGCGTGGCCCTGCTGGGTATGCGCATTACCCTTGAGCAGATTGCCGGGCTGGGCTGGAAGCCTGTAGCGCTGGTGGTGACTCTGGTGGTGGTGACCATTGGCGTTTCGGTGATCGCGGCCAAGCTGCTGGGATTCCAGCGTTTGTTCGGCATGCTCACCGGTGGCGCGACGGCGATTTGCGGCGCTTCGGCTGCGTTGGCGCTGGCGGCGGCTTTGCCCAATCATCCGCAGAAGGAACGCGCCACACTGTTTACCGTCATTGGTGTGTCGGCCCTGTCGACCATGGCAATGATTGTTTATCCAATGATTGCCAACTGGTTTTCATTGTCACCGCAAATGGCGGGTATTTTCCTCGGCGCCACCATCCACGATGTGGCCCAGGTGGTCGGTGCCGGTTACAGCATGTCGACCGAAACGGGCGATACGGCCACGGTGGTCAAGCTGATGCGGGTTGCGATGCTCCTGCCGGTGATCGTCTGTGCGGCCATGGTAACGCGCATGCAGGGCGTCGAAACCGGAGGCAAGCGACCGCCTCTGCTGCCGTGGTTCGCCGTCGGTTTTCTGCTGCTGGCTTGCATCAACAGCACAGGCTGGGTGGTCCCAGCCGTGCAAGGCACGGTCAATGAACTGTCGCGCTGGTGCCTGGTGGTGTCCATCAGTGCCCTGGGCATGAAGACTCAGCTCAAGGAACTGGCCGCCGTCGGCATCAAGCCCATCCTCCTGATGATAGGGGAGACGGTGTTCCTCGTTGTCCTGGTGCTGCTGTTGCTGCGCTGGGGGTTCTGAGCCCGGTCTGAATCCGTTTTATGGCAGGGCCGCATTGCGTTTGACTCCTCAGCGCTTTGCGGTTCTCGGTCGGTGTCACAAACATCGGCTTTTGGCGGCGACTGTACAGCAGTCGCCGTTTTTTTCGTTGAACGGACCAGCGTACTTGTTCGACTACCAATTTTCTCGGTAGTCAAAAGAGATTTGGTAGTCAGAATCGGTGATTTCAATGGTGTGGCGAAAGTAAGGTTGGATAATGGCGACCCATTGTCTATCAACATTAAAACCTCCGTTGTTAATGTTGTTCTCCAGGGGGATTCCGAGAGCATCAAGTACTGATTCATCATCGCCCAGATCATCAGAGAACTCTTCGCCCTCAAAACTTTCCGTTTGCTTGTCAAACCATTCCAGCCTTAGTTTTAATCCCATCGTCGTCTCACAAGTATTTTTTAGGAATATTTCGTTCAGATTTCTGATCGTTCCCACGCTCCTGCGTGGGAATGCATCCAGTGACGCTCCGCGTCACCGTTGCGTAGAACTTAGGCTTGGAGTCGTGGACGGAAAGCGAAGCGTCCACGGCGGCATTCCACACGGAGAGTGGGACCGATCAAGAACCCCGACAGGTGACTGGTCGGGGTTTTTAGTGCCTGGTGTGGTCAAATATCCCAAATTCGATATTGTTAGTCGTTGCTACAGAGTCCCATGTAATACATCAGGTCTTTTCTTAAGGGGTCACCCACCAAGCCCATAATCACACTGGCTTGATCGGGAGAGAGTGTGTACTCACCCATAGGTACATCCCACAAGGTTGACCAGCCCATGACGTTCAACACGGCATCCTCTAAGGCTTGCGGCACATCCTTTTCATATTGCAATGAATTGTCGGGATTCGACTCGGGGAAAAATCCGCTGATTGCGATAAATGTCATTTTTGTCCCTCGTCATTACTTCGTTGATGTCCGTCTTTCAGGTTTTGCTTTTCCGGTCTGTTTGCCAGTTTTTGCATCAAATTCCCCTAAGTGATCCCCTGCCCAGTTGTACACTTCGACGGCGCCATGTTGGTAATCCCACTCATAAATGCGCTTCTTACTTTCCCAGCGTTTTCGATTTCCTTTAGTCCGAACCGGATTCGCGTCGGGGAATGCCGGTAGAGTTTTTGGTGGAGGATGATAGCTGTGGTCACCACTGATAGGCCTTGCCACCACCACGTATAACGGCTTCACCCCCGACCCCACCGGAAACACAAGAATGAAGTCCTTGTACTCAGGCGGATACACCGGGTTGACGATAATGCTGTCCGCCGCCGGCGTAGGCGGATACACCCAAATGTGCGGCGC
>Ga0157370_10003733_pt1 | contig 17802 bp, 19 predicted proteins | sample C35metaG_FD_113463 | JGI IMG/M metagenome (GOLD analysis project Ga0157370, IMG submission 113463) | Corn rhizosphere microbial communities from Kellogg Biological Station, Michigan, USA - C3-5 metaG | ecosystem: Host-associated > Plants > Roots > Rhizosphere > Soil | place: USA: Michigan...
AGGACAGGCAGTAGCATACCTTGAGGAACATGCTAAGTAATCATCTTATTTTAACTTTGCAGGCAAGCTTATGGAATTAAAAAGAGTAGTAGTAACCGGATTGGGTGCCATAACGCCATTGGGTAAAAACGTTCCTGAATATTGGGAAGGTCTTTCCAGTGGTGTTTCCGGCGCTGATTATATCCAACAATTTGATTGCGCGAAATTTAAAACCAGGTTTGCCTGTGAGGTTAAAAATTTTGAAGCCACAGATTATCTGGAAAGAAAAGAAGCGCGCAAACTGGATCGTTTCACACAATTTGCTTTAATAGCAAGCGATGAGGCTGTAAAAGACTCCGGAATTTCAAAAGAGAATGTAAATCCAGACAGGGTTGGAGTAATTTTTGGCAGTGGCATCGGTGGCATCACCACCTTCCAGGACGATGTAATGGAGTTTGCACGCGGCGATGGTACTCCGCGCTTTAATCCTTTCTTCATTCCCAAAATGATTCTTGATATTGCAGCAGGTCAGATTTCCATGCGCTATGGATTTCGCGGGCCAAATTTTGCAGTTGTAAGTGCCTGCGCCAGCAGTACCAATGCAATTATTGATGCTTATGATAATATTCGTTTGGGGAAAGCTGATATCGTTCTCACGGGCGGAAGTGAAGCGGTTATTTCCGAATCCGGGGTTGGCGGATTTAATGCGATGAAAGCATTAAGCGAACGTAATGACGACCCCAAAACTGCCTCCCGGCCATTTGATAAAGACAGAGATGGCTTTGTAATGGGGGAAGCTGCAGGATTATTGATTTTGGAAGAACTGGAACATGCAAAAGCAAGAGGTGCAAAAATTTATTGCGAAATAGCCGGTGGCGGCGCTTCTGCAGATGCATATCACATTACCGCTCCTCATCCCGAAGGACTGGGTGCAAAAAATGTAATGCATGCAGCATTGGACGAAGCAGGAATGCAGCCCGAAGATATTGATTACATCAATGTTCATGGCACTTCCACACCCCTGGGCGACATTGCTGAAACCAAAGCGATATTAAATGTTTTTGGAGAAAGCGCACACCACCTGAATATCAGTTCTACAAAATCTATGACCGGCCATTGCCTGGGAGCCGCCGGAGTTATTGAAGCACTGGCTTGCATACTGGCCGTTACAAAAGATATTGTGCCTCCGACCATTAATCATTTTACCGACGACCCTGCTTTTGACCCAAAATTGAATTTTACCTTTAATAAAGCACAGAAAAGAGAAGTGAGGGCGGCATTGAGCAATACTTTTGGTTTTGGAGGACACAATGCATCTGTTATCATCAAGAAGTACAAACCGTAAATCAATAAAATACTTTTATGGATAATCCTTCAGAAATTTCGACAGCCGAAATTCACAACTTCCTGGTTCGCCGCCTTGGAGAAAAAGAAGCGGATGAAATAATGGAATACATTCAAAGTGAAATTGATAAAAATGTTGTGGCCAAAGGAGATGAAACAAGATTGGAAATTGATCGCTGGCGCAATGAACTGAAGGATAACTTTGCAACAAAAACAGATCAGCTAAACTTTGAAAAAAAATTAATAAAAAGGGTTTCTGCAGTAGAAGGAACGATTATTATATGGGCGTTTGTATTTTGGTTTACACTGATAATTGCCATGTATATTATTTTTAAATTTATACAGTAATACTGGTTTCCCGAACAAACAATTCTCCGGGTTTCTTTTCTTTTTTATATATTTTAATCTTTTACCCGTGATTAAAATGTTATAAATAATTCATTTCCTTGCAATTTTATTATCTTCGTTTCTTCCCTGTTTTTATCTGAATAGGGTAATTAAAAGTGGTCTATAGATTATGAACGAATTAAAATCATTAAAAAACAATGGAACAACTTCTCCCCATAATAGTGGGTGCCATAGCATTAATTGCGGGCATCATTTTGGGTAAAATACTATTTGCAAAAAACACAAAACAACTCTTAGAAACTGCAGAACAACAAGCTCAACAAATTATTTCCGATGCACAGTCAAAAGCAGAAACGCTCAAAAAAGAAAAACAACTGGAAGCAAAAGAACATTTTGTTCAATTAAAATCAGAGCATGAAAAAGCAGTCCTTCAAAGAAATCAAAAACTAAATGATGCTGAAAACCGCATCAAGCAAAAAGAACAATTAATTAATCAAAAGGATCAGAATGTAGAGCGCATCATCAAGGAAAATGAGGTGATTAAGCAAAACCTGAACCGGCAGATTGAAGTGGTGAACATCAAGCGTACGGAACTGGAAAAACACCAGGAAGAGCATATTAAACGGCTGGAAAAAGTTTCCGGACTTTCTGTGGAGGAAGCTAAGGCTCAATTGATTGAAACCTTAAAAAATGAGGCAAATTCGCAAGCGCTAAGCATTCAACAGGAAATTGTTGATGACGCTAAATTACGCGCAAATAAAGAAGCGCGGAAAATTATCATTCAAACAATCCAGCGCACTGCCGCAGAAACGGCGATTGAAAATGCGATTACCGTTTTCAATCTTGAATCAGATGAAATAAAAGGCTCTATCATTGGCCGCGAAGGAAGAAATATCCGCGCTATTGAAGCAGCAACCGGCGTTGATCTGATTGTAGATGACACCCCGGAAGCGATTATTCTTTCCTGCTTTGATCCCTTGCGCAGGGAAATTGCCCGGCTTTCTTTGCAAAGATTAGTGGCAGATGGGCGTATTCACCCTGCACGCATTGAAGAAGTGGTGGAAAAGACACGTAAACAGATTGAAGACCAAATTATGGAAATCGGTGAGCGGACTGTAATAGAACTGGGCATTCACGGGCTACATAAAGAATTAGTCAGAATCGTAGGAAAAATGAGGTTTCGTTCTTCTTACGGTCAAAATTTATTGATGCACAGCCGGGAAGTAGCAAATCTTTGCGGAATAATGGCGGCAGAATTAGGCATGAATGCAAAACTGGCAAAGCGCGCCGGCTTACTGCACGATATTGGAAAGGTGCCTGATGAAGAAACTGAATTAAGCCATGCACTGCTCGGAATGAAACTCGCAGAAAAATATGGTGAAAATCCGGCAGTTTGTAATGCAATCGGAGCACATCATGATGAAGTGGAAATGCAATATGTGATTTCTCCTGTAGTTCAGGCTTGCGACTCAATGAGTGGCGCAAGGCCGGGAGCACGTCGCGAAATCATGCAACAATATCTGCAGCGCATCAAAGACCTGGAAAACCTGGCGCTTGCATACCAGGGGGTAGAAAAAGCTTATGCAATTCAAGCCGGACGTGAACTTCGTGTAATTGTAGAATCAGAAAAAGTAACTGATACGGAAAGCGATAAATTAAGTTTTGAAATAGCACAAAAGATTCAGGCAGAAATGGTTTATCCGGGACAAATAAAAGTAACGGTAATCCGGGAAAAGAGGGCTGTGAATGTGGCGAGGTAATGTCCTGATTAGCTTATGTGCTGATGTGCCAATGAAGAAATGTGAACATGTGAAAATTGGAAAATGTGAAAATTCGCGAAATAAGAAACGTAAATTGCATGTATTTCTTATTTTGCTGTAGCTGTGAAGATTCATGAAAAACTTTAAAAAACAATAGTACATTTTATCAAAATTCGCTTACCTTTGCACTCCTAAAATAAAAAGCCATGAATGCAGTTGCATTTGTTCACGAACAATTGACCTCAAAAAAAGAATTGCCCAAGTTTAAAGCGGGTGACAATATTACTGTAAATTATAAAATTCAGGAAGGTAATAAGGAAAGAATCCAGAGCTTCAAAGGCGATGTTATCAAGCGCCAGGGTGAAGGTGGAACCGCTACTTTTACTGTCCGTAAAATAAGCGATGGCGTTGGTGTAGAACGTTTATTTCCTGTTTTTTCACCAAATATTGAAAGTATCAAACTGCATAAAGTAGGTAAAGTACGACGTGCGAAATTGTATTTCCTCCGGGACAGAAGCGGTAAGAGCGCCAGGATTAAAGAAAAGAGAATTAAGTAAGAATTGAAAAAATAATTACAAAAAATGACCGGGAAGCTTTTGTTTCCCGGTTTTTTTTTATATTTTACGTGCGCAAAACAAAAAATAATCGACTTTTGCTTTTTTATTTCTATGAAAAAAATTATTCCATTAGTTATTTTATTATCCATTTTATTATTTTCCTGTGCCCGTGGTATTACCCCATACCAGGCTGCTAATGGGAAAGCAAAATGCGGGCGGTATCTAAAATAAATTGTAAAAATTGCCGCTTTAACGGCCCATGGAATACCTTACATAAATCCATTTGTAGAACGTCCTTCATTATACAAAGATGCAGTTTGAGATGGTCTCCATTAATCCATCAAAAGCTTCTTCTGCGAATTCAAAGATGGGTTTTTAGTGCTCTATTCACTTTGATACCACTCATCGGCCATAATTCCGTAAATACGAACAATGCCAATTTAAATTGGTTGAATTTACAGAATCAATTTCAATTCCTCCGGCACAGGCTTCACTTTTTTTATTTCATAATTATAGCAAACCATTCCTGTTTTTGAAAGAGCAATAATAATTTTCTGACCGCCCCTGTTTACTGAAATTTCATAAAAAAGCTCAAAAGAAACATGTGTGATTTCACCTGAAAATATTTTTATTTCAAAAAGATCATTGTAGAATGATTCGTTTTTAAATTCTACTAAAAGCTCACTCATAATAAGTGCCGTTCCGGCTACATCTAATTCTGTAAAACCGTGCTTTTTTAAAAATTGCACCCGCGCTTCATGAATAATTTCTACGATGGAATTGTTGCCAACGTGATTGCCGTAATTAATATCGGTAATGCGGACAGGAATAAAAACAGAGGTAAGTAATTTTTGTGGAAGTTCAATTTTTAAACGTGCCATTTTGTGAAACTTTATTCTATATTTTCACTGTTGGCGGCTAATTGTATCAGGTCAATAAAGTTGACGGAAGTAGGTGAAATCGTACTCGCCAGCATAATTTTTTGCCATTTATTGATTTTTTTATTCCAAACAGGTCTGGGTGGAAATTCATTGTCTGCAGAAATAATCAGCGTAGCTACTTTTGGTGAGATTTTTACCGGCTGACCTTCAGGATTAGCGACAGTCAGATATTTTTTGCTGGTGTTTTGAGTAGGATTTTTAGAGATAATTTCCTTTTTTTCCTGTGGATTATGAATAATTGATTCTAAAATTTTTTGATTTAAATTGATAGAATCTTTTATTTTTTCCGCTAATAATTCATGTGTTGATACAATATTTGCAGTAGATTTTGATTCTTTGTTTTTTTTAAAAAATAAAGAACCTACAAAAATAATTACCACCGAAGCAGCAGCAGTAGCGCCATAGAAAAGAAATTTGGATTTTTTATGCGTATGTAAGTTTATCACTTTTTCATTCTGCAGCTCTTCTGCAATATGATCCCATGTCTCCTCGGGGGGAGGAGTTTCATAATTATAAAGTTTATTTTTAAAATCTTGCATGATAATATTACCTGCTCTTTTTAGAATTTTCCACCCTTGTTTCAATTATTTTTTTTAAAACACCTTTTGCCCGTGCCAGTTGGGATTTGCTGGTTCCTTCTGTTATTCCAAGCATGTCTGCAATTTCTTTATGCGAATATCCTTCAATAACATGCATATTAAAAACCTGTTTATATCCTGGCGATAATTCGTTGATTATATTCATAATATCTTTTGCGGCAAGAGAATCAAGCGCATCAAGGCTGTCATCCTCAATTGTATTTTCCTGCACCTCTGTTACGTGATATAATTTTACTTTTTTTCTATAATGTTCAATGGAGGTATTGATAAAAATCCTGCGTATCCAGCCTTCAAAAGAACCTTCTGCACGAAACTTATGTAAACTTTTATAAACTTTGATGAATCCTTCCTGTAAAACGTCGTTTGCATCTTCCGTATTTTCAGAATATCTTAGGCAAACTGCATACATCATCGAAGAAAATCTATCATAAAGTAACCGCTGCATCTGGGGGTCAGCATCTATACATCCTTTTATTAAGTCGCTTTCAGAAGGAATATGGTTGCTTTGAGCAGTCAAATTTTTGAGGTGTTTTTCTAAAATAATATTGGTTAAAAAATCAGGATTGCTTTTTTAAAAAAGTTATCAGCTTTTCTATAGCTTTTTTTCTATGACTGAAAATATTTTTTTCTTCCATCGTCATTTCTGCAAAGGTTTTTGCAGAACCGTCAGGAATAAAAACCGGGTCATAGCCAAAGCCTGATGCGCCCCTTCTTTCTGCAATAATAATGCCTTTGCATATACCTTCAAAAATTTTTTCTTTCCCATTCAGAATCAGACAAATGACTGTCCGGAATTGCGCTTTACGGCTATTTTTATTTTCTAATTTTCTTAACAGTTTGTCAATATTATTTTCAAAAGACCTCCTTTCACCGGCATATCGGGCGCTTTTTACTCCCGGTTCACCATTCAAAGCTTCCGCCTCCAGGCCGGTATCTTCTGAAAAACAATTTTGGTTTGTAAGCTGATAAACCACCCTTGCTTTTTCCCGGGCATTTTCTTCTATCGTATCATAAGGTTCCGGAATGTCAATTTCAATTGCAGCTTCTTTGAGAGAAATTACCATGAATTTTCCTTCAAGAATCGCTTTTACTTCTGAAACTTTATTAGGATTATTGGTTGCAAAAATTAACTGATTCATTTATTTAAAAATAATTTTTGAAGGCTTAGCCATAAATCTTTTTTCAGATTTTTATTTTCTAAAAATTCAGCAAGCGGCGGGACAGTCAGGAAGAATTGTTGCTGAAATTGCTGAATTTGAAAAAAAGGAATCGCAAATGGTAAATCCATTTCAGCAGTAGAAATACCAAAGAGTAAAATGATTTTTGGCTGAAAATGATCATCGAATTGACTATACTGATAATGATTGTAATGATAATTTACCAATGCAATGTCCGCCATAGAAAGTTTGCAGGCAATTACCAGGTTTGACAGCATTTCCATTTCATTATCCGGTAAAAATTTATGCTCTGGTTCATTTACTAAAAAGAGAATATTTTTCTGGTTTTCTCCCAAACTGCTGATATTTATTTCTTTTGAAACTTCAGTTCCGGCCTTGATTCCGGTGTTTCCGACCAGGTTTTTTTCAAAAAGTATTTGGAAGGCAATATCAGAAAGCTGGATGTTATTTAAGCTCATAAAAGTATTTTAGCTCCTCTTTTTTTCGTTTCTTTGTGGCAAATTTAAATGATATGGTTGCTACTGAAGATTTTAAAATTACGAAAACTAAAAATAGTAAGTTAGGCACATTAGACCTCAATAATATTCCTTTCGGAAAATATTTCACCGACCACATGCTTGAAGTAAATTATGACAAAGGCGAATGGGGAACCGTAGAAATAAAACCTTATCAGCCGATAATGATTGACCCTGCGTGTGCGGCTTTACACTATGGCCAGGCCATTTTTGAAGGAATTAAAGCGTACAAAAATCAAGATGGAGAAGCATATATTTTCCGGCCTGAAGATAATTTTAAACGATTCAATATTTCTGCAGAAAGAATGGAAATGCCGCAGATTCCGGAAGAGATTTTTATGGAAGGAATGAGGCGATTGGTAAAACTGGATAAGGATTGGATTCCTGCAAAACCAGACCATTCTTTATATATCCGGCCTTTCATGTTCAGCACAGATGAAGTGATTGGCGTGAAACCCAGCCTGAAATATAAATTTATGATTATTTTAAGCCCGACAGGCCCTTACTACAGCGCTCCGATGCGCATTTATGCGGAAGAAAAATATGTAAGAGCAGTCCCTGGCGGTGTCGGCTATACCAAAAATGCCGGCAATTATGGCGCCTCGATGTTTGCTACCGCAGAAGCAAAAAGGAAAGGCTATGACCAGGTTTTATGGATGGATGCTTTTGAACATAAATATGTTCAGGAATGCGGCACCATGAATGTATTTTTTATTATGGGAAATACAGCGGTAACGCCATCTTTAGCCGACGGAACTATTCTTGCCGGAGTAACCAGGGATAGCGTGATTCAATTACTGAAAGACATGGGTATGGAAGTGGAAGAAAGAAATTTAAGCATTGATGAAATTGAAGATGCCTATAAAAACGGAACGCTTCATGAAGTTTTCGGAACCGGTACTGCTGCTACTACCTCCTTTATAAAAGAATTACGTTACAAGGATTTTGTAATGACATTTGAAACGGAAAAATGGAAAGTAGGCACAGAAATAAGCAGAAGAATGAATGCAATAAAAGAAGGAAAAGCAGAAGATAAGTACGGATGGATGGTGAAAGTGTAGTATGAATGTTTCATGTTCCATGTTCAATGTTGGATGCTGAATGTTCAACGTGGGGAACTGACAAATAAGATGATTTTTCATTTTGCATAAATTTTAAAACTTCATTTTTATATATAACCAAATAATTTTGGTTTTTCGCAAACCTACACTTACCTTTGCCGTCCAAAAAAATAAGGGTAAAAAACGATGCCTACAATACAACAATTAGTAAGAAAAGGAAGAACCATCATCAGGGCTAAAAGTAAATCAAGAGCGCTTGACAGTTGTCCACAGCGCAGAGGCGTGTGCACAAGGGTTTATACAACAACTCCTAAAAAGCCAAACTCTGCTTTGCGTAAAGTGGCTAAAGTAAGGCTTACTAATAAAATTGAAGTAATCGCTTATATTCCCGGAGAAGGCCACAACCTTCAGGAACACTCTATCGTATTACTTCGTGGCGGAAGGGTAAAAGACTTGCCGGGAGTACGTTACCATATTGTACGTGGAAGCCTTGATACTGCGGGGGTAAAAGACCGCAAACAAAGCCGTTCTAAATACGGAACTAAAAAAGAAAAAGCTAAAAAATAATTAACCGGAGTCAGAAAATATTTATTCTGGCAAAAAATAAAAAGAACAATGCGTAAAGCACAAGCAAAAAAACTTCCATTAGCTCCTGACCCCAAATTTCAGGATAAACTGGTAACCCGTTTTGTAAATAATTTAATGTGGGAAGGAAAAAAGAGTGGTGCATACACTATTTTTTATGATGCGCTTGATAAAGTTTCCAAAATTTCAGGTGATGATGGATATGAAGTCTGGAAAAAAGCGCTGGCAAATGTAACTCCCGGAGTAGAAGTAAAAAGCCGCAGAATTGGTGGGGCCACTTTCCAGATTCCTTCAGAAGTTCGTGCTGATAGAAAAATCTCTTTAAGCATCAAATGGCTTATCAAATACAGCCGCGACAGAAATGGCCGCAGCATGTCTGAAAAACTTGCAAATGAAATCGTAGCTGCAAGCAAAGGCGAAGGTGCAGCTTTCAAAAAGAAAGAAGATACGCACCGTATGGCTGATGCAAATAAAGCATTCGCGCATTTCAGAATCTAATAAAACTTTCAATTTAATATATTAAACCCTTTCTGTTGAAGAAAGGGTTTTTTGTTGGTAATTCATTTGTCCTTTACCGTTTATAATCAGAGGCTGAGGTTAAAGATCTGACAAAACAGATTCTTAACTTCTTCATGCTCTTATTTAATAACATAACCCCAACGGATAAAATAATACCTTTGAAAGAGGCCAGCGAAATTCAAAAGAATGTCGGGCAAATTCCAATATCATGAAGCATTTAACAGTAATCACAGATCCGGTATTTATAAAAGCAAAAGAATATTCCTTATACGATAGATTCTTTTTAAAATGGATTCGTGATGAGCGCGACCTGCCTTTTATTTATCTGACGCTAAAAATATCCCTCACATTAATACCGCTTGGCATCATGTTGTACATGCCTTTTATACAAGGGTGGGTGTGGTGGGTTATCGCAATTGCGTATGCTTATTTAAATAATTTTATGTTTAAAGGTCCTTTCGGTCTGATGCTCCATTGTACCTGCCACAGGGCTTTTTTCAAAAAGAAGTATCAGTTTATGAATTATTACCTGCCATGGGTTATAGCGCCTTTTTTTGGCCATTCGCCTGAAACTTATTTTACCCACCACATTGGAATGCACCACGTTGAAAATAACCTGGAAGGCGATGAAAGCAGTACGATGCCTTTTCAAAGAGATTCTTTCAAAGATTTTGCAAAATATTTCGGTTCGTTTTTATTCAGGGGAGTATATGATCTTGCGCTTTATTTTTTTCACAAAAAAAGAAAGAGATTAATGTATCGCTCTGTTAGGGGTGAAGCGCTCTTTATTTTATTTTCTATTGCATTGTGCTTTGTTAGTTTTAAAGCGACGCTTTGGGTATTTATCATTCCTTTTTTTATTTATCGGCTCGTGGCAATGATGGGTAATTGGGCGCAGCATTCTTTCATTGATGCAAATGAACCCGGTAATGAATATAAAAGCAGCATCACGTGTATCAATACAAAATACAATCTTAAATGCTGGAATGACGGCTATCATATCAGCCATCATGAAAAGCAAAGTATGCACTGGACAGAGCATCCCGTTTATTTTAAAAAAACATTGAATAAATATGTGGCTAACAAAGCAATCGTTTTTGATGGCATTCACTTTTTGCATGTATTTATCTGGCTTATGAGAAAACGGTATGACTTGCTCGCAAAAAATTATGTAACGCTTGATGACCGTTACAAGACAGATGCAGAAATAGTAACTTTTCTTAAATCAAGGACTTTAAAAATCGCATTCCAGCATTGATACAGAGCTATTACACGCTTTGGCTAACTTTGCTTTTTTTGATTTGCTTCCCGCAGCAAAGCAACAAACGAACATGCTTCCGTTTAATCCTTTAATGGTCTTGCAAAGTCTAACGTAAAATCAATTGATATTTTTCTACTTTTGAAACTTCAATTTTGAATCATTATTTATTTTCGTTTGTGCATACCCGTTATGTGCAGAATATTTTTAAAACATTTAAGTATGATCGCGTCTATACCTCGTTTCCATCTTAGTTTATTATTCCTTTTCTTTTTCTTTTTTCAAAATTCTTTTGCCCAATCTTTTCAACCCAAAATGAAAAGCATCTATCATAAAGGCTGGATTGATCTGAATAAAAATGGCAAAAAAGACATTTATGAAGATCCGGCAGAACCAGTAGATAAAAGGGTTGACGATCTTTTATCTAAAATGACGATGGAAGAAAAAACCTGCCAGATGGCCACTTTATATGGCTACCACCGCGTTTTAAAAGATTCACTCCCTACGCCCGAATGGGAAAATGAAATATGGAAAGATGGTATTGCAAATATTGATGAACATTTGAACGGTTTTCCTGTTCACAATCTTGGTATTATTACAGATATAAAAAAACATGTGTGGGCCATGAATACCACCCAGGCATTTTTTATAGAAGAAACGCGACTGGGAATTCCGGTTGATTTTACTAATGAAGGAATCCGTGGTGTGGAAGCTTATGGAACTACCGGTTTCCCAACACAACTTGCTTTAGGAAATACCTGGGACAAATATTTGGTGAAGAAAGTTGGCAGAATCACAGGAATGGAAGCCCGGGCAATGGGTTATACAAATGTTTATGCGCCCATATTGGATGTAGCTCGTGATCAGCGTTGGGGGCGGCTTGAGGAGTCTTATGGCGAATCGCCATATCTGGTAACCAGGCTTGGAGTAGAGATGGCCAAAGGAATGCAGCAGGATCATACGATTGTTTCTACCGCAAAGCATTTTGCAATTTACAGCGCCAATTTTGGTGCTCGTGAAGGACAGGCCCGAACAGATCCGCAAATGCCAAAACGGGAAGTGGAAACATTGTTGCTTCCTCCTTTTGAACACGTTATCAGAGAAGCGGGCATTCTGGGCGTAATGGCTTCGTATAATGATTATGATGGAATCCCCATCATTGGCAGCTACTACTGGCTTACAAAAAGATTGCGGCAGGAATTTGGATTCAAGGGCTATGTGGTTTCTGATAGTGATGCACTTGAATATCTTTTTAGTAAACATCATGTGGCAAAGGATCGGGATGATGCAGTGGCGCAGGCAGTGAATGCTGGAATGAATGTGCGTACAAATTTCTCTGCACCATCCACCATGATTCTTTCTTTAAGAAAAGATATTCTGGATGGGAAAGTTTCTTTGGAGACTTTAAACGAAAGAGTAAGAGATGTTCTTCACGTCAAATTCTGGTTGGGATTATTTGATCATCCATACATTGAAGATGCACAAAAATCTGTAGAAACTGTAAACAATCCGGAACATAAAAAAATTTCGTTGCAGGCTTCCCGTGAATGTATTGTTTTATTAAAAAATGCGGATAATATATTGCCTCTAAGCAAAAAAATACATTCTGTTGCAGTTATCGGGCCTAATGCCAATAACGCAGATTACGCTGATTCGCATTATGGACCGCATGGAACAAAGGGAATTACCGTGCTGGAAGGAATCAAAGAAAAATTAGGAAAAGATGTAATTGTAAATTATGCCAAGGGTTGTGAAATTGTGGATAAAACATGGCCCGAAAGTGAAGTGCTTCCTCAGCCTCCGACAGTTGAAGAGCAAAACCAGATGGATTCTGCAGTGGTTGTTGCCAAAAATTCTGATGCAATAATTATGGTAATGGGCGGCAATACAGAAACGGCCGGTGAAAGTAAATCGCGTACGACGCTTGACTTACCAGGCTTTCAACTCAATTTAATAAAAGCAATAAAAGCTACTGGGAAACCAGTTGTTGTTGTTTTTATTAATTCACAACCGATTAGTTTTAACTGGGTAAAAGAAAATATATCGGGCATTGTAGAAGCATGGTATCCCGGAACTTATGGCGGTACTGCGATTGCTGACGTTTTATTTGGCGATTACAATCCCGGAGGTAAACTGACACTTACTTTTCCTCGTTCTGTAGGCCAGTTGCCTATGAATTTTCCTTCAAAGCCCAGTGCACAAACAGATGCAGGAGAACATGCCCGGTTGAAAGGAAAATTGTATCCGTTTGGTTATGGTTTGAGTTATACCACTTTTGCTTATGACGATCTAAAAATCACTCCCACAAAACAAAACTCACAGGGAAATATCAATATAAGTTTTGATGTGAAAAATACCGGGCAAAGAGAAGGCGATGAAGTAGTGCAATTGTACATTAATGAAAAAGTTACCACCGTTACCACGTATGAAAAGCAATTGCGTGGTTTTGAAAGAGTGCAGCTGAATGCGGGGGAAACAAAATCTGTAAATTTTACTTTAACTCCGGATGATTTATCGATCTGGAATCGTGATATGCATTTTGTGGTAGAACCGGGAACCTTCAAAGTGATGGTAGGCGCATCCTCAGAAGATATTAAGCTGAATGGGGAATTTGAAATAAAACAAAGTTTGGAATAGATTGACAGCTTTAGAAAAATTTAGAAGTGTTTACAAAAGTAAAAGTTTGGTCAGTAAACAAACAATCAGCCTGAATTTCATTTAAAAAAAAACAAAATAATTTTCACATCAGCACATTGGCTCATTAGCTAATCAGCACATTAGCATTCATCCGGTAAATTTTAGGACTTGTGCCGGTAATGCTTTTGAATAATTTATTAAAATTAGAAACGGTTTTATAGCCACAATTATAGGCAATTTCAGAAATGCTCCAATCGGTATCTAGTAAATATTTGCAAGCGGCGGCAACACGCACTTCATTCAGGTATTCAACAAAATTTTTTCCCGTTCTTTTTTTAAAAAGGCGGCAAAAAGATTGAGGCGTAAGATTGGAAATATTGGCAATGGTTCCCAGGCTGATATTATCTTTAAAATGATGCTGCACAAATTTATAAACAGCAGACAAGCGGTCAGTTTCAGCATATTTTAGCTGTGCATGATATCCCTCGCTGGTAATAAAACTAATGTCTTTTGATAGAGAAAGAAGATGAAGGATTTCAAGCAGTCCAATCATTTTTTCAAAATCCTGTTTTTGTAAAAGCTTTTTAAATTTTTCAGCTACTATTTCCTTTGTTTCACCATTTATACGAATGCCTTTTTCTGCATTTTGAAAAAATTCGTTCATCTTAAACGCTTCTTTCATTTCATAAAAACCAGGACTGAAAATATTTTTATTAAAATAAAGCACAATTGCTTTTGCTTTTAAATCCGGAATGCCATTATAAAAAATTTCATCATTCATCCAAACATGCGGCAGGTTGCTGCCAATAAAAACCATGTCGCCTTCAGCGAATGGTTCAATATTATCGCCAATAATTCTTTTGCCAAAACTTTCAACAATATATACCAATTCCATTTCAGGATGAAAATGAAATGGCGCTTTAAAAAACGCATCATCTCTTTCAATCAAAGAAAGAAAACTGTTTATTCCCGGGCTGATTTCTGTCTGGAGAATTTTCATAATAACTTTTGGAGGGATAAAGATAATATAATGCAAGAGAAAGATAATATCGCAATAGGTATATTCTTTTCAATAATCTAATTTACGGCAATGAAATATTGTTTAGCGCTTGATTTAAAAGATGATGAAAGTTTAATTGCTGAATACGAAAAACAGCATCAGGCTGTATGGCCTGAAATCATTGATTCTATTAAAGATTCCGGAATTACCAATCTTGAAATTTACCGTGTTTTCAACCGGCTTTTTATGATTATGGAAACCGATGAAAGTTTTTCTTCTAATAAGAAAAATGAAATGGATAATGCGAATCGGAAAGTGCTGGAATGGGAAGAGTTAATGTGGAAATACCAGCAAGCCATTCCGAAATCAAAACCAGGAGAAAAATGGGTTTTAATGAATAAAATTTTTGAACTTTAATTTGTATAAAACTGATCTTATGGCTTTATCAACGACTCCAGTTTCAGTAGCTACTCCCAAAAATGTTCCCGCACAAAATTATACGATCCCCCTTATCCTGGTTACCAGTTTATTTTTTCTTTGGGGAATGGCGTACGGCTTGCTCGATGTGCTAAATAAGCATTTCCAGGAAACATTAAATATCACCACTGCCAGATCCACATTATTGCAGGCAGCTTATTTTGGCGCCTATTTTTTAATTGCTTTGCCTGCCGGTTTTTTCATGAATAAGTTTGGTTACAAAAGAGGAATTATTCTTGGTTTACTGTTGTATGCTTTCGGCGCGTTTTTATTTTATCCTGCCGCTCAGCAATCTGATTTTAATTTTTTTCTAATCGCCTTATTTATTCTTGCTTCCGGTCTTGGATGCCTTGAAACCGCGGCTAATCCTTACGTTACTGTTTTAGGGAAGCCAGAATCATCTGAATTTCGTTTAAATCTATCTCAATGTTTTAATGGAGTTGGTTCTTTTATTGGCCCAATAATCGGGGCTAATTTATTTTTTGGAAGTAAAAATTCAGGCAATCTTGATTCAGTAAAAATGGTGTATCTGGTAATAGGAGGAATGGTTTTAATTATTGCTTTTTTATTTTTTAGAACCCACCTTCCTGAAATAAAAGAAAGCAAATTAGTTTCTGAAAAATCTTTGGATGTGAAACCTTTATTCAAACATAAAAATTTTACCGGCGCAATTGTAGCGCAGTTTTTTTATGTTGCTGCACAAGTAGGTGTCGCGGCCTTATTCATTAATTATTGTACAGCCCCCGGAAAGGGAATTAACAACACAGAAGCAGCGTATTTACTCGGCGTTGGCATGATACTATTTACAATTGGACGTTTTGTGGGCACAGGATTAATGAAAATTATTGCACCAAATAAGTTACTAACGATTTATGCAATTGCTAATATTATTTTAAGTGTTGTTGTTGTTTCCGGAACCGGATTATTTTCCGTTTATTCATTAATAGCGGTTTTCTTTTTTGAATCCATTATGTTTCCAACAATCTTTGCTTTGGGTGTTAAAGATTTAGGGCATCATACAAAAAAAGCTTCCTCATTTATTATTATGTCCATTGTTGGTGGAGCTTTGGTGCCTTTTATTATGGGTAAAATAACAGATAATTATTCTGTCAATCTCGCCTATTCAATACCATTAGTATGCTTTATTGTTGTTGCCTGGTATGGATGGAAAGGCTACAAGATTCTTGAGGAATAAGAATTGTGAACAGTGAATAGTGGATGGTGAGAAGAATACCGGATAAAAGTTGCTTTACTGCCAACATATATTTAAAACAAAATAAAAAGCGGTTGAATGCAAGAATAATAAAATAATAAAATAATTTAAAAATGTTCTCTCTAAAAAATAAAAAAGCAGTTGTAACCGGAGGTGGTAGTGGCATTGGAAAAGCCATTGCGATTCTGTTTGCAAAACAAGGCGCTGAAGTTCACATCATCGACCTGACAGAAGAAAGTGCAAAATCAACATTTGAAGAAATCAAAAAAAATGGTGGAAAGATTTTTTCTCATGCCTGCAATGTCACCAATCAAAAAGAAGTAGTTCAAACTTTTCAAAAAATTGGAAGCCATGATATTTTGGTAAACAATGCAGGCATCGCACATATTGGAAAGGCAGATACGACTTCTGAGGAAGACTTTGATAGAATCGTAAATGTAAATGTGAAAGGAGTTTATAATTGCCTGTTTGGATCCATTCCTTTAATGAAAAAAAATGGCGGGGGCGCCATTATAAATATGGCTTCTATTGCAGCATGGTCGGGCCTTCCAGACAGGTTTGCTTATTCAATGGCAAAAGGCGCCGTGGCTGCAATGACATTATCTGTAGCGAAAGATTATATCAATGACAACATCAGGTGTAATTCTATTTCACCGGCACGGGTTCATACACCTTTTGTAGATGGCTTTTTGCAAAAAAATTACCCTGGAAATGAAAAAGAAATGTTTGAAAAATTATCAAAAACACAACCAATCGGAAGGATGGCAAAGCCTGACGAGGTAGCAGCATTGGCTTTATATTTAAGCAGCGATGAAGCTTCGTTTGTTACTGGTACTGATTACCCGATTGATGGTGGATTTTTAAAACTAAACACTTAAAATATGAAAATAAAAAATCTCTTTATTTGTTTGTTTGCTTTACTGATTGTTACTAACAGCAATGCACAAACATATTCTCACTCACCTGCTAATTTAGCAGCAAGGAGTGCCTTTCAGGATGCGAAATTTGGTTTGTTTATCCATTGGGGGGTGTTCAGCATTTTGGGTGATGCCGAGTGGGCAATGAACAATCAGAATATTCATGTAAAGGATTATACACGACTGGAACATTTCTTTTACCCGACAGAATTTGACGCTCATGAATGGGTGAGCATGGCAAAAAACGCAGGCATGAAATACATTACGCTAATCACCAGGCACCACGATGGTTTCAGCATGTGGGATACCAAATATTCTGATTTTAATATCATGAACACACCTTATAAGAAAGATGTGGTAAAAATGATTGCCGATGAATGTCACAAACAAAACATCAAACTTTTTTTATACTATTCTTTATTGGATTGGCGGCGTGATGATTATTCCTGGTGGACCGGCAGAACTGGCCAGGGCACAGGACGTACTGTGCAGGGCAACTGGAATGATTACATAAAATTTATGGAAAACCAATTAACTGAATTACTGACTAATTATGGAGAAATATCAGGTATCTGGTTTGATGGATATTGGGACCAGACAGCGCCGGAAGGAGCAAAAGACAGAAGCCCGAAAGTAGATTGGCATTTGCCTGAAATTTATTCACTTATTCATAAACTTCAACCACAATGTTTAATAGGGAATAATCATCACCTCATGCCATTACCCGGTGAAGATTTTCAGATGTTTGAAAGAGACCTTCCCGGTGAAAACAAATCCGGACTGAGTTTTCAAAAAGCATCCGACAAATTGCCATTGGAAACCTGTGAAACCATGAATGGTTCGTGGGGATTTAATATCAAAGATGATAACTACAAATCCGTAAATCAATTGATTCATTATCTTGTAAATGCGGC
>Ga0157370_10003737_pt1 | contig 17794 bp, 14 predicted proteins | sample C35metaG_FD_113463 | JGI IMG/M metagenome (GOLD analysis project Ga0157370, IMG submission 113463) | Corn rhizosphere microbial communities from Kellogg Biological Station, Michigan, USA - C3-5 metaG | ecosystem: Host-associated > Plants > Roots > Rhizosphere > Soil | place: USA: Michigan...
AACTATTGCGAACCTCTCTTGCGGATTTGACGTATTGGGGCTTTGCTTAGACAATGCGGGCGATGAAATGATTGTTCGAAAAGTCGATCAAAAAGGAGTTCGAATCACTAAAATTGTGGGTGCCGATTTACCTTTGGAAACCGAGAAAAATGTTTCCGGAGTGGCGGCTTTGGCAATGCTTGAAACTTTGGACGAACTAGATTTTGGATTCGAAATCGAAATTTACAAACACATAAAAGCCGGAAGCGGAATTGGAAGCAGTGCTGCAAGTTCTGCGGGAGCGGTTTTCGGAATTAATGAATTATTAGGAAGACCGTATTCTCGTAAAGATTTAGTTCAGTTTGCGATGCAGGGCGAGAAATTAGCCAGCGGCAATGCACACGCCGACAATGTTGCTCCTGCCCTTTTAGGCGGATTTACTTTGGTTAGAAGTTATGCGCCACTTGATATCATCAGAATTGACAGCCCCGAAGAATTATACGCAACGGTGGTTCACCCGCAAATTGAATTAAAAACATCTGATGCCCGTTCGGTTTTAAAACAAAACGTTTCCCTAAAAAGCGCCATTATGCAATGGGGAAATGTAGGCGGACTTGTAGCAGGACTTTACACCAAAGATTACGATTTAATTGGACGTTCGCTTCATGACGAAATCGTAGAACCTTTACGAAGTGTTTTAATTCCGGGATTCGATCAAATCAAACAAACGGCTCTCGAAAACGGCGCTTTAGGTTCTGGAATTTCAGGTTCAGGTCCTTCGATCTTCGCTTTAAGCAGAGGAAAATCCACCGCCGACCAAATCGCAAAAGCCATGAGCGACGTTTACGAAAAAATGAATTTACCGTATGAAATTCACGTTTCGAAAATTAATCCAGATGGCGTAAGAATTATTTAAAATGAGTGCTTAGTTCCTAGTCCTTAGTAATTAGTCGCAAAAGACTAAGACTAGTAACTAAGGACTAAGGACTAATCACTAAGAACTAACAAAAATGAAATACTACAGTTTAAACCATAATGCCCCAAAAGTTTCTTTTCAGGAAGCTGTAATACAAGGATTAGCGAGTGATAAAGGATTATATTTCCCAGAAAGCATAACACCTTTAGATCCTTCGTTTTTTGACAAAATAGAAAGTTTAAGCCACGAACACATTGCTTATGAAGCGATAAAACAATTCGTTGGCGATGAAATTCCGGCTTCAACACTAAAAGAAATTATTGCCGATACTTTAGTCTTTGATTTTCCGGTTGTGAAAGTCGAAAACGGAATTTATTCATTAGAATTATTTCACGGCCCAACCATGGCATTTAAAGACGTTGGAGCACGTTTTATGTCACGTTGTCTGGGTTATTTCAATAAAGATAAAAAAGACGCTAAAAACACGGTTTTAGTAGCCACTTCCGGAGATACAGGCGGAGCAGTTGCCAGCGGATTTTTAGGCGTTGACGGCGTTGATGTTGTCATTTTATATCCATCAGGAAAAGTGAGCGATATTCAGGAAAGACAATTAACTACTTTAGGGCAAAACATTAAAGCCCTTGAAGTTGACGGTGTTTTTGACGATTGCCAGGATATGGTAAAAAAAGCGTTTTTAGACGAAACTTTAGCGCATAAAAACCTGACTTCGGCCAATTCTATTAATATTGCACGCTGGTTACCGCAAATGTTTTATTTCTTCTTTGCTTACAAAGCTCTGAAAAGCCAAAATAAACCGCTGGTTTTTTCTTGTCCGAGTGGGAACTTTGGGAATATCTGCGCCGGAATTATGGCAAAGAAATTAGGTTTGCCAATTGAGCATTTTGTAGCTTCTACAAACGTAAACGACACAGTGCCAAGATTCTTAGAAAACGGAAAATACGATCCAAAACCTTCTAAAGCCACAATTTCTAACGCAATGGACGTTGGAAACCCAAGTAACTTTATCAGGATTCAGGAACTGTACAACAACGACTTAAAAGCTTTCGAAAAAGACTTTTCTTCTTATAGTTATACTGATGAAGAAACACTTGAAGCGCTAAAGAAAATCTACAATACAGACGGCTATATCGCAGAACCACATGGCGCTGTTGGTTATTTAGGTCTGAAAAAAGAATTGGAGAAACACCCTAACGCAATTGGTATTTTCTTAGAAACAGCACATCCTATTAAATTCTTAGATGTTGTAGAACCTGCTTTGGGCATTACGCTTCCTATTCCAACTCAAATTGAAAGTGTTTTGAATAAAGAAAAAGTAAGCGTTAAGATTAAGACTTATGAGGAGTTGAAGAACTTCTTAGGATAAAAACTCTTAAAAAAATTAAAACCACGAATTACATAGATTTTATTTTATGTAATATGTGGTTTTTGTCAATTAAATAAAACAATATCTGATTCAAAAACATTGAAATTCACTCTTACACAAAAACAAATATATTTGCAATTAAGATGATGATAAACTAACTAAAATAACCATGATTAAACCAGATGAAATTTTAAAATTAGAAAAACATTTTGATATTATATTATATCCAGAATCTGATGATCCAATTAAGAACACAACATACACACTTAGTGATAATCAAGACATTATAGGCTTATCAATAAACTTTTCTAATATTTCTGACATCTCGATCCTTAAAATTTTGCCTAATTTAAGTTCATTAACATTAAGCAATAATGAAATTTCAGACATTTCAGTATTAAAAAATTTAACTCAGCTAAAATATTTAAATTTATCCACAAATAAAATTTCGAATATTTTAGCTCTCAAAAACTTAATAAAACTAGAATATTTATCTTTATGGGAAAATGAAATATCAAATATTGAGGCTGTTAAAAAATTAGTTAATTTACAAACTTTAGATTTTTGGAATAATTATATAGTTGATATTTCTCCTCTCAAAAATTTAATAAAACTTGTAATGCTAGATTTAGATGGGAATAAAATATCTGACATATCTCATCTTAAAAATTTAAATCAGCTACACACATTATTTCTTAATCGAAATGAAATTTCAGATATATCAATACTCTCAAACTTATCATCATTAGAAACATTATCAATAGAAAGTAATCAAATTACTCATATTAATATTCTTAAAAAAACACAAAATTTATTATCACTAAGTATTGGCGATAATCCAATCTCTGATTTTTCAATTATTAATCAATTATCTTCTTTAATTTTTTTAAGTTTAAATCGCTGCCACCTTTCAGATATTTCGTTTTTGAAAAATTCGACAAATTTATCTACATTATATTTAAGCAACAATCAACTTTCGAATATATCTGTACTAGAAAATTTTACTAATCTAAAAAAACTAAATTTAAGCTATAATCAAATCACTAATATTTCTTCGTTAACAAACTTAACTCAATTAACAACATTAAATTTAGAAAACAATCAAATTAGGAACATCTCTTTTATAAAAGATTTAACTAACTTAATTTTATTAAATTTAAGTTATAATCAGATAATTGATATTAGGGCGCTAATAAAATTAATCGAAAATGGCATTTCCCTTAACAAAAGAAGCTCATATGATAAAGGGTTGCATCTTAAAGACAACCCATTAGAATATCCTCCTCTTCAAACCTTAATGCAAGGAAATGATGCTGTTATGAGATTTTTCAAAAAAATAAATGAAGAAGGTATTGATAGTATATTTGAGGCCAAACTAACATTGGTTGGTGAAGGAAGTGCAGGCAAAACTTCATTATTAAAAAGATTATTAGATTCAACTGCAAAACTTCCAGAAGAAAAAAAACGGACCCGAGGAATATCAATTGAAGATTGGGAATTTAAAAAACAAAAAAATAAAAAACATATTGCTCACATTTGGGACTTTGGAGGTCAAGATGTATATTATCCTGTTCATCGCTTTTTTTTAACGGAAAATTCCGTGTTTGTTTTAATGGCGTCATCAAGGCAAAATACTCATCATTTCGATTACTGGATTCCTACAATTTACCAATTTGGAGGTAGAAGTCCAATCATTTTAGGGCAAACTTGCCATGAAGGCAATACTACTCCATGGAATGATATTGGTGCATACATTGCTAATGACAATTTTAACATAATTAAAGATCAACAAAAAAATTATCATGAAATTAATTTACCCCAAAAAAATAAAGGACTAGCCGAAATAAAAAAATCAATTATCAATCAAATTCTAATTTTACCGCATTACAAAAAAAATGTACCTAAATCTTGGCTAGTAATTCGGGAATTGATTAATAATTTAAAAAAGGAGAATTGCATATCTTATTTAGATTTAAAAAAGAGAATAATGAACTCAAATCCTGAAAGTTTTCGAAAAAAAGAAGATGTAGATGACTGCATTAAATTTTTTCATTCAATTGGAGTTTTATTATGGTATGATAAAGAGCATCAATTAAAAAACTGGGTTGTTTTAAATCCTAAGTGGTCTGTAGATGCTGTCTATAGAATTATTGATGATCAAAAAATACTAAGACAGAAAGGGATTATTCTTTCTTCTGATTTTGAAAGAGTTTGGAACAAAACTATATATGAAGATAAACATGAAATTTTAAAGGAAATGTTAGAAGTCTTTAAAATTGCATTTCCGAAAAAGCATAACAAATCAGACTATATCATGCCTACTCGTTTACAATCAATTCCGCCTGAAAACATCTGGCATGATTCTGAATCTTGTTTACGCATAGAATATCGATATGAATTTATGCCAAAAGGGATGATTAATCAAATAAGCGCTGAATTAAGTCGTTACATCATTGATGATGATCAAGTATGGAACAATGGAGTTAATTTTTGTGAAGGCGAAACTACATGCCAAGTGCTTGAAGATTTTTATAATAGAAAAATAACTGTTAAAGCAAAAGGAAATGATGCTAGAAGTATAATAATGATTATAATGAATGCTGTTAAAGATATTTCGGAGGGTTATAAAGGCGTAAACCCTAAAATTATAATCCCATGTATTTGTAAAGAGTGCACAAATCAGGATAAAAAAAGTGCTTTTTCGTACGAAATGCTTTTAGAAAAAATAAAAAAAAACAAAGATGCTATAGTTACATGTAATACTAGTGACGAAGTTTTTAAAATTGATAATTTATTATTTAAAATAGGACTTCCAAATCCTTTAAAAGAAGTTCGAGAAGAAATTGAAAAAATAAAACTAATGGAAAAAGAAAAAAACGCTCCAACTAAAATCTTTGTAACATATAGCTGGTCAGATGAAAATGAGCAATTTGATCAAAATCACCAGAATAAAGTAGGTAAATTTGTTAATCAACTAAGAACTAATTGGAATTTAGATGCATCATTTGATTTGCATAAAGAAGAAAACAATTTTATGAAAATGATGTATGAAAATTTATCTAACAATAATAAAATCGTAATTGTACTAAGTAAAGGTTACGCAGTAAAAGCAAATTCTTTTAAAGGTGGTGTAGGAACTGAGTACGAAAGAATAATTAATGATATTAAAGAAAGACCACAAAAATACATTTTAGTATCGTTTGATAAAAGAAATAATTCTATTTATCCATTCGGATTTCAAGGCAGTGATGTCATTGAAATAGTAAGTGAATTGGTATCCGAAAATCTTCCTGACGCTCAAAATAGATTATTAGCAAAATTAACCGATGAATCTTTGATTGTTATACCTGAACTAGGAGGAAAAACACCTAAGGTTACTAAAAAGGTATTTTAAAAATACTTATTGCTTTATTAAGGTGTGTATATTACAAATCTTCACGAGCTGGACCACTAGCAATTGAACATAAAAAAAGAGATCTTATAAGATCTCTTTTTTTATTTAATATATGTTTAAACGCTACTTCCCGTTCAATAATTTCTCTAAATATTCAACTTTATCTTTTTCAGCTTGCACCAAACGTTCGTAAAGTTCAACAACTTTATCTAAAGGATTAAAAGTACAACCATAATTACCTGTAGTAATAGCACCGTGGTCTTGAAAAGTATTTCCAATAATATTAAAAACCGCTTCTTCCGAAAAGTTTTTAATTGCTTCAACAGAAACACCAAGAGCTTTAGCTATTTCAATTAGTTTTTCTTCATCTACAGTTTCGCTGTTTTCAATAGCCGAAATAGTCTGCTGACTTGTTCCTAAAGCCTGTGCGAGTGCTTCTTGTTTCATATCTTTAAGCTCTCTAATACGGCTTATATTTCTGCCGATATGTTTTGGTTTTATTGCTGTACTCATAATTCAAAGATATTTAAAATTCTTAAACGAAAATAAATTTAGGTAAAAAACAAAAGTTGTTTTTGTAAGATACGCTTTTCAATTATATATTTGAACGCAGATTTAACAGATTCGTTAAATCTGCGTTCTATCAAAAAGATTAGGCTAAAGCCATTTTTCTGATGTAATTTTGTTTGCTCTCGCTAAAGAGAGAAAACTTTCAAAATCCTGACACTCATTTTAAAATATTAAAAATGAACCTACGCCTTTTTTCTAAAAAAGATACAAAAGCCTCTATTTGGAGTGGCGGATTGACATATGAATATATGATTTATCCCGAAACAGCAATCTACAGCAATAGAGATTTTATATTTAGAATAAGCAGTGCTGTAATAGAGGACATTCCTTCAGAATTTACCAAATTTAAAGGCTATTCCCGATATTTAGTTATGCTTGATAACTCCTTGGATGTTGAGATCAACAAGAAAAAAGAATATATGAGAAGTATGAAATCATGGAATTTAATTCGGATGATGAAGTGACTTCTTATACAAAAGGGATTGATTTTAACTGGATGGTTTCTGAAAAAATAAGGCATCACAAACTGGAAATTACAAGCAGTAATCAGAATTGTAATGCTCAAATAATACTTTTATTCGCTTTACATTCAATTGTTATTATAATTAATGAAACGCCATACAATCTGGAACCTTATGATTTATTGGTGATTGAAAATCTAAAAAAGGAAAATATAAGCCTTCATTTTTCTACTAAATGCCTCTACGGAACATTGGAATTATTGTAATTTTGTTTCCCCGGCTAAAACTGCAGGCAATTCAAATATTTTTCCAGTTTAAACTGGGAGTTATTTACATTTAACCCGTTGAGTAGAATTAGTAAAAAAAAATCTTTTAACACATAGAAACATAGGTTATAATGTTTATAAAAGAAAGCAAAAAGAAACATGTTTCTAACACATAGCTCTCTATGTTTGTTTTAAATAAGTGAAAAGCCTTTTTGAGTATGTTAAATCTATGTTTCTATGTGTTGAAATTAATTACGCTCAACGATTTTACATTTATAATTATAATACATTACGCATAACATGATTACAAAAGCAACGTTACAAGATATTCCAGCATTAACAACTTTAATCAATTCAGCATACAGAGGCGAATCTTCTAAAAAAGGATGGACAACCGAAGCGCATTTACTCGAAGGAAAAAGAACCGACGAACCCGAAATGACTGAAATTTTCCTTGACCCAAATAATACGATTCTAAAATTTACCGAGAACGATAAGATTATCGGTTCGGTTTTATTGGTCGAGAAAGAACATCAATTGTATTTAGGAATGCTGACGGTTTCTCCAGAACTTCAAAATAGCGGAATCGGGAAAAAGCTTTTAGCTGAAGCCGAAAATCATGCTAAAACGTTAGGTTTGTCCAGCATTATTATGACCGTTATTTCGGTGCGCGATGAACTTGTTGCCTGGTACAAACGCCGCGGTTATGTAGACACAGGCGAAAGAGAAGCTTTCCCTGAAAGCGGAATTCATGTTACGGTTTCTAACGAACCTTTAGAATTTATTTATTTAGAGAAAAAGCTCTAAGTTTTCTTTAATCTCATAAAATAGTGAAGCCGCAAAGTTTTTTATATTCTTTGCGGCTTTACTTTATAAAATCCTTCTTTTAGTATTTTTATTTATACTGAAAGACCACTTTTTGATCTGTAAAATTGGTAAGCGGATAATACGCCTGGTTACTCGTTATAGAATTACCTGATAACCAAATTTCACTAATCCTTCCGGATTTATCCAAAACTCTTTTGTAAGTAAGTTTTTCATAAGATATTTGAAGTGGTGCTTCAGTATATACATTTTCCATGGCAATGATATTATTGGCACTTCTTTTTCCTAATTTATCGTGCGTTAAGATATAATATCCTCTAACTAAAGATACCGGAGTGTCGTATGCAAAATCTCCCATTAGAACATTTGGTGTATTGTCGTAAGTATAATTTGTAATTACTACTTTATCAGTATCGGTAGTTTTAACCTGTGTAATATTTCCGGCAGTAACCTTGAAGTCCAATTGTCTTTTCAAACGGTATATTCCATCACCATCAACAGATCGTTTAGCATAAGTTACGATTTTAGAAAGATATTCATTTTCATAGCTGAAAACACTGGAATCTCTATAAACCGAGGATGTTTCTCCAGTAAGTTTTTTATAAGTTCTATTAGCGATAATTGAGGTAATATTTTTATTTTTTAGTTTAATAGAAGTCTTCTCTTCAAGATCAGCATTAGTTATATCATCGCCTGTTGTTTTCGTTTCAATCAATTCATCATTAACATAAGAAACAGATAAATAATATCCGATAAAATTAACGCGTTTTTGATCATCATACTTAAACTGTTCATCGTCTACCGAATAAGCCATTTTTTCACTTCTTGGATACTTGATAGAAACCAGCTTTTCTTCTACTGGAGCAACTACAACGGGATCTGTTTTTTCATCTGATTTTGAAGAATCATCTGATGAGCAAGAAGAAAGAGAAAGCATCATTAAGGCCAATGATAACAATGATAATTTTTGAAATTTCATACTTTTTTGTGTGGATTTACAAGGGGATTTAAATTTAAAATGGACAGTTTTTTGTTCAGAAACAAACTTAAAAAATTAAAAACAATAACAGGTATTTTCTTTATAAAGATTTCCTGTAAAAATTAACAGATGAGTGTTCAAAAGTTTTTTCTTCACCATATAAATTATGAGATAATTTAAGCTAAATCTGAAATGATCTTACATAACTTATATGGTTTAATTTTCTTTGCGGCTTTACAAGAATTTTATATCAATATGTTATACGCACAGCAGTGAGTCTCTACAAAAAACCTCTGAACCTTTGCAGCTTTGTTCCTTTGTAACTCTGTTTTCTTTGAATTTCTAAATCAAGAAACCGTTCTCTTAATTTTCGAAAGAAACTCGTGAGAAACACCCAGATACGAAGACAAATTCTTATTATTTATAGAACTTACCTTTTGCGGATAACGTTCTTTAAAATCAAGATAGCGCTGCTTAGAAGTTTTATTTAAAACATCCAAAAGCCGTTGTTGAATGGCAACATTCGCACGTTCGATCATCAGGACGTGAAACTGCATCAGTTTTGGGATTTCTGCAAATAATAGTGCTTTCTGGAGTTTGTTAATCACCAAAATTTCACTGTCTTCTATCGCTTTAATGTTGTAGGTTGTCGGCTTTTGGTGATAAAAACTTTCGAGATCGCACATCCATTCGTTTTCAAACGAAAAGAAAATGACGCTTTCGGTTCCGTTTTCGTTTAAGATATACGTTTTAAACGAACCTTTTAAAATGAATCCCTCATAACTATTATGGGAATCCTGAGTTTGCAAAAACTGATTTTTTTTGAGTTTGATGAGTTCTGTTCTTGAAACAATGCTGTTCCATTCCTCATCGGTTAATGGAACTTTTCGTTCGATGTTTTTTCTAAGTAGGTTGTACATGTTGTGGTTATTTTTTGTGGAAAATAAGGTTTTGTAATTACTTCTCTTTTCGGGGGTTAGAAAATGTAATCGATTACGTAAAAGTAATTTATTTATACATTTTTGTAAACTAACAAGTGTTAAAAATGCACTTTTCACAGAAAAATTTTTAAAAGTTTGAACTTGTTCAACTTTTTTAACAGGATTTATAAGCAGTTTTGTGCTGTTAAATTATTTATAACCTCCAAACTTAAATTATGAAAATTAAAACAACATTCTCGGTGTTTCTTCTAACACTGGCACTTGGTTTTACAGCATGTAATACCGAAGAAATTGGTTCCTCTCAAACCGAAAACGCAATTGTTGAAGCCACAACTTCAACAGAAACTTCAAACAATTTAACGGCTAAAATTGGAAACTGTTCCGAAGTTCCGGGCTGGGCTTCTCAAAACGGAAGTACAACCGGCGGTGGTTCTGCAGCCGAAACTACTGTTACGACTTACGCCCAATTGAAATCGGCCATTGAGAACAGTGCAGTAAAAGTGATCAAGGTTTCGGGAACGATTACGGTTACGACAAGATTGTCATTTCAGGATCAAACTGGTAAAACTATTTATGGTGCAAACGGTGCCAAACTGGTTTCGACTAATCAGACTAAAGATGCGTCTGGAATCATAAACATTAAAAGATGCAAAAACATCATTATTAGAAATCTAATTTTTGAAGGACCGGGCGCTTACGATACTGACGGATGGGACAATGCCATCTTGGACGAATGTACAAACGTTTGGGTAGATCACTGCGAATTTAGAGATGGTGTTGACGGAAACTTCGACATTAAAAACAAGTCCGATTATATTTCGGTTACGTATTGTAAATTTCATTATTTAAAACCACCAAAAGCGGGCGGTTCAGGCGGATCTGACGACCATAGATATTCGAACTTAATTGGTTCAAGTGATGGTGCAACTGCCGACCGCGGAAAACTAAGAATCACTTTTGCAAGATGCTGGTGGGCGCCTGGATGTAAAGAAAGAATGCCAAGAGTTCGTTTTGGAAAAGTACATTTACTTAACAACTTCTTCAACAGCACGGTAAGCAACAAATGTGTTGCTGCAGGTTTTGAAGCTGATCTTCGTGTAGAAAGCAACGTTTTTGAAGGTGTAAAAACGCCTATCGACTTAATGACTGGTTTTACTGCTGTAACCGCGGTTGACAATGTTTTCACGAATACAACTGGAAACCAAGCCGGAAGCGGTACTGCTTTTACACCGCCTTATAGTATTGTAAAATTAAATAAAACTGCCGTAAAAGCTGATGTTTCGGCTAATGCCGGAGCTACTTTAGGCGGTAATATCTGCGGATCATTTTAAAAACCTGAGTTAGTTTAGTTTTTATTTTTAAAACCATATAAGAGATATAAGTTATTTAAGTTTTGAGCTTAAATGGTATTATAGTTCTTATGTGGTTTTTATTTAACCGCAAAGAACGCAAGATTTTTTTATCGGCAAGACTTAATACAAACGCAAAGTTCGCAAAGCTTTGTGATAAAACCTTTGCAAACTTTGCGTAATTCTTAGCGCTCTTTGCGGTTAAAAAAACCTTTGTCCCTTTGTCCCTTTGAACCTCAGTACCTTAGTGCCTTCTCTAAAGAACTAACTCCTCAAACAATCTCTGAATCGTTTTCTCTAAATCGTGACACAATCCCGGATGTGGTCTTGAGGTTTGTATTGCCGAACTTCTAATTGCTGTTAACCAGCGAAAACGCTCCGGAATTTCAGATTCAGCAATTGGGCCGCCGTCTTTGGCTCCGTTTGTAATTTTTTCCAATGAAGTTAGATTGCATTCTAATTGGTCAATGTCGAAATCGGATGAAAGGGCTTGAATTTTTTCTTTATTAAGATGAAAAAGTACTTTTATAAATTTGGCTTTTTTGCAAAACAAAATAACCCCGATATTCAGGAATTCTTCGCGCTCTACCCTTGGCACAACACGAATCACAGCATATTCGTATAAGTGATTATCTTGCATTTTGAGCTTGATTTACAAAGATTTCTGAATTATTTAATCGGGTTTGCAAAAATTGCAGGTATACATTCCGAAGACCTTCGGGCGTTTCGTCTGTATCTTCCCACTGAAGCCAGTCCAACGGAATTGTATTTACAATTTCTTCTAAAATCTGCGGTGTTAAAAGCGCTTTAAATTCGGCATCGACTTCTTTTAAAAGTGAAGCCTGAGGCAGTAAAACGTGGTCTTTTATCAATGCAAACGGACTTTTAGCATGCTGTTCCCAGTTGTTCCAGGAATGATGAAAATACAAGCAGGCACCGTGATCAATTAACCACAATTCTTTATGCCAAATCAACATGTTAGTATTCTTAAAAGTTCTGTCGACATTGGTAATATAAGCGTCCAGCCAGACAATCTGCGAGGCTAATTTTGCATCGACCGTCGTTACTACGGGATCAAAAGTAATCGCGCCTGACAAGAAATGAAGCGCCAGGTTTAATCCCTGACTTCCCTGCAGTAAATCCTGAATTTCTTCATCGGCTTCGGTTCTTCCAAAGGCTTCATCGAGATTAGCAAATACTAATTCCGGAAGCTGGAGTTTTAAGGCTTTTGCTATTTGTCCGCCTACTAATTCGGCTATAAGGGCTTTTACGCCGTGTCCGGCACCTCTAAATTTTAATACGTATTTAAAATCGTCATCGGCTTCTGCCAAAGCGGGTAAAGAACCGCCTTCGCGCAGTGGCGTGATGTAACGGGTAACATTTACCGTTCTGAGATCGAAGTTGTTTTTCATTTTTTTAAAGATTCAAAGATGCTAAGGAACTGAGTTGCTAAGTTTCTAATCTTTGACTTTACAAACTTACAATTTTTTGATTTTAGATTTTAGAGGGTAGATTTTAGATTTTTTATTGGGGTGAGATTTTTAACGCAGAGAGCACAATCCCGATAGCTATCGGGATACGCAAAGTTCGCAGCGTTTTTTTTGAGTTTGATTTGAGTTTAATTTATATATTATTGATTAAGCTTCTCACCCTGAGCGAAGTCGAAGGGACACAAGTAACTCGACAAAGAAACTAAAATTGAGGAATATCTTTGCGGTCCTTCGACTTCGCTCAGAATGACAAAAAATGGGAATAATGCTTTGAGAGCTCAAAAAGCAAAGCATTCTTTAGAAACTCTGCGAACTTTGCGAAAAACCTTTGCGAACTTTGCGTTAAAATAAACCTTGCGGTTAAACTAAACTCAAAAACGCTTTTCCTAAATACTTAGTAATGGTAGAAGCCGTAAAAGACTCATAACCTGTTTTGGGTAAAGCAATATCAGCGGTTAATCCGTGGAGATAGACGCCTAGTTTTGAGGCGTATTTTGGCTCGTAGCCTTGTGCGAGCAGACTTGTGATGATTCCGGTTAGGGTGTCACCGCTTCCTGCTGTTGCCAGCGCCGCGTTTCCGGTTGTATTTTCATAGACGGAAGTTCTGTTGATGATGAATGTTGGCGCGCCTTTCATGACAATAATGACTTTATATTTTTCTGAAAAAGCGATTGTTTTTTGAAACTTTTCTGATTCCGAATTCCATTTACCTATTAAACGTTCTAGTTCCTTAGGATGAGGTGTTAAGATGGTATCTTCCGGGACTAATTCTAACCAGGATTGGTTTTCTGCCAAAATATTCAGTGCGTCTGCATCTAAAACCAAAGGCGCTTTGTTGATTCTTAAAAATTCGAATAGCGCTTTTTGTGTACCCAGCTCCTTTCCTATTCCCGGCCCTATTCCAACTGCTTGCGGTAGTAATGGCAGATGAATATTGGTGATAAAATTGGTGTTTTCATCTGTTACGGTCATTACTTCGGGAATGGAGATTTGAAGGATTTGATAACCGCATTTTGGAGTAAAAGTGGTTACGAGTCCGCATCCAGATTTTAAACAGGATTTTGAAGCCAGAACGGCTGCTCCTATTTTTCCGTAACTTCCGGCAATAATTACAGCATGGCCTTGAATTCCTTTATGGGTATGTGGATTTATGGGTTTGTAAATTTTTAAGATTTCTTCTTTCGTAATTAAATAGGGAGACTTCATCTGGCATCTTTTATATAATAAAGTTACATAAAAATTTAAAAGCCTGAGTGTTTCTTTTAAACGGTCATTCCTAGCCCTGATAGAAGCAGCATCCTTTTTGTTTTTTCTTTAAAAACAAAAAGATATAGCGGATAGCAGGAAATAGCTCCTAATTATTGCGAAATTTATAATTTCAGACATTTAAATTAGATATTTTTTGAATAGATTTGCAAAACAATTTTATAAAACAACACAATGAAAAATACTGCGCTTACGCACATACATGAGAGTTTGGGAGCGAAAATGCTGCCTTTTGCAGGTTATAACATGCCTATTACATACGAAGGTGTAAATGCTGAACACGAAACGGTTCGTAATGGTGTGGGCGTTTTTGATGTTTCGCACATGGGTGAATTTTTGTTAACGGGTCCAAATGCTTTGGCTTTGATTCAAAAAATGACTTCGAATGATGCTTCGACTTTAACAATTGGAAGAGCACAATATTCTTGTCTGCCAAACAATGAAGGCGGAATCGTAGATGATTTGATTATTTATAAAATGAAAGAAGAAGAGTATTTACTTGTGGTAAATGCTTCGAATATTGAAAAAGACTGGAACTGGATTTCATCTCACAACGATTTGGGTGTTGAAATGAAAAATATCTCTGATGATTATTCGTTATTGGCAATTCAGGGGCCAAAAGCGGTTGAGGCTATGCAGGCTTTGACTTCTGTAGATTTGTCTGCGATTACTTATTATCATTTTGAAGTGGCGGATTTTGCAGGATTTAATGATGTAATTATTTCGGCAACTGGTTATACTGGTTCTGGAGGATTTGAAATTTACTGCAAAAATGCCGATGCTGAAGCGATTTGGAACAAAGTTTTTGAGGCTGGTGCTGCTTTTGGAATTAAACCAATTGGTCTTGCAGCGCGCGATACTTTACGTCTTGAAATGGGATTCTGTTTGTACGGAAACGATATTAATGATACGACTTCTCCGCTTGAAGCTGGTTTAGGATGGATCACTAAATTTACTAAGGATTTTACAAATTCTGAGGCTCTTAAAAAACAAAAAGAAGAAGGTGTTTCTAAAAAATTAGTTGCTTTTGAAATGCAGGAACGTGCAGTGCCAAGACATGATTACGAAATTGTTGACGCTTCGGGCGCTGTAATAGGAATCGTAACATCTGGAACTATGTCTCCTTCTATGAATAAAGGAATTGGTTTAGGATATGTAACTGCAGCAAACAGTGCTGTTGACAGCGATATCTTTATTAGAATTAGAAAAAATGATGTTGCTGCAAAAGTGGTAAAATTACCTTTCTACAAAAAATAGTTTTAAAATATACAGATTTTGAAAATGCGTTACTTTTTAACAAGTAACGCATTTTTTATTTGTCACAAATTCACGAATTTTTTATTCCTATTATTTTATAATAATTCGTGAATTCGTGGCAAAGTTTCATCAAAGTAAATCAGAAATTGTTTAATTAAAACAAATGTAGTTAGTGTAAGAAATTTTAGAAAAAATGTAAACCGTTTTCAAAAAATAAACGTAACTTTAATTAACACTGTAGACATTAAACTTTATGAGAAAATTTTGGCCGTTATTTTTATTGTTTACTTCTTTCCTATTTAGTCAAAATAGCGCCGAAACATGCGAAATAGTCAATAAAATAAATGCTCTTATACAGGCAGAACATTTAAGACCAAAACCAGTTGACGACAGTTTATCAGTTTTTGTTTTTGATAATTTAATGAATGAGTTAGATCCGTCGAGAAACCTCTTCTTTAAAACTGAATACGACGAAATGGCTGAAAAATATCGTTTAAATTTAGACGATTTAATACTGGAGAATGATTGTAGTTTTTTAACTGATATTACAGCCAAATATGTAAACGCTTTAATTAGAACAAAAGCTGTTCTGGAAAAAATTCAGGCGACTGCTTTTGATTATACTAAGAAAGATACGATTCGGTTTTATAAAAAATCTTTTCCGTTTTACCTTAAGAAAGAGGATCTTGAAAAAGTATGGCGTAAAAAACTCCGCTATCAGATTCTGGATGACATTGCTGAAGTAAGCAACAATCTGGATTCTATTAAATCAAATTATAATTCGATTGAAGCCAAATCAAAGAAATTGATTCTTTCGAATGAAATATGCCGCATCAGTACGCTTTTAGAGACGAAAACGAAACAGGATGAAAACTTCTATAATTTCTTTTGTACTTATTTTGACCCGCATACGGCTTATTTTAGCAATGATTCTAAATCGAGTTTTGTGGCATCGCTGTCTAAAGAGCATTTGTCTTTAGGAATGACGGTTAATTTAAATGAAAAAAATGAAATTATTGTGCATGAAATCGATCCGAATGGGCCTGCGTATCAAACGGGGCAAATAAAAAAAGGCGATCAGATTATTTCGGTTTCCAACCAAAAAGAAACGCTTCAGGTTTCGTGCGCTTCATTAGAATCTATTTCGACTATGATTTTATCCGAAGCCAATAAAAGTCTTACGCTTACGCTGAAAAGAAACTCAGGGAAAAGCTTTGAGGTTTTTATTGAAAAGCAGGTTATGAAAGACGAAGAAAATTCGGTTTTCAGTTTTATTATTGGCAAAGAAAGTAAAATTGGATACATCAAAATCCCGAGTTTTTACGCTGATTTAGATGGAAAAAGCAGAAAAGGCTGTGCCGATGATGTTGCACGCGAAGTGATTAAACTGGAAAGGGACAATATTAAAGGTTTAGTGATTGACTTAATTGATAACGGCGGCGGTTCGATGGAAGAAGCGATAAAACTAGCCGGAATGTTTATTGATTATGGTCCAATTTCGATTGTGGTGGATCATACAAATGAAAAATCAGTTATAAATGATCCTTACAAAGGGTTAATTTATAGAGGCCCTATTGTGGTTTTGGTAAATAGTAATACGGCATCGGCAAGTGAATTTTTCTCCTCTATAATGCAAGATTATAATCGCGCGCTTTTATTAGGGAGCAGTACGCTTGGAAAGGCTACAATGCAGACAATTCTTTCGCTTGACGAACATAAGGATACTGATTTCTTAAAAATTACAATTAATAAATTCTACCGCGTTACGGGTAAAAGTCATCAATATATTGGGGTAACTCCAGATGTTGTTCTTCCGGAATTTTATGAAGATGTGTACCAAAAGGAAAGTGATTTCCCTACTGCAATGAAAAATGACAGTATTGAACCTTTCTTAAAGTACAGAACGTATGTAAAACGCAGTTTGATTGATAAACTGGCTAAAAACAGCTCTTTACGCCTTGCTGATAATTACTACTTTAACGACATTAAAAAGATCAACCTTAAAATTGATCAATTAGTAAATACTCCAAAAGCTGAAATTCCGATGACTCTGGACGCCGTTTTTAAACAGAAAAAAATCGTGAATTCGCTTTGGACAGAAATCAATACTTTTAATGATGAAAATAATCCGCTGGATGTCTATAATTCGTCGGTAAATCAGTTTTTACTGGGTGCATATCCAAACGACAAAACGATTAACCAATACCAAATGGATAATCTTAAAACAAATCCTTACTTAAACGAAGCGGTAAATATTATCAATGACTTTAATGGAGCGAAGTAGAGATTTTAGATTTTAGATTTTAGATTTTAGATTTTAGATTTTAGATTTTAGATTTTAGATTTTAGATTTTAGATTTTAGATTTTAGATTTTAGATTTTAGATTTTAGATTTTAGATTTTTATCACTTTGTCAAAGTTTTCAACTTTGACAAAGTTAATTCCATATAAACTTTGTGATCTTCTTTTCAAATCGCTTATTATTGTCTTTTGCATGCTTTGCGTAATACTTTGCGAACTTTGCGGTTAAATTTATGTACAAAAAAGAATAGAATTGATTTTGGATAAATAAGGAATAACCTTTATTTTTGCATCACAAAACTAAAAATTAGAAATGGGAAGAGCGTTCGAATTTAGAAAAGGAAGAAAAATGAAACGTTGGTCTGCAATGGCCAAAACATTTACCAGAATTGGTAAAGACATCGTTATGGCTGTTA
>Ga0157370_10003738_pt1 | contig 17793 bp, 14 predicted proteins | sample C35metaG_FD_113463 | JGI IMG/M metagenome (GOLD analysis project Ga0157370, IMG submission 113463) | Corn rhizosphere microbial communities from Kellogg Biological Station, Michigan, USA - C3-5 metaG | ecosystem: Host-associated > Plants > Roots > Rhizosphere > Soil | place: USA: Michigan...
AGCGCATTCGGTCGGCAGCGGACTTGAGGCCGGCGCTCGCCCGAGCACTGGCCGCGCGCGGGCCTTATGTGATCGACGTACCGATGAAGAACAATCCAACGCCGACGACCGGGCACTGGAACATCCTCGATATCTACAAGGCGGGCGCCACGGTCGGACACCAGGCGACCGACTGAGACATTCCGTGGCAACGGAAATTCTCATCAGCGAAGTAGGGCCGCGGGACGGGCTGCAAAGCATCTCCCGGGTCATGCCGCTCGCGGCGAAGTGTGCCTGGATTGATGCCGAGCACGCAGCGGGGGTGCGTGAGATCGAGGTTGGCAGCTTCGTTTCTCCGCAGCTGCTGCCACAGATGGCCGATACCGCAGCCGTGGTCGAGCACGCTCTGACGCTATCTGGACTCACGGTGGCCGTGCTCGTGCCGAACCTGCGGGGTGCGCAGGCCGCGGTGCGAAGCGGCGCTCACAAAATCACGATACCGTTCTCAGCATCGGAGACGCACAGTCTCAAGAATGTCCGCCGCACGCATGCGCAGATGTTCGAGGAAACGAGGCAGATCGTAGCGTTGGTACGCGAGCTGGCGCCTGAACGACGGCCGCGCTTCGAAGCGGGAATCTCGACGGCTTTCGGCTGCACCTACGAAGGAGCCGTGGCTGCGGACCAGGTGGTCCGGCTGTCCACTCAACTGATCGAGATCGGGTGCGACACAGTCGGTCTAGCCGACTCGGTCGGCTATGCCAACCCGCAGCAGATCAAATCGCTCGTCCGGAGTGTGACGGCGGCGATCGGTCGTGAGCGCTTTGCCGGACTTCACCTGCACAACACGCGAGGCCTGGGGCTCGCCAATGTGGTGGCTGGGCTGGAGCTGGGGGTCGACAGCTTCGACAGCTCGCTCGCGGGGCTGGGCGGCTGCCCGTTCGCACCGGGCGCCACTGGCAATATCGTAACGGAGGATCTGGTGTTCATGCTGGAGGCCATGGGATGCAGCACCGGAATCGATCTGCAGAGACTCCTCGAGGTGCGCGAGTTGCTTGCTCGAGCGCTGCCAGGGGAGGAGCTTCATGGATATCTGCCGGCCGCTGGAGTTCCGCTCGGGTTTCACCCACATTCATGATCCGTTTTGGGTTGCGCCAAATCGAATATTTCCGGGCGGTGATGGAGTCTGGCTCCGTCAGCGGAGCCGCTGCCCTCCTCAGTGTTTCTCAACCCAACGTCAGCCGTATGATCAAATACACGGAGACGCGGCTGGGACTGACGCTCTTCGAGCGCAGCAAAGGGCGTCTTCAACCCACTCCAGAAGCCCTGGCGTTATTCGCCGAGGTGCAGTCGCTCCATCTCCATCTCGAATCCCTCCAGGACTCCGTGCGGCGCATTACCAGCGGGGCGTATCGTCGTTTCCACGTGGGAGCCTCCCCAAGTCTGGGGCGGCATGTCGTCCCATCGATCTTGTCCCGACTGCGGCGGGATCTCGGGGATCTGCCGGTGAAATTCGACATTCTGTCGGTCTCACAGATCATCGATTATCTGGTTTTTGGTCAAGGCGAGTGCGCCTGCACGATTTTCCCCATCGCTCATCCGCAGATCACCACCGAGGCAGGGGTCGCGGGATCTCTCGTATGCGTGGTTCCTCGAGACCACAGGCTCGCAGGGAAACGCTCGCTGACAGCGGAAGCACTGCAGGGCGAGCGCTTGATCGGGTTTGAGCCCAACACACCGCATGGGCAGGTCGTGGAGGATTTCTTCCACTGCGTTGGCGAGGCTCCGGAATTGGCGACGCTCCGCTTCCCGCCGATTGCTCCGCAATTCGCAACCCTGGTGCGGTTCGCCGAGTCAGCGTGCGCGCTGGTCGAGGAACACAACGGCGTTGCGCTCGTGGACGAGTTCACGATCTCGGGAGGCGCGTTTCCGAATCTCGTGTCCATTCCCGTCGCCGGTCCCAAGCCGTTTCGCATTTTCTTCCACTCTTCCGCGCAGCATCCCCTCTCGATCGCCGGTGAGCGGTTCCGCAAGCTGCTGTCCGCTTGGCCCGGTTCACCCTAATCGCGGTCGGATCGTTCGCTGCTTCCGTCGGTATACCCTGTGCGCATGGCCGACGTACAAATCCGCAATCCCGCCCAATTAACCGATTGGTACATTAGTACCGGATGTGGCGGCAGCGACTCACTACGTGTTAACCCCGGACGCTCTCTCCCATGGGCTGAAGCAGGGCGGTTCCCTTGCTCACGCCCGTGCGTCGTACTCGAGGCCACGGCTTCAGTTCTCACTATCGCATCTCACGCTGCTGCGCTATTCGCCGCCTGTGCTCATCGAGTTGGCCGCGGAAGCCGGGTACGACTTTGTGGGTCTGCGGATCATCCCCCTGAATCTGCCGGGTGAACCGATCCATCCGCTCGTGACAGACGCTGTGCTGCGTCGCCAGACACGATTGGCACTGAGGAACACGGGTCTGGAGATATTGGATGTGGAGCTCGCTCGCATCCTGCCGAACAACGACGTCAGTCGCTACCGGCCCGCTCTGGAGTGTGCAGCAGAGCTGGGTGCCCGACACGTGCTGAGCAGCGCCTGGTGCGGGGATCGTCACTTCGTCCAGGATCAGTTCAGCGCTTTGTGCGAGCTGACGCGCCCGCTGGGTCTCACGGTGGATTTCGAGTTCGTGACCTTTGCTGCTTACGCCACGCTGAACGATGCCGTCGAGCTTCTACGCAGCACGCCGTGCCCGAATGCGGGCCTTGCCATCGACACGCTGCACTTCGCTCGATCGGGGCATAGGCCGGAGCAGCTCGACGGGTTACCCCGCGACTGGTTCCACTACGCTCAGATTTGCGATGGGCCGTTCGAGTACTCCATGGAGGAGACTGAGCTCAAGAGCGTCGCCCGGGAGGGGCGCTGGTATGTGGGGGAGGGCGGTGTGGGTGTCCCTCAGATCCTGAGCCGTCTGCCGGATGTCCCGTATTCCGTTGAACTGCCGAACGCACGACGTACGGTACTGCTGGGTGACGAGCTATTCGCACGGCGTTGTCTGGTGACCGCCCGACAGTGCCTGGAGGGCCAGCTCCAAAAGCATCGTGTCGGCGTGTAGGGCGACGCGCGGTCGGGCACACCGTGATGTCAGCCGGGTTCCGGTTCAGAAGCCTCAAAGGTACACCATGAAAAGGCTGAAGCTACACACTCTGATCGTTGCGTGTGCCCTCGCGCCATGCCTGGCGATTGCGCAATCGGCGCCGACCCGCTCCAGCATTCAAGTGCGACCCGATGGCTCGGTGCAAGTACATGAGGCGACGGTGCCGTTGTCGCCGCTGATGAGCGAGGGTGCGCGGGAAGTCCTGCGCCGTACGCAACCGACCGAGGGGCCCGGGGCGCCGGTGCCCACGCCGCAGGATATCCCGGACATTCGCAAACTGCGCCAGGTCTACAACGAGAATCTGCGACCGCGCGTGGACTACATGCGCAAGGTGTTTCCAGTCGATATCCAGGAGACCACGATCGACGGAATTGACGCCGCAATCATCACGCCCAAGAGCGGCATACTGCCGCGAAATGCGCATCGGTTGATCCTCAACGGACCAGGTGGGGGGTTCCGCACAGGCGTGCGTGGCAATGGCTTGCTCATCAGCATCCCGGTCGCGGCCACGATGGGGATCAGAGTGGTCTCGATTCTGTATCGCCAAGGCCCCGAATATCAGTTTCCGGCGGCCAGCGAGGATCTGCTCAAAGTCTGGAACCACTATCTCAAGGAATATCCCGCCAAGAACATCGGCATGGTCGGCTGTTCGGCCGGCGGCTCGCTGGTCTCCCAGACGACGGCCATCCTCATTCAGGAGGGCAGGCCGACACCGGGTGCACTGGGGGTCTACTGCTCGGGACTTGGCGCAGTCGGGTCAGGCGATTCAGCGTTCTACGCGACGCTCTCAGTCAGCAACATCTCCATGGCCGCCGCTCGCCCCGTTGTAACTGCGACGCCCGTTGGTAGCGCTCCCGTCTCCGGTGCCAATGCCCAGAACTACTACACCGGCGTCGACATGCACCAGTTCATCGTCAATCCCACCCTGGACGAGAAGCGACTCGCTGAATTCCCGCCGACGCTTTTTTTCACGGCTACACGGGATTTCGCGATGAGCGCCTCGGCCTACAGCAACTGGAAGTTGCTCGAAACGGGCGTGCCTTCTCAGCTGCTCGTATTCGAGGGGCTCTACCACGGCTTCATGACCAACCCGGATTTCCCAGAGGCGAAGGCCGGGTATCAGATCGCCGCCAGGTTCTTCGACCGGTACCTGGGTCAGTAGTCCGCCTCGTGCTGGTAAGGACGCGCGCCGGATCGGAGTGAGGCCGGTGACTGCTGACAGATACCCGTATTGACAAGGCCGCTGCCTCGTCTCAACCGTCCCACGATGGCGCCCTGCGAGCGGATTGTGTTTGATCCTTGACATGGACTATCTAGTCCGTCTAACGTCAGGACACGGGAGAGGCCGCTCGCCTAAGCGGGGTCTTTCCCGCTTCGGTGTGTGTGCTGATAAAAACAGGGGGCCACATATGGCGGCTTCGCGTATCGCGGCATGGGTGTCGTTGATTTCGTTCGCGACTCTTTTGGCAAGAGCGGCAGGAGCTGCTGACGAAGCACCTGCTGCCTCGAGTGGGCAGGAACCTCTGCAAGAGGTCATCGTCACCGGCTCACTGATCCAGCGCCCGAACAATACTTCCGTCAGCCCGATCAGTACCGTCAGCCAAGCGGTCATCGAGCAGACTGGGGCTTCGAATATCCAGGACGCTCTGAACGAGCTCCCGAGCTTTACCGTGGGTGGCAATGCGGCCACTGGAGGCCAGGGCGGCGGCGGTCGAGCGACGATCAACCTGCATGGTCTCGGCACCAATCGCAACCTGGTGCTTCTGGATGGCAAGCGACTGCCGATCTCGGACATCAACGGCGAGGTCGACATCAACATTTTGCCGGCGGCGATCATCTCAGGGATCGACGTGATCACCGGTGGCGCCTCGGCCGTCTATGGTTCCGATGCCATGTCGGGCGTGGTCAATTTCAAGACCATCAAGGATTTCGATGGTGTCAAGGCAGACGTGATGGACTCATTCAGTCAGCAAGGCGGTGCGGGTACGCTCAACGCGTCGCTGGCCATGGGCAGCCCATTCGCTGAAGAGCGCGGTCACGCGCTCGTCGCGCTCACTTACTCGAGGCAGAACCCCTTGCTCGGCGACCAGCGGAGCTCCTTCTTCGCGGACAAAGTGCCGTCATCGTACATCGGTAACGGCACCTTCGTTCCGAGCGCCACCAATGCCCCGAATGCAGCCGTCCTCACGGGACTGTTCAACTCCTATGGAGTCGCGGGCGCACGTAATCCACTCGCTTCCAACCTTGGATTCAACAACGATGGCACCTTGTTCACGCAGACGGGCGCGCTGAACTACAAAGGGCCGAACGGAACGAACGATTATCTCGTCGTCGGTAACAATGTGCGTATGCCGGTCGGTCTGCAGGGGAACGTTCTCAATGCCATTGACCGCCGCTCCGCTTTCGTCAAGACGGACTATAACCTCGCCGAGAAGCTGACTCTTTATTCACAGTTCATGTACGTCGATCTCGGGGTGAACACCAACAGCGGCGGCAGCCTCACGCAATTCCCTGCCTTGACGACCGTTCCGGCGACCAACCCGTTCATCCCCAAAGACCTGGCGACGGTGCTGGCCTCGCGGCCCAATCCGACGGCGCCGTTCTCCTGGACCTCGCGTTATGTCGGCATTCCTTGGAAGAACTGGGATGAGGACTACAAGGTTCAGCAATACATGCTCGGGGTCAAGGGTGACATCGTCGATGCTTGGCAATTCGATGTGTTCGCCGCCTACGATGACTCGCTGCACAGTCAGATCATGCACGACGCGGTGCTCAAGAGCAGAGTGCAGACGCTGCTCAATGCCCCGGATGGAGGAGCCTCCATCTGCACCGGTGGATTCGACCCCTTTGGTGATACGAACGCGCGCTCGCTCTCTCCGGCGTGTGTCAACTACATGACCAAGGACACCCTCAGCCAGGAGGACCTGTCACAGAGTCAGTTCCAGGGGCAGATCAACGGCAAGCTGTTCGATCTCGGAGCAGGTCCTGCGCAGATCGCATTTGTTGCGGACTGGCGCAAGAACACCTACTCGTTCTCACCGGACGTGGACATAACGGCTCTCAGTGGGTGGGCACCAGGTGCCAACGTCGAAGCGTTCGTTGCGACGACCCCCGTGCCTCGACAGGCGATCGACGTCAAGGAATTCGCAACGCAGATCGACGTACCGCTGATTGCCGACAAGCCGTTCGTGCGCGAGTTCGGGGTCGGAGCGGCGGGCCGCGTGTCCGATTATTCCTCAACCGGTTCGGTGGAGAGCTACGAGGCGGATCTGCGCTGGCGCCCGGTCGAAGAGGTACTGTTCCGTGGGTCATACCAGCGGGCAGTTCGTGCGCCCAATATCGGCGAGCTGTACTCGCCCCCCTCGGGCACGCAACTGGTCATCGGCACGCCTCCAGGGTCGCTGGGCGATCCCTGTGACGTTCGCTCAGTCGCACGCACTGGCGCCAACGCAGCACAAGTCGCTTCGCTTTGCGCCGCACAGGGACTTCCGGTGGGCCTGCTTGGTACGTACGTTTTCCCCACAACAGCCACAGGGCAAACGATCTCTGGCAACACGAAACTGACACCCGAGAAGGCGAACACCTTCAATTTCGGCATCGTGTTCAATTCCCGCACGCATGGCGGCCTGTTGGACGACTTTTACGCGTCGTTGGACTACTACAGCATTTCAATCAGCAACGTGATCTCGGCGGTTCCGGGCCTCACCGTTCTGTCGAAGTGCTTCAACCTCGACGGCTCCAATCCGTCCTACTCCGAGACGAATTCATACTGCCAGCTGTTGCAGCGTGACCCCGGTACCGGTCAGCTCCTGACTGTCGCCACCCCATACTTGAACCTCGGTGGGCTCAAGACCGATGGCCTCGAAACGCAGGTGCACTGGGGCGTGGACACGCCGTTCCTGGGCGCGTCCGCCAAGCTCTACATCGATACGGCCATCGAGCTACTGGACTCATACAAGGTTCAGCTGTTGCCCGGCGCGCCGTTCGTCGACTACACAGGCGTCAGCGTCGGTGGCGCGCTCCCTGGTTCGGTGCCGCCCCGCGCAGCTCCCAGGATAAGGACGCTCACGACGTTCGGGTACAGGACAAACATCGTTGATGCAGGCATTCGCTGGCGTTATCAAAGCTCCATGGATGACGTCAGCGCAATTCTGACCCCCAAAACCGTCTCGCCGGGGGTTCCGGCGTACCAGCTGTGGGATTTGTTTGGGTCCGTCAGGGTGACGAAGAACATCGAAGTGCGCGGGGGCGTGAATAATCTCTTCAATAGAGCTTTGCCGTACGTGGCAAGTTCGCAGAACGCTACCGATAGTGCGCTCTACGATCCGATCGGGCGGGCGTTCTATCTCGGAGTGAAACTGTCACTCTGATCGTGTGGGCCTTTGTGGGTGCGGGGCCGCTCGCAGTGACGATCCCCCTGCCGAGATTGCCTATGAGCCGCTGAGGACGGCGGTACGGCACACCGTGGTAGCATCGTCCTTGGGTAGACCTGTGGTGCGAGGCTGTTGCGCGAAGGGGCCTCTTTGGGGGCCACAGCGGCGGATCGCAAATACGCGTTCTTTTGAGATCAATGGGTTACGACGTACTTTACAGCCGCCCTCCGTTGGGGGCTTGGCGGAGCGGGGCGTCGCCATATCCCATTCGACCATTCTTCGCTGGCTCCAGAGATGCGTCCCCGAGTTCCAGAGGCGGCTCGCTATGCCCAGCCTGTCCATTCGTCTTGGCGGATGGACGAGACTGCGGTGTCGGTGCGGGTCGGAGGCCGTTACCTCTACCCCGCTCCGTTGATAACACGGCTAACTTGTCGATTCCCTGCTCTGCACGGACCGCAGCGAGTCGTCCGCGCGGGCGTTCTTCACCAGGGCGCTCAAGACACATCAGAAGCGGTGCCCCGAGAAGGTCCGCGCGCCGCTTACGACCGGCGCCGGTGATGTCATCGGATGCACGACGTTGTGTTTAGCATCGAGGATGTGCACGACCCCGATGCCCGAGGAACGTCTCGATCGGACGCGTGAAGTGCCCGATTTTCCAGATTGTCATCGGCGTTGCTGAAGTCGCCCGGGGTAACATCGGTCAGTCGATCTTGTGCAGCGTCCCGCCTTTGCATCCCGACGTGGTCGGTCTTGTCGCTCTTGATCTCGTACTGCGGTCATCCGCGCTGGCGTGGTGCGTGTAGCCTTTGTAGTCGGTGTCCTTCTTGTGCACCTTGACGATCGTGCCGCTGACGTGGCCTGCTTCCGAGTTCCAGCGCACGTGATCGCTTACCTTAAATTTCGTGTTCATAGGAAGAACCTATCGGAAGGTCAGCGCATCAGGCTAGTAAAGCCTTCGCGCGCGCATAGACGTTGTCGATGGTGAACCCGTATTCGCGCAGCACCGTCTCGCCCGGAGCTGACGCGCCGAACCGGTCGATGCCAAGCACGTCGCCCGCGTCTCCGACGTAGCGATGCCAGCCCTGCGTTGCCCCTGCCTCGACGGCGAGTCGGGCACGCACCGAGGGCGGAAGCACTGCATCGCGTTCGGCTTTCGGCAACGCATCAAAGAGCTCCCAGCTCGGCATCGAGACACTGCGCACCGCGATGCCCTCCTGTTGCAGCCGTTCCGCGGCGGCCACGATCAGTCCGACCTCCGAGCCGCTCCCGATCAGAATCAGTTGCGGTTTGCGATCCTTTGCGTCGGCGAGCACGTAAGCGCCGCGACGCACTCCCTGCGCCGATGCATAGCGGGTGCGATCCAGCGTCGAAAGCGCTTGGCGCGACAGCACCAGGAGTACGGGTCGGCCCTTCGTTTCCAGCGCGATCTGCCAGGCTACCGCGGTTTCGTTGGCATCACAGGGTCGAAGCAGGGTCAGATTCGGGATCGCCCGCAGATTCGCCAATTGCTCGATCGGTTGATGGGTGGGACCATCTTCGCCGAGGGCGATGCTGTCGTGGGTGAACACATGGATCACATGCAGGTGCGCCAACGCGGCGAGACGGATCGGCGGGCGCATGTAATCGGAGAAGATCAGAAACGTCCCATCGTAGGGGATCGCGCTTCCGTGCGCCGCGAGACCGTTCGCAATCGCGCCCATCGCGTGCTCTCGGACGCCGAAATGCAAGTTGCGTCCGCCGTAGCCCCAGCCACCGCCCTCGGAGCCTTGGGTGTCCTCCCTCATCTCCACGGGAGGATTGAAATCACCAAACCCCTTCAGCGCGGTCTTCGTCGACGGATCCAGATCGGCCGAGCCGCCGGTCAACGCCGGGAGCTTCGGGGCGATCGCATTCATGATCTTGCCCGATGCCTCGCGTGTGGCGATGCCTTTCGCGTCGGCCGGAAACACCGGAATGTCCGCATTCCACCCTGCAGGTAATTCATCGCGCAGCCTGCATTGCAATTGGGAGGCGAGCTCGGGGAAGGCATGGGTGTAAGCGGAGAAGCGCTCGTTCCAGCCGGCCTCGCCTGTGGCGCCGCGCTCGAGGGCCTCGCGAAAGTGCTCGAGCACCGCATCCGGCACGAGAAACGCCGGCTCGGCCGGCCAGCCCAGTTTTTCCTTGGTCTTGCGCACGTTGTCCGCCCCCAGCGGCGAACCATGTGCCTTGAAGCTGTCCTGCTCCGGCGAGCCATAGCCCAGATGCGTACGTATCATAAGCAGCGAGGGTCGCTGCGCCTGGGCACGCGCCTGCGTTACTGCGGTTTCGATCGCGGTAAGGTCGTTGCCATCCCCGACCCGTATCGTGTGCCAGCCATATGCTCGGAACCGAGCTGCACTATCTTCGGTGAAGGTCATATCGGTCCCGCCGGACAGCGTCACGGAATTGTCGTCGTACAGGCAGATCAGCTTTCCGAGTTTGAGGTGCCCGGCCAGCGATGCTGCCTCCGCACCCACGCCTTCCATCAAATCGCCGTCGCTGACGATCGCATACGTATGATGATCGATCAGCGCGTGCCCGGAGCGGTTGTAGTTGGCAGCGAGCTGCGCTTCGCCGATGGCCAAGCCGACCGCATTGGCCAGGCCCTGCCCCAGTGGCCCGGTCGTGACCTCTACTCCCGGTGTGTGACCGCGCTCCGGATGGCCCGGCGTCTTGCTGCCCCATTGGCGGAAGCGCCGAATGTCGTCCAGGGAGAGCGCGTAGCCGGTGAGATGCAGCAGGCTGTAGAGAAGGGCGGAACCGTGCCCGGCCGAGAGTACGAAGCGATCGCGATCTGCCCAATCGGGATTGCGCGGGTTGTATTTGAGAAAGCGTGTCCACAGGACGTAGGCCATCGGCGCCGCGCCGAGCGGCAGGCCGGGATGGCCGCTATCGGCTTTTTGGACCATGTCCACCGATAGAAAGCGGAGCGCGTTCACACACAGCTGGTCCAGTTGCTCTGCCATGATCTTGCCTCTATTCCCACCCGTCCACGCTATAGACATCCACCATCTGGCCGCCGCGCCAACCTGATACGCAAAGCAGTGCTACGCCAATGCTCGAAAGGGTGGATGGAATGCCTGGCGCTTGCCGGCGTACGCATAGGCGGGGGCCCTCTTTCTTGCTCGCCAGTGCTCATTGTCACGCTACCGCTTCGGCGTTCGAGTGAGAACCGCGCCGCATCAGATCGGTACGCGATAGCCGTAGAACTCATGATCCTCGTTGTAGCCGCCTTCGCCGGCGCCCAGATCGGCATAGTCGTGCACGAACTCGATGGCCTCGATCCACTTGACCATCTTGAAGCCGACTTCGTTCTCGCAGCGCAACCGCAGCGGCGCTCCATGCAGCACGCTGAGCGGTGCTCCGTTCATCTCGTAGGCCAGGATCGTCAATTGGTGGCGCATGTTGCTCAAGCTGTGCGCGTCGTAGTAGCGACCGCCGTCGCCTCCGTCGGCAAAGGAATACAGCACCGCATACCGGGCATCCGCTGTCGGCCTCACCAGATCCAGGATGTGGCGCATCGCAACGCCACCCCACTTGGCCACGCCCGACCATCCTTGAATGCAAAAGTGCGTGGTGATCTGTTCCTGCTTCGGCATCGCTTGCAGTTCGGCGTAGGAAAGCTCGATCGGCTTTTCGACCAGACCGCCTATTCGCAGCCGATAGTCAGCGAAGTTGTTTTTGACCATCGAGTCGTACTCTTGCGAATTCGGCATCGTCCCGTTGGGCCAGAAGTGCGGCGAGATGTCCTTTTCAGTGAGCTGGCTCGTTGGGTCCCATGACTGGGTCACGCTGCCGAATGGCCGCGCCAGCATCTCCCCGATCCTCTGAACCAGCCGCGCATGACGCAGCGTGAAGGGCGAGGCCCGCCACCAAGTCACGATCAGGAGAGCCAGGGCCGGTGCAAATACCGCGAAGCCGCTCCAGGAGCCATTGTTCACGCCCGCCCACATCATGTTCAGGTTGACCCGCGCTCCGGTGATGAAAACCAGCGTCACGTGCGCCAGGATGAAGAGCAGGAACCACCACAGCGCCAGAAAGTGGATCGAGCGCGCTGTTTGCCGGTTCAATGCCCGACCGAGCCAGCCCAGCCGATTCGAGATTGCCGGGCTTTGCATCAATCCAGTAAAGATAGACGTGGGTGCGGCAACGAATACGGTAATGAAATACGCCAATTGCTGCAGGCTGTTGTAGCGCGTCCAGCTGTGATCGACGGGAAAAGTGAGCGAAAGGTATTGCAGCGCTGTCGAGACTGCGTTGGGAAACACCTCCCAGGTGGTGGGCACCAGTCTCAGCCACTGACCCGTTGAAAAAAGCAGGATGTAGAACACGATGCCGTTGATCATCCACATAAGCGTGATGGAAAAGTGCCACCACCGGGCAAGGCCGATGGAATGACGAATGCCCGGAATACCCAGCCACGCGGGAAGGGTGACCGAGTCGTCCTTGGCGGTCCAAATTCGCCCCGTAGGCACGGCCTTCTGGAACCTGAACCATTCGGTTCCGGGCGTGCAGTCGCGTTTCCAATACAGCCGCGGGTGATCGGCGAGAATCTGGACGCCCGCGCGGACGATGAACGTCATGAAAAGCAGATTGAGAAAGTGCAGCAGCCTGAGCCAGACTGGAAATCCGGCGGTGACGGCCACGGCCGATCGAGGAATGCCCGGGTAACGTACGAGAAACTCCTGCACGGCAGGAAGCTCCCGCAGCGCCTGGGCGACGGCGACGCCGATGACCAAGACCAGAAAAATCAGCGGCAACAGCCACAGCAGGTTGAGCCACCGTTGGCCGAGCCGAATCCTTGGCACAACCCCTGATTGCGGCGGCAGCCATGCATTCAGTCTGACACGATCGTCCGCCGCGCTGAGACTCTTTGCCAAGAGATCGTGCTGCCGTGGCCTGTCGTCCGGTCTCACCGTTACACTCATCCATCAAGCTTCGGTCTGCCGTGACTTGAGTGTCTGTGCGCTCTCGTACAGAGCAGCATTCCGATGATGCCGTCATCGCTCATCCACAGGAGCGCCCGCCGCTTGTATGTAGGCGCGCGCAAACCCCGTCGCTCAGTGCGTGCTGAACGTACTCGTCCAACATCGGGAACCGCTCGTGTGCGGCGCCGCTCATGGTTTCGCGCCCTGCCTGCTCTTCACTTGCTCAATCGTATCGAGCGCGCTGAGTGAGCGTAGGCGCCACCCGCGCGCATCTCGGCCGCGACCCAGATTGCTTCCATCGCGGAAGACGCTCTCGCTGAAGGCCGCGAAGGCAGCGCGAATACATGTCCTGTCGCTTTGTCTTGTACCGCACAGACAGAAGCGGTTACGGACTGCAATTCTACCGACCTGCGGCGTGGCTCATTCTCCGATGTTTCAGGAATATTTCTTGCGGCGAGCCTTGTGAGACGATGCCGGGGCGATGACGCCGGAAGGGAAGGAATTCGCGCCAGGGCCAGGTGTTCTTTGGCCCATGCACCAATCTCCAAAAGTGAAACCGCATCATGTCTGATGGAACGTTAGGTGGGTTGAACGCTGCGCAGTGGCGTTACATGGCTCTCTCGAGGTGGGAAAACGAGGGCGGCGCGAGCTTGCACGGCCCACTGGAGAGCTGGGGTCTCAGCGACGGGCAACCCGAGGTCCCTCCTTTGAGCCATGCAGAGCTGGTGCAGCTGCGCGTCCGCGTGATCGCGCTCGAGAACCTGGTGATCGCATTGCTCGCAGAAGCATCCGATCGACAGCTCGCACTGGCTCGCGATATGGCCGCCTACATCTGTCCAAGGGCGGGCTTTACGCAGCATCCTCTCACGATCCATGCGGCGGCCCGGATGATCCATGTTGTCGAGGCGGCCGGCCGTTTCCGCAATGTGACGGAGTGCTGAGCCATTCGCCGCGTTGCGCACCGGCAACGGTACGCTGTCGGAGGCGAGAAGTAGGCGTCCGGTGATCATTCGATCCGCAGATGAGGTGCCTCGCGGGACGCTACTCAAGCGCTTTCCCGTCCCCAGGAACCTTGGTGTTTCGCCGGAGTCGCGCATCGTGACCGGCCGGACATGGCCGGCCCCAGCCGGAGAGTCCATGGCTTTCGACCTGCGCGGTCACGAAGCGTGTTGCAACTGCATCGGACGCGCTGGTGATCTTCGGCGCGAGCGACGATCTGGCGCGCGCAAGATGATCTTTCCATCGCTCTATGCCATGGCGAAGCGTGGGGCTCTGAACGTACCGATGATAGGCGTTGCCTCGTCGTTAGTGGAGCGTGGCGCAACTTCGCAATCGGCTAACGGACATCATAAAGAAACGCGGGCGGATTGACGAAGGAGGCGGGCGTAGCAAAGCATTCGGCCGCCGAAGTGAGGGTGCAGCTGAAACCGCCGCCCCAGCGCCTGTTGGCCGACTCGGAGCCGCCTGCCGGCCTGGCTGATTATCCTGCGCTTTCGGCTTTCCCCCAGTTCTGCCGTAGCACTCGCTACCCCGCCGCAAAAAGCGGCGTGCTCAAGCAGGCAAAGCAGGCTGGAGGACGGTAGTGACAAACCGCGGAGTACCGAAGCGCCCCCGGTGCGGCAGTCCCGTCCGTACTCTAGCGCACGGATTGCCGGCGGCCGCAGAGGTATGTTTGCCGGATGCGACCGTAGAGGGTATTTCCCGGACCGTATGTCTCATCAGCGAGCCGAGCTGTATCCGCTGCGATTCCAGCCGATTTATCAGTATCGGCCGTGGGGCGGGCGGCGCTTGGGCGAACTGCTCGCGGCGCCCTTGCCGGGCAACGGCCCCATCGGCGAAGCCTGGCTTTTGAGCGACCGCGATGACCATCCCAGCCGGGTCACCGATGGGCCTCTCGAAGGGGCGACCATCGCAGGATTGCTCGAGCAGTCTCCGGAACAGCTGCTGGGCCCGCTCTGCGAATACTTCAGTCGATTCCCCCTGCTGCTGAAGTTCCTCGATGTGCGGCAGAAGCTGTCGGTTCAGGTCCACCCCTCCGATGCGCACCGGGAGTTCATTCCCGCCGGCGACACCGGCAAGACCGAAGCATGGGTCGTCCTGAAAGAGGGACCCGAGGCTCGCATCTTCGCGGGATTGAAACCTGGCGCCACCGCGGCCGTCCTGCAGCTCGCTATCACGGATGCAGCCGTCGCTGAGCAGTTGGCGAGCTTCGTGCCCGAGCACGGCGCTGGCGTTTTGATACGCGCCGGGACGGTTCATTCATTGAGCGACGTCGTGGTTTTCGAAGTGCAGCAGAACAGCGATGTGACGTTCCGTCTGTATGACTGGGACCACATCGATCCCCGGACGGGCCAGCGGCGGGCTCTGCAGGTTGATGAAGCGATGGCCTGCATCGACTTCGAGCAAGGTGCCATCGGTCCGACAGTGCCGCAGGTGCTGGAAACGACGCCAGTGGTGCGTGAGAAGCTCATCCACTGTGATCATTTCGGTGTGATCCGCATCACCGGACAACTCCCGTTTGTCGTGGGAGCAGCGGGGACGCCGCGGGCGCTGGTGTGTCTCTCCGGGGAAGGTCATCTCGAGCACGCCGGGACCGACTATGCCTTCGGCAAAGGCGACGTGCTGCTCCTGCCAGCTGTGGTTGGGTCCTGTTCCTGCCGGCCCCACGGAGTCGTCAGCTTATTGGAAATTTCTCTGCCGGGAGTCCCGTGACTCCATGAAGGAGCTCATTGCCTTCGACCTGGACGGCACCCTGGCCGCAAGCAAGGCATCGATCGATGCGGAGATGGCGCAGCTGCTCGCCTCCCTGCTGCCAATCGTGCAAGTGGCCATCATCTCCGGCGGCGCGTGGCGACAGTTCCAGGAACAGGTACTAGCCCATCTTCCCCACGACGAATGTCTGAAGAATCTGTCTCTCCTGCCCACCTGTGGAACGCGATTCTACCGCTACGAATCTGCCTGGCAACAGCTCTACTCGGAGGACTTTACCGCAGCGCAGAAGGGCAAGATCGTCGCTTCGCTGCATCAGGTCAGCGGCTCGTTGGGATGCCAGGTGGCAAGAGTCTGGGGCGAGGTTATTGAAGACCGCGGCAGCCAGATCACGTTCTCCGCCCTGGGACAACAGGCGCCCCTGGAAGAGAAGGCCAAATGGGACCCTGATTTCACCAAGCGCCGCAAGATGCAGGCGGTCCTGGACACGTTGATTCCCGAATTCTCCGTGCGACTGGGCGGCGCGACCTCCATCGATGTTACGAAGCACGGCATCGACAAGGCTTACGGAATTCGCAAGCTCCGCGACGTCCTGCACATCGCGATCGAGAAGATGATCTACATCGGCGATGCCGTGTTCCCAGGCGGCAACGACTATCCGGCCAAAGAAGCAGGCGCGCTGTGTATCGCCGTGAAGGATCCTCACGAGACGAAACGGGTGATCGAGGCGATCGCCGCGTGTTTGGGAACAAGTTGATGGGCGGCTTGCAACTACAGCGCCTCGGAGAAGTCATGGCGCCGGAGCCCGGCAATCCGCACGAGGTCGAAGGCGTGCTGAATCCAGCCGCCGCTCGCGGTCGCGATGGCCATCTTTATCTCTTTCCCAGGCTAGTAGCGCGTGGCGACTATTCGCGAATCGGCATCGCCCGCGTACGCTTCAACGGTACCGGCGACCCGTGTGGAGTTGAACGCCTCGGCATCGCGCTCGAGCCTGAAGTCGACTACGAATGCCGCGCTGATGGCGGTGGCGGCTGCGAGGATCCGCGTATCACCTTCGTAGAACCGCTGCGGCGCTATGTGATGACGTACACCGCGTTTTCATCCATTGGGCCGCGGATCGCCCTGGCCATTTCCGACGACTTGTTTCGCTGGACGAGACTCGGACTCGCGGTGTTCGCGCCGTACCACGGAATCGATTTCATTCACGTGGACAACAAGGACGCCAGTGTGTTCCCCGTCGCCGTTGCCAATCACGCCGGAAAGATGCAGATGGCTTTGCTCCATCGGCCCCTTTTCCCCGGTACGCGTCCTGAGGAAATCGCCTGCCGTCATCGGCCCCGCTGCGTGGATCTGGACCACGAGAGCATCTGGATTTCCTACTGCCCCATGCCCTCGCAGAGCGTTGCGTCTGGACAGCCTGGGCTGTTCAACTCACATCGGCGCCTGGCTGCGCCAGCCGCGCCATGGGAGCGGCTGAAGATCGGCGCCGGCACTCCGCCTGTCCTGACCCGGCACGGTTGGCTCATCATCTATCACGGCGTGAGCGATGTAGCCTGCCCGGGCGATGCCGAAGATCATTTGCGCTACTCGGCCGGCGTCATGCTGCTCTCCGCGCAACAGCCCCACGAGATCTACTATCGCTCGCCTCAGCCGATATTGACACCGATACTTCCACAAGAGCGCAGCGGGATCGTTGCCAACGTCGTATTCCCCACCGGTATCGACCGGCGTGATGATCTGGGCTCGCCGGATCGGCTCGACGTCTATTACGGAATGGCCGACAAACGTATCGGCGTGGCTCGGCTGGATCTACCGGAGTGCTTGCCGTCGGACGGACTCACTCGATCCTGACGAGGCCTCATAGCCGGAGATCACATCGAACAGCTCCTCATCGATGGCGTCCTGCCGAATCCGGTGAAAGCTGCGATTGAGCGTCTGGACGATGTCTGCGATGTTCTTCTCCGCCCGCTGCATCGCAGCCAGCCGGCTGGCGTTTTCGCTGCAGATGCCCCCATCACCTCAACGCGGTGGGCTGATTGCTGATGATCACCTCGACGCGGCGGTTCTGCTGCCGGCCGGCGGCGGAATCATTGTCTGCCACGGGGTCGCTTCGGCCTTTGCCCGATGCGGTGATGCGGGTTGAACCAATCCCCTGTCCGGTGAGATATGACTTCACCGAGTCGGCCCGGCGCTCGGAGAGCCCCTGGTTGTAGTCTTCACTCCCCACGCTATCCGTATACCCCTGGACGGCGATACTGCGGTCCGGGTATTTGTCGAGGAAGGCGACCAGCTTGTTCAGATTGTCGGTAGCTCCCGGCTTAAGATCCGCTCTTCCCGTGGTGAAGAGTACATCCCCGAGCGTCAGTACCAGCCCCCGATCCGTGGGCTTCGCCTGCAACACATCGATCTGACGCTGCAACTCCGTCGCCTGCTGCTCCGAGCTCGCAGCGGCCTGCTGCGCGGTACTGGCGTCGATACGTGCCTGTTCAGCCGCCGCTTTCTGTTCGGCCCCTTCGGCGCGTGCTGTCGCGGCTTGACCCTTGGCGGCGTCCGCTTCCTGCGTGCGCGCATCCAGGCGGGCACGGTCGCGTTGTGCAGTGAGCACAACCCGCTGATCCTCGGCGAAGCGCGTCTCAGCTAAGGC
>Ga0157370_10003742_pt1 | contig 17784 bp, 14 predicted proteins | sample C35metaG_FD_113463 | JGI IMG/M metagenome (GOLD analysis project Ga0157370, IMG submission 113463) | Corn rhizosphere microbial communities from Kellogg Biological Station, Michigan, USA - C3-5 metaG | ecosystem: Host-associated > Plants > Roots > Rhizosphere > Soil | place: USA: Michigan...
TCAAATCGCTGGTTTTGGAACTTTAAAAGATGGTAATTATATAGATTTCTTTTATATTCACAAAGACTTTCAACGGCAGGGAATTGCGGATAAGCTTTTAACCGAATTAGAACTTGAAGCTAAAAAACAGCATTCAAAAATGATAACTTCGGATATCAGCATCACTGCAAAACCATTCTTCGAAAAGAAAGGATATATTGTAAAAGCTGAGCAAAAAAATAGGGTAAACGACGTTGAAATTATTAACTATAAAATGAAAAAAGAATTATAACGAACAATATAATCTCGCAAAGACGCAGAGTCGGAAAGTTTTATTTTTTAAGTTTATAATCTTTGTAGACTTACTTTGAAATCCTTCGACTTCGCTCAGCAAGACAAAATTGAGAAAAATCTTTGCGACTCTGCGTCTTGCGAGATTAAAAATATTGCGAGCTTTGTGTAAATCTTTCCGCCTTTGCGGTTAGAAAAAAACTCAGCAAGTTTCGGATTTTATACCCGCAAAAACCAATCGATCTTTGCTTTATAAAATTGAATGAAAATGAACACACAGGAAACCATCAATTATAATCGTATTGCAGATGCGATAGATTATATCAAAGCAAAATTTAAAGAGCAGCCTAATCTTGATGAGGTTGCATCCAAAGTGCATTTGAGTCCGTTTCACTTTCAGAGACTTTTCAGCGATTGGGCAGGAACAAGTCCGAAGAAGTTCTTGCAATATACCAGTCTCGAACACGCAAAAAAATTACTCAAAGAAAATCAGGCTACAATTTCTGAAACGGCTTACGAAACTGGTCTTTCGGGCACAAGCCGATTACACGATCTGTTTGTAAATATCGAAGGAATGACGCCGGCCGAATATAAAAACGGTGGAAAAAATCTGGAAATAAACTACAGTTTTGCCGAAAGTCCGTTTGGGAATATCATCGTAGCATCGACCCAAAAAGGTGTTTGTTTTATGGCTTTCGCCGAAGATGAAACTATTGGCTTTGCTGATTTGAAAAATAAATTCCCAAATGCTTCTTTCTCACGAAAACTAGATTTAGCACAACAAAATGCACTTTTCATTTTCCAAAATGACTGGAGTAAATTATCTGAAATTAAACTGCATTTAAAAGGAACCGATTTTCAGCTGAAAGTCTGGGAAACTTTACTAAAAATCCCGATGGGACAACTTTCTACATACGGCACTATTGCGCATCAAATTCAAAAACCAAATGCTTCGAGAGCCGTTGGAACTGCGATTGGCAGTAATCCTGTCGCATTTTTAATTCCTTGCCACCGTGTAATCCAATCTTCGGGAGTTTTTGGCGGTTATATGTGGGGAAATACCCGAAAAACAGCGATTATTGGCTGGGAAGGCGCACAGGTAAATCTGTAATAATTGTAAAATCCCAAATTTTAAATTCCAAATTCCAATGATTATTCATCACTGGAAACTTTACTTCATCTAAAATTATTATGCAAAATATACAATCTAAAATTGCTTCTCAAAACTGGGAAAGCATCACCGAATCTATGCACGAAAATGGATTTGCTATAATTCCAAATATCCTAAATAACGAACAATGTGAAGATCTGAAATTCGATTATGACAATCCTTCTTTATACCGAAAAACGGTTGTTATGGAACGCTACAGGTTTGGTTTAGGCGAATACAAGTATTTCAATTATCCTCTGCCAGATTTGATTCAGGATATTCGTTCTTCCATCTATCCAAAGCTGGCAGCTGTTGCCAATGCATGGATGAAAGCGCTCAACATCAATACTATTTTTCCTGACAAACACGAAGAACTATTAAAACAATACCATGATAATAACCAGCTCAAAGCAACTGTTTTAATTCTGAAATATGGAAAAAGCGGTTTTAATACCTTACATCAGGATTTGTATGGCGATATTTATTTCCCAATTCAAATTGTACTCTTCCTGAACGAACCCGATGAAGATTTTACGGGAGGCGAATTTGTTCTAACACAGCAAACTCCAAGAGCACAATCTAAAGCGATTGTCTTAAAACCGAAGAAAGGAGATATTCTCATTTTTACAACCAATTTCAGACCCGTAAAAGGTACAAAAGGATATTATCGTGTCAATATGAAACATGGTGTAAGCGAAATTCATTCTGGTGAAAGACATACCTTAGGGATTATTTTTCATGATGCGTTAAATTAAGGTTCAAAGGTTCAGAGGAGCAAAGGTACAGAGGTTTCAGTACAATGTATATCTGTAGAGACGCACTGCAGTGCGTCTAACATCATGTTTTTCGCCACTAATTCACGAATTATTTTTTAAAATCTATACGAATAGAATTAGTTTAATTCGTGAATTACTTCGTCTGTTCGCTATCGCTCGGGTCGCGGCAAAAAAACAAAACACAAAAACAATATGTTTGAACACAATAAAATTTCAGATCGAGAACTTCGGAATAAAATTAAAAATGCAGAAATTTGTTTCGGTGGGAACCAAAAATTAAAAATCTACGGAACGCTTAAATGCAGTTCGGGAAAAAGAATGAAACGTGAAAATCGGGTTTTCTTTTCTTCCCAGAATGAAGCGAAACAAAATGGTTTTAGACCTTGCGGACATTGCATGAAACCGGAATATTTAAAATGGAAAAATGGACTTATTTAATCCTCAAATAGACGAAACAACAAATCTGCTTCCTAAAGATGGAACGGTGAATTATTACGGAAAGCTATTTTCGAGAACAGAAGCTGATTTCTACCGTGATATTTTATTAAATACAATTGAATGGAAAAATGATGAAGCCATTATCTTTGGGAAACTAATCTTAACCAAACGAAAAGTAGCGTGGTACGGCGATCAGGAGTTTGAATATACGTATTCGAATACAACCAAAAAAGCTTTGCCTTGGACTCCCGAGCTTTTGAAACTAAAAAAAATCATCGAAGAAAAAACAGGAGAAACTTTCAATTCTTGCTTGCTTAATCTTTATCATTCTGGAGAAGAAGGAATGGCTTGGCACAGCGACGCCGAAAAAGATTTAAAGAAAAATGGCGCAATTGGTTCTGTTAGTTTTGGTGCCGAAAGAAAGTTCGCTTTCAAACATAAAGAATCTAAAGAAACTGTTTCTATGATTTTGGAACATGGAAGTTTACTGGTTATGAAAGATGTAACGCAAACGCATTGGCTTCACAGACTTCCTCCAACAAAAACTACTCAAAAACCGAGGGTGAATTTGACTTTTAGAACTATTGTAAGATAGAAATTTTACTTCTTTTGCGAAGCCACAGTTTCATAAGATCGTATTAACGCGTCCTCAAACATTTCGGGCCTTACTCTTGAAAGTTCCACAATTGTCCAGCCTTGCGCTCCCCATTTATTTGGAATTGGATAGAAAATCTTCTCGCTTGATGCACAAAAAACCGATTGATCGATTTCGCTTAATTTTAAAACGGCATGATTATTTTTTTCATCAAAAGTGGCAAAAATTTTCTTTTTGATTCTAAAAGAAGTTTTCTCAAAATGAGGTTCTTCAGTTGAGTTTGGAAACGACAACGCTAATTTTCTAAAGGTTTCGATAGCGACCATAATTGTAAATTTTAAAGTTTAACCTTAATTTACCACCCCTGATTTAATCCATTTTTTAAGACCTCGTTATATTTTTCTTTGTCAAAAGAATATAAGTTTGGTGCTTTGTGTGCTACGTTATTTTTCTTTTCATCAAGCTTAGTCAGAATGCCTATATTGGTTATTTTTCGAAGAAAGTTTCTTCTGTCTAACTTTTTGTCTAAAATCGTTTCGTAGAGTTTTTGCAGTTCCGGAATTGTGAATTTTTCGGGAAGTAAATTATACCCTATCGGCATTAAATTCAATTCAATTCTAAGTGTATCCAGAGCTTTATCTACAATTTCTTTATGATCTAAAATGAGTTCCGGAACTTCTTTGTGATCAATCCATTCAATTTCGGAACTGTTTATTCGGCTGGGAACTATTTTCAAAAAATCGACTAAGGCATAATAGCCTATGGTAACAAAACGCTGGGTAAACCATTTTCCTTGTTCGGCATCAATATTTAAGCGTTTTAAAATTTCTTCACCAAAATGATTATCGTTGCGTTTTATTTTTCCAAAAGTGGCAAATTGTCTCAAAAAAACGCCCTCTACTCCTGTTCGTTCATTTAAAACGGTTACTGCCGCAACATCAATATCCTGATCAATTGGAATAAATCCTCCCGGCAAAGACCATTTATCGTTATGTGGTACTTTAATCAATAAAACTTTTAATTGATTATCATGAAAACCAAAAATCACGCAGTCTATTGAAAGACCAGGCTGATAATTTTTATTATTTTCTATAATGGATTGCAGCATTTGAGTCTTTAATTATTTCTTTTCCTTTTTAATGGAGGATGCAATTTACTTTATTTTTTAAGATCCCAGATCATTTTTAAGCAAAACAAGCGTTTTTACTCGTTTGCAAAAATGAGAACGAAAAGTGTATAAATCACAATTTTAGTTAAAATTAAGAAACGAATTAAAAAAATAAGTACATTGCGTCATAATAACACATTAACCGCTAAAATTGTTATAATCCTTAATTTTAGAAAGAATAAAACTACAAATTAGATTTATGTTTATAGATTTTTTTGAGAAGTAAAAAGATCCTTAATGCAAGTGAATATGATAGCCAATCCGTTAAAAAATATCAACGAAAAGATTAGATCCAAAATTTGGACTTCTTTTGGATTTGTTTCTAAAACCTATCTTTTAGAAGCGTCATTAAAATATAGTGAAGAACAGGAAAAAATCTTCAACCAAATGATTGTTGAAACTGAAGCAAAAGATAAAAAGGCAAAACGCGAAGCTTTTGACAAAGCATTGTATGCCTCTTATAAAGGAATTGGTGCAATGGACTTTATAAATACAGTTTTAAAATAATTTATTTATCCTATTGCATTTTAAGAAGAGCATCTTTTAAAAACAATTTTGTTCTAACTATCTTAAAATCAAAAAGTCTCTAAACTTCACTTTTCGGTGGAGTTTTTTTTATTGAAAAATTATTGCTTATTTTTAGACTTCAACTACACAAATTCTCTACATTTGTTAGGACAAAAAGTACGATTATACTTAATTAAAAGCCACAAAAACAATAATTTATTTACAATGGAAAACACAATTCAAGCAGAAAATTATAAAATTCAAAAGCCGGAAAATTGGGCAAGTGTTATTACTGATAATCAAATAATTGAACATATAAAAGAGTCTGATTTTTCAACGAAACAAGTTGAAGAAGGTAGAGATTATTGCTATTTTCTAGACAAGATTTATTACACAAGCGATATCAAAAACAGCGAATATGCCTGCGTTGCTTATACGCTGAACGAACCTTCTAATCTTGAAAGCGCATCTGTAATGGATGTTGTGGTTGAAGAAAACGAAACTTACATTATACATAGAATCAGCGTTTTGAGAGAAGGCGTTTTAATTGATAAAATTCCAGATACCAAAATAAAAGTATTAGACAGCGAAAATCAAAGTGACGGCGGTGTTTTAAGCAGTAATAAAAAAGTAAATATTACGATAAAAGACCTGCGTCTTTATGATGTTTTAATTATAGAAGATTCTAGAGTTAAGGTATTTACAGAACGTGATTTTATGCGCAAGGAATTCCTTAAGTATGTTTGGATTAGTCCAAATAATTATTGGGCATACGGTTCTTATAAATTTACTTTTATCAATGAGCGCGAAAAAACGATCGCCTACAAAAAAACCTTTTTTAGAGATGAACAGGGAAATGTAATCGAACCGGAAATTAATTACCTAAAAAAAGGAGAGCGATTTATAATAGACAAAGAGAATTATATCAATTTTGTTGATTCGAATAGAGAGGTTGCTCCTTTTATAGATTTTGCTACAGACAGCAATTGGACTGATTTGTCTAATTATATTTCACCGCTTTACGAAGAAATTTACAACAAATCTTCCTTACAGGATTTCGCACCTAAACTGGTCGAAAAACTGGATGCGATTACAGACAAAGATGAGCAGTTGCAATTTGCTATTGATTATGTTCAAAATCATGTTTACTACATTTTTAATGCCGATGAGATGAACGGCCATAAACCTCAGGAACCTTCTATTACTTACGAAAATAAGCAAGGTGACTGTAAGGCAAAATCTGTTTTATTGAAAGTGATTTTAGATTACATCAACATCGATTCATCTGTTGTTTTGGTGAACTTTAATACAGATCATTATATAAAATACTATTTGCCTTCGCTGCTTACTTTTAATCACGTAATTCTAAAAATTAATTACAAGGGTCAAACGTATTTTATCGATGCAACAACAAGAGACGAATTTGGATTAATAGAAAATCGTGGGTTTATCTATTTCATGCACTATTTAGAAGTGAAACCAAATCAGGAATTACAGATTAAAGCGCCTCATAAATTTTCTTATTATGGCATTAATGAAAAAGTAGATTTTACGGCTCAAAATAATACAGGCTTGTTAAAACTTACTACAACGTACAAAGGAAACCGCGCTAATTATATGCGTAAATATTTTAAAAATACCAATAAAAGAGAAATTATAGACAGCTGGAATAATTTCTTATTTTATACTTTGAATTATTCTAATGATAGAAACGGAACGGATATTAGAACTATTTTTAAAGATGCCGCGATTGACATTGTAAGCGATGATAAAAAGCTGAATGAATTTACAATTCACTATAATGCTTCTATCGAAGGTCCTTATTTTGTAGATGCGCAAAAGAACCGTTTCTTAATGTATTTTGACCGAAATGTAGTTAAAAACGGAGCGAGAGATTTTATGCATACTGATATTCCGTTTTGGCATAATTTTGACAACGAAAAATATGAAATCAATCTTGAAACAGATCAGCGAATAGATACTGAAGAAAAATTTACAGTTCAGGAAAGTACGATCAACAATCCTTATTTTGATTTTACAAGCCGTAAAAAAGTTTCTAAAAACGGGGCTTCGATATCTATTGATTTTAAGCCTTTGTCGAATTTAGAAATTCCAACACAGGACTTCGAAAAATTCAGAACAGATCATCATACTATTGCAGATAGCAATTTTGGAATTGGTATTGACATTATCGAGCAAGGTTTGCTTAATCTTTTAAAATTCAATTTTAAGAAACGTCTTAAATAAAAAAATCTATTATATAAAAAATGGGGCTTAAAGCCCCATTTTTATTGATTTACTAATTTGCCAGTAATTCAAAATTTGATCTTAGTTTAATATCTGCTGACGAAGCTCCAATCATAACTTTAAAATCTCCAGGTTCTGCAATCCATTCTATTTTATCATTGTAGAAAGAAAGCTTTTCTTTGTCAATTGTAAATTCGATTGTTTTAGATTCTCCTGCATTTAATTTTACTTTTTGGAAATCTCTTAATTCCAAAACCGGACGTACTACAGATCCGAATTTATCTTTTAAATATAACTGAACCACTTCTTCTCCAGCCACTTTTCCAACATTTGATAATTGGAATGAAACTTTAATTGTTTCGCTGCTTTTGATTTTTGATGCAGAAAGTTTCAAACCAGAATAATCGAATTTGGTATAACTCAATCCGTAACCAAATGGAAATTTAGGAGAGTTTTTTAAATCGATATAAGCCGAAACATAATTTTTTGAATCTTCGTCTTTAGCTGGTCTTCCTGTACTAAAGTGATTGTAATAAATAGGAATTTGTCCTACTTCTCTCGGGAACGTCATAGGCAGTTTTCCTGACGGGTTGTAATCGCCAAACAAAACATTTGCAATAGCATTTCCAGCTTCAGTTCCTAACCACCAAGTATACACAATTGCAGGAACGTTATCTGCAGTCCAGTTAAAAATAAGCGGTCTTCCGGCATTTACTAAAACTACAACCGGTTTTCCTGTTGCCTGAATTGCTTTTACTAAATCTTCCTGAACGCCTGGTAAATGAATATCGCTTCGGCTTTTGGCCTCACCACTCATGTCGCGTCTTTCTCCAATACTTAAAATAACAACATCTGCCTGCTTTGCTGTTTCTACAGCTTCGGCAAAACCATCTTTATTTGTACCATCTATATCACACCCTTTTGCGTAAAGCAATTTAGTGTTTTTACCTACTTTGTTTTGTAAACCATCCCATTGAGAAACGATCCATTTATTGTAATCTACTTCTGGAAGTTCTACAGACCAGAATCCCATGTTTTCTTTGTATTCTTTAACCATCGGCCCAATGAAGGCGATTGTTTTTAAGTTTTTAGAAAGAGGTAAAGTCTGGTTTTCATTCTTTAATAAAACAATACTTTTTTGAGCTACTTCAAGTGCAGCTTTTCTGTGCTCCGGATTGTTTAATGCTTTTTCAGCTCTCTTTTCGTCAGAATATTTATAAGGATCATCAAATAAGCCTAATTCATATTTTTTACGAAGAATACGTTTTACAGCATCGTCGATTAAATCAACAGAAACTCGGCCTTCTTTTACTAATTGTGCTAAATTATATCGGTAAGCATTACTTTCCATATCCATGTCGCTTCCTGCAGTAATAGCTGAATACGCTGCTTCTTTAAGATCTTTTGAATATCCGTGTGCTACCATTTCTCCAATAGAACCCCAATCCGAAACTACGAATCCCTGAAAGTTCCATTTTCCTTTTAAAATATCACGCTGTAAATGTGCATTTCCTGTAGCCGGAATTCCGTTTACATCATTAAATGAATTCATAAATGTTGCAGCTCCTGCGTCTAAAGCCGCTTTAAATGGCGGTAAATACGTTTCCCATAACATTCTTTCGCTCATATCTACAGAGTTGTAATCTCTACCTCCAACTGCTGCTCCATAAGCTGCAAAGTGTTTTACGCAGGCCATAACCGAGTTTAAATCGCCCAGTTTGTTTCCTTGAAAACCTTTTACTCTTGCGTAGGCAATTTTAGATCCTAAATAAGTATCTTCTCCTGCACCTTCCATAACACGTCCCCAACGCGGATCACGGCTAATATCTACCATTGGTGCAAATGTCCAGTGAATACCGCTTGCTGCAGCTTCAGTTGCGGCAACTCTTGCTGCTAATTCAATTGCTTGTAAATCCCAGCTTGCAGCTTCGGCTAACGGAAGCGGGAATGTTGTTTTGTATCCGTGAATAACATCCTGACCAAACAACAACGGAATTTTAAGGCGTGACTGCATAGCCAGTTCCTGATATTGTCTGGTATATTTTGTTCCGATGATATTTAGCATCGAACCAATTAAACCTTGTTTGATTTCAGTTTGTTTGTTGGGATTTATTGTAATTGGCCCCGTTGCCTGACTATCGCCTGTGTATTGATTAAGCTGCCCTATTTTTTCTTCAAGGGTCATCTTTTTCAATAAAGCATTTACTTTTTGATCGATTGTTTCTTGCTGCGCGGCCGCAAAAAACGTGACCATCAACAAGGCAAATGTGGTTAATTTTCTCATAGTTTAATTTTGATTACCAAACGTAAGTGGCAACTGCACCAGCGTTTAAGGTAGTTGAAATTTGTTTTTGATTGTATTTTATATTGAATGTTTCTGCTGCAATTCCATCATTTTCTACAATTAGAACTGTTTGTCCAGATGGCGTTTTAAAAGCAACATTGTATAGATTTCCGCTAATATTACTTCCAATTCTTACTGATCCTTCCGGTACAAATTTAGAAGCGTGGCCAATGATATAGTACCCAACTTCTCTTTTGATATTTTGAGCCTGATCGATCATTAAAGCCCCTTTACAAGTAGAGCATCCGCCTGGTGTAAAAGGTTTGTAAAATTCGTCATTTGCCAATCCCCATGAAAGTGCGTTTACACTCCAGTTACGCATTGAACCAATTACGACGTTTTTAACGCTCCATTTCAAATCAGATTCGAAACTGCTTTTTGAGCCTGTATATTGTTCTGTAAAATACAAATCTTTGTTAGGAAATGCATCGTGAACTGTAGACAAAGCGCTGATATCTCCTTCGTATAAATGAAATGCAGAACCTGCTACAAAAGGATTCGCTTTTGCATCTTTTAAAATCGTTAAAGGATATTCCGGCTTGTTACAGTTGTGGTCATAAACCACGATTTTGGTCTTGATTTTGGCTTTCGCGAAAGCGGGACCTAAATGATTTCCAATAAAATCTGCCTGTTGTTCTGCAAGCATTAATAAACTTGGGTTATTTCCCGGATGCAGCGGTTCATTTTGAGGTGTAATGGCATCAATAACAATCCCGTGCGATTTCATTGCCTGAATATATTTTACAAAATACTCTGCATAAACCTGATAATATTTTGGCTGTAAACTGCCGCCTTTTGAGCTTCCGTTATCTTTCATCCAAACTGGAGGTGACCATGGCGAGCCCATAATTTTTATTTGCGGATTTATGGCTAAAATCTCTTTTAATAAAGGCACAACATCGTTTAAATCCGGGCCTAAATCAAATTTTTCCAGTTTTAAATCCGTTTGGCCTTCTGGTAAATCATCATACGAAAAAACTTTCTCATTCAAATCTGAAGCTCCAATACTAATACGCAGGTAACTTAAACTAATACCATCATCGTTTTTAGAAAACAATTCGCGAAGCAATGCTTCTTTTTTTGCTTTATCTAATTTTAAAATGGTTTGAGCACTTCCTCCGGTTAACGAAAACCCAAAGCCTTCGATGGTTTGGAATTTTTGAGAAGGATTTACTTCAATAGTCTGGTTTGAATTGGTTTCTGTTGTAAAAACCAAATCGTTCTGTTTTTTAAGTTTTGAAGATTCATCTGTGGTTGTAATCCAAGATGCTGCTTTTCCAGAATTGGTTACCACGCTTTTTGAAGATCCGCATTTTATCTGCACTGCAATAAGAGGCAGTAAAAGCAGGATTTGAAGTTTTTTGTTGATGTTTTTCATTTTTAATCTATTTCTATTAAAACAGGCAAATGATCCGAGGGATATTTTAAATCTTTAGAATCACTTAGCACTGCATATTTTTGAATTTTTAATCCACTGTTTTTTGAAACAAAAATATAATCCAGTAATAATGTAACAGGCTCGTTATGTTTAAAATCGTTAAACGTTCCTGATGGTCCAAATGGTTTTTCTATCGAAACATCTTTTGTATCATCCATTACTTTTTTAATTTCTGTAATTTGTTTTGTATCAGGCTCTGAATTGAAATCTCCCATTAAAAAAGCAGGGTATTTTTTTGTATTCAATTCGCTTATTTTTTTCAAAACAAGCTGTACGCCTTTTACTCTTGCTTCTTCGCCCATGTGATCCAGATGAAGATTAAAAACCCAAAATGTTTTTTTAGTTTTTAAATCTTTAAAAAGCGCATAAGTACAAACTCTATTACAAGCGGCATCCCAGCCTCTTGACACTACATTTGGTGTTTCTGACAACCAAAATGTATTAGATCCTTCTACTTTAAAACGATCTTTTTTGTAATAAATCGTACACGCTTCACCTGTTCCTCCTTCTTCTCGTCCTACTCCAAACTTGTTATAATCTGGCAAAGCCGATGCTATATAATCAACTTGATTTGGAGTTGCTTCCTGAACCCCAAAAATATCCGGGCTGTAAAATTGTATTTGAGAAGTAAAATACTCTTTTCGTTTTGGCCATGCGTTTTCTCCGTCTGAAGCAACATCTAAACGAATGTTGTAAGTCATGATTTTTAAATTTTGACCATAAAATGCTCCGCTTACAAAAAGTAGGAATACTACTAAAATAATTTTGTTTATCTTTTTCATGTTTAAAAAATTTTAATCCGTAAAGCTAATGTTTCTGAAGCCTTAAAGAAAAAAACTTATTTAAAAGTTATGTTAATTATGTGTGTTAGAATAATCAATATCAAATATATCATCGCTATTTACTCACAAATTATCAGTTTAAAATTCTTACATAATTAATGCACATGAATTTTTATCCTATTTTTTAGCGTTTCCTTTTTTACTCTCTGAAAAATCCAAATAATTCAAATTGAAACCTCCTTTTTCAAATACGACTTTAATCTTATTTTGTCCTGCATTCAATTCAACATCAGATAAAGTAATGGTTTTCCATTTTTCATTTCCTCCGGTTACAGGCAGTGTTATTGCTTGCGATTTTGTTCCGTTTGCTGTTTCTAAATACAGTTTTCCTTCTAAATTCTCGCTTGAATAACGAATCGCAACATTGTATTTACCTTGTTTTTTAACCTGAGTTGTAAATTGAAGCCATTCGCCATCGTCGATAAATGAAACCTGAAAACCATTTGATCCAGCATCTTTGCAAGGCAGAATATCAACACCATCGTTTCGCATCGTGTTTCCTTTATTCCACTCTTCGAACTTGTTGGTTTCTACTCGGTAATTCACAAAATCTGTATCAGAATAGGCATATCCGTTTGTTCCTAAATCATAATGCGTTGCCACAATTTTTCCGGGAATTACATTTTTCTTGTATGCTTTTGTATCGTTGGTTTGTACTTGTCTGAACATAGCGTCTATTACATCTGGTTTCACTGTTACGTTTTCCATTTTGTAATTATCAGCCATTTTCATTAATGCTTTTTTCGAAAAATCAGCCGATGGTTTTTGACCGCCGTCTTTCCAGTATTTCAATAAAACATCGTATTCCGGAATTTTGGTTACAGAAGTTACTCCGGCAATATTTTCGATTTTTTTCATTGGCCAAAAAGCCCATCCAATATTATTGCTTTCAACTAAAGTCAAAACATCTTTAAACCAAACATTGGAGTTTTCGCCGCTTTCACCTAACCAAATTGGAACATTGTATTGTGTTCTGTAATCCAGCATTTTTTGGATTGATTCTTTGGTATTGTAATTCCAGTATTTATGAAAACTTAATGCCATGTTATCATCCCATAAAGGGAAAATTCCGTTGTAATTATTTCCCCAGCAGTTTCCTTCAATAAATATTAAATGATTAGTATCGACTTCGCGGATTGCTTTAGTAACGGCAACCATTAAATCTCTTAAAGGGCCGTTTGAGTTTTCATCGCAGCCATTTTTATTCGATCCGGTAAAATTCCAGTTTGGTTCATTGATAATATCGTAGGCTCCAATCCATTGGCTGTCTCTGTATCGCGAAGCCAGTTTTTTCCATAAAGCAATCATTTTTTTCTGATTAGCTTCACTTTGCCACAATGCTGGTTTTGTAGTATCATAGTCCGAAATTGCGGCATCATTTCCTTGTCCGCCCGGAGCGGCATGTAAATCTAAAATCAAATAGATCTTATTGGCTTCGCACCATTTCAATAAATTATCGGTCATGGTGAAACCTTCTTCAATCCAGGTTATTTCACCATTTTTTTCCTGCTCGATTGGCGGTGTATAAAGATTATAGTGCATTGGCAGACGGATCGAATTGAATCCCCATTTTGCAAGAGAATCGACATCGCGTTTTGTAATTCCGTTTGCTTTATAGGCAGCATAAAACTCTTTTGTTCCCTGCTCTCCAATTACGTCCTGAATTTTTTGTTTGATTATATACTGCGGACTCGCGAAAGGCTGTGTCTGCAGCATATATCCTTCCTGCACCATCCAGCCGCCAAGACCTAAACCTCTCAAAATAATATTCTTCCCGTTTCCCTCAACGATCTTTTGTCCGTCTCTATGTAAAAAACCTTGTCCAAAAGAAGCAATCGAAACTAAAAGCTGTACTGTTATCAATATTTTTTTCATGCAAAAAGTAATTAATTTGATATTCTATTTCCATGTAAAAGTTCCAACAGCTCCAGCATCCAGAGTTGCAGCAACCCATTTTCCGTTGAATTTAATATTGAAGGTTTCGGATGCGTTTCCATCATTTTCCACAATCAAAACTTTTGAACCTGATGGTGTTAAAAAAGCAACGTTTTGCAGATTTCCGCTAATATTACTTGCAATTCTAACAGAACCTGCCGGAACAAATTTTGAAGCATGAGCAATAATATAATACGCTACGTTTCTCTGAAAATTATCACTAGAAGTTACCGTTAAGGCTCCTTTACAAGTACTGCAGCCACCTTGTGTATGAGGCTGAAAAGAAGCATCGTTGGCTAAATTCCATTCTAAAGCATTTCTGCTGTAGTTTCTCATTGAACCCACTATAACATTCTTAAGATGCCATTTTAAATCTCCTCCAAAATCTCCTGTTGAGGATGTCCATTGTTCTGTGAAATAGACATTTTTAGTTGGGTACGCATTATATACATCCGAAAGTGCGTTGATATTTCCAGCGTATAAATGAAAAGCAGATCCGTCTACAAAAGGAAATGCATCGGCATCAGCCAAAATTTCTTTTGGATAATTAGGGTTATCACAGTTATGATCGTAAGCAATAATTTTTGTGGTAAGGTTTGCTGTTTTAAAAGCCGGACCTAAACTGCTTTTAATAAATTTTGCCTGTTCGCCTGCAGACATGTACATACTCGGATTATTTCCGTCATGCAATGGTTCGTTTTGAGGCGTTATGGCATCAATTGTAATGCCTTGCGCTTTCATCTGCTGAATATATTTTACAAAATACTGTGCATAAACATCATAATATTGAGGGTTTAGTTTTCCTCCAACAAAGCTGTTTTTGTCTTTCATCCAAAGCGGTGCTGACCAAGGCGTTGCAAGGATTAATATTTTAGGATTAATCGCCAGAATTTCTTTTAAAATGGCAATTAATTTTTTGTCTTTATCTAAACTAAATTTAGCCAGATTTAAGTCTGTTTCTCCTGTAGCAAGATCATTATAAGTAAAAGTATCAGCACTTAAATCTGAAGCTCCAATACTGATTCTGATATAACTTACTCCAATAGAATTTTGGTCTGAACCAAATAATTCCTGCAAAAGTGCTGTTCTTTTTGATGCATTCAGCTGGTTAATAACATCAACACTTCCGCCCGTTAAAGTATATCCAAATCCGTCAATAGTTTGAAATTTTTGAGTATCGTTTACTTCAATATTTGCAAAAGTATTGCTTGTTGTACCAAATGCTAAAGCCGAAGATTGTTTGGCTAATAAAAGGCTTTGATCTCCTTTTGTAACCCAAAAATCAACATCACTTTTAATTTCAGGATAAATTGGAGCCGGTCCCGGATCAAAAGCATCGTTTGATGATGAGCACTTGACTTGTGCAAATACTGCAATTGCAAAGAACAATACCTTTGTGGTGGTTTTAAAATTAAATTTCATTTTTATAGTTTTTTGGTCCGGTACTTAGTATACAATTGTTTGTATAGCGTGCGCCGGGATAGTTATAGTATTTTGCAAATCGTGGTTTATTACGGTGTAAACAATCTCTTTGTCTGATTGGTTCATGACAACAGTAATTACTTTGCCATCAGAGTTTTTAAAAGAGGTGCTTATTAAGTTTTTATCGGTTATGGTTTGGATAATTCTTTTTGCATCAGGACGAATAAATTTTGAAAAATGACCTATGTAATAGTACATTGGTGTATAAATTAATTCATCTTTTGTAGTATCGGCATGAATTGGTGCAAAGCAAAAGTTTCCAACATGATTTGGTCCTCCGTTTTGATCCAGAAGAATGTTCCAGTCTGTCCAGCCAACGGTTCCGTTATTGAAATCGTTGATCATGTTAAGTCCGTATCTTTCGGCATTTCCCCAAAACTGAAATTTAGAGGCATCAAATTTTTCGATACAGCCTTCTGTAAAAATCAAATTTTTGTTGGGAAAAGCTTTGTGCACCTCTCCTACAGATTCAAATTTAGGAGTTCCGCCATTCCATGTTTCATACCAGTGAAATCCAATTCCCCAGGCATATTTTGAAACTTCAGGATCTGAGAAAACCAAATTGGCTCTTTTGGTCAGCATATCGCCGCGGTTATGATCCCAGATGATCACATTTTTAGAACCCAATCCTTCTTTTTCTAAAGTTGGCCCTAAAAAGTTTTTTAGAAAATCTCTTTCGGCTTCGGGAGTATAAATACAGGATTCCCAACGTTGTTTTGCCATTGGTTCGTTTTGGATCGTTAATCCCCAAACCGGAATTCCTTCTTTTTCGTAAGCTCTGATAAACTTAGCATAATAATTTGCCCAAGACTGTGCAAACTCAGGCAACAAAACGCCGCCGTGCAAAATATCGTTATTGTCTTTCATAAAAGCTGGGGGACTCCATGGACTGACAAATAAAGTTAGTTTTCCGCCGGCTGTTTCAATTGCGCTTTTTAGTAATGGAATTCGATATTTTTTATCATGATCGATACTAAAGGTTTTTAAATCTTTATCGCCTTCGGTAACATACGTATAACTTTCACTGCTAAAGTCACAGCTGTGAATATTGGTTCTGGCCAATGAATAACCAATTCCTTTATTTCTATCGTAGTAAGCTGTTAAGAATTCTTTTTGCTTTTTTGGAGATAGTTTAGCAAAAACTTCGGCACTTGCATCTGTAATTGCACCGCCAATTCCTAAAAAAGTCTGATCTGTTTTTTCGGTATCTAAAGTAATAGAAACTGTTGATTTTTTTTGTTGTGAAGAGGGTTCTGAAATAAGATTATCTGAAGATGATAATCTTAAATTAGTATTTTCGGCTGTAGTAAAAACCGTGATTTTTTTATTTGATTTGGATGCCGAAACAGCGCTCCCATTTGCAGTTTTTGATGGCAAACAACTTACCTGCAAGATTAATATTGATATTAATAAGATTCTAGTGATGGTTTTCATTGTTACTTCAAAAAACGTTTTATTCTAAGTTAAAAAGTGAGGGTTGAAATGAATGATTGAAGATCAACCCTCGGGTATTAACTCAAAAAATATTAATAAACAAGTGTCTGAATAGCATGTGCAGGGATTTTAACTATAGTTTTTTCTGCTGCTATAATCAAATTATACGTCATTTCTTTATCCGTTTTATTCATTACGATAGTGGCCATTGTACCATCTGTATTTAAAAACGAAGTACTTAAAAGTCCGCTTCTGCTTACCGCAGAGCTAACTCTTACTGCATTTAATCGAATGAATTTTGAAAAATGTCCAATGTAATAATACGATGGCGTGTAAATTAACTGACCTGTTGTAGTATCAGCATGAATTGGAGCAAAACAAAAATTACCCACATGGTTAGGACCTCCGTTTTGATCTAAAAGAATATTCCAGTCTGTCCAGCCGGCAGTTCCGTTATTAAAATCATTAATCATAGAAATACCATATCGTTCTCCGTTACCCCAAAATTGATATTTTGCAGCATCAAATTTCTCCACACAACCTTCTGTAAACAAAAGTTTTTTATCTGGATATGCTTCATTTACTTTGGCAACGTTATCAAACATCGAATCTCCTCCAGACCAGTTTTCGTACCAGTGAAATCCCATTCCCCAAACATACTTTGAAGCTTCAGGATCAGAGTAAATTACATTTGCTCTGTAGTTCATTAAATCGCGATTGTGATCCCAGGCAATGATTTTTACATCTCCCAGTTTTTCTTTTTTTGATGTTGGGCCTAAGAAGTTTTTAATAAAATCTCTTTCGGCTTCGGCAGTATAAATACAAGATTCCCAAGTTTGAACGGCCATTGGCTCATTTTGAGTTGATGTTCCCCAAATTGGAATTCCTTCTTTTTCATATTCTTTGATAAACTTAGCATAAAAGTTTGCCCAAGTTTGATAATATTCTGGTAATAATGTTCCTCCTTTTAATACATTTCCGTTGCTTTTCATAAAAGCATTTGGAGACCATGGTGCAACATAGGTTAATAATTTTCCTCCTGCTTTTTGGATTGCCTGCTTAATTAACGGAATGCGAAATTGTCTGTCATGCTCAATAGAAAAAGTCTTTAATTCTTTGTCTCCTTCTTTGATATAAGAATAGCTTCCACTGCTAAAA
>Ga0157370_10003743_pt1 | contig 17780 bp, 18 predicted proteins | sample C35metaG_FD_113463 | JGI IMG/M metagenome (GOLD analysis project Ga0157370, IMG submission 113463) | Corn rhizosphere microbial communities from Kellogg Biological Station, Michigan, USA - C3-5 metaG | ecosystem: Host-associated > Plants > Roots > Rhizosphere > Soil | place: USA: Michigan...
CACCGATACGTACGAGAACATCCCCAACTGCTGCACGTCCGCTCCACGCATGCCGCAATCCTTCTACGATAGCTCGCATCTATGACAAGATTGGTGCCCGGGAGTTTCTCAACAGCCTGCTAGTGCCGGTGTTCTCGTCAATGACAGGGCGTCGGGTAAACGCTGGATCGAAACAGCGGGCAATCCATTCCTGCAATGTCATCAGCACGCCTTCGGCCATGGCGCCAGCGATCTGGTGCTCAATGAAGAGCCGGCGTGGCGAGTAGGCCCGAAAGAAATCTTCAGAGTCGGGTACCCGGCTGTCGTCGATGACACGCATGTACGGTGCCAGCATTTCAAACTGGCACGCGTCGCAAAAGTCACCCTCGATGTAATGACCCGCGCCAAACCGGCTTCCGGCGCCGCCTCGGAACCTCACCATGGCCAAGTTGTTGAAGCCACTGCCGTGGTAGGCGTCGGTCATCACATGACCGCAGCGATCACACGTCGCGGTGGCCACCACGCAGTCGCGGCGGGTGGTGATGGTTCTGGTTTCGGATTTGAACATGATGCGTCTCCTCAATGCGGACAAAACCACCCGTCGTCCGATGGATGCCGGGTGAGCAGAGGAGACGCACGCTGCCGGTCGAATGCGGCAGCTGCGGGCCGATTGAGGCCAGTGCTTACGTTATCACGACGGCGTCATTCGCGGCGCGCGAATCAGCGTGATCAATGTGGTGCTCCACCCGTCCGGGTCCGCTGACGAAAGGGACTCCCGTTGAATTCTCATGCAAGGATCCGTGGGACTGCGCCTGCGATGACACCCAACAGCGCGATGAAAGCCACCATCAGCCCGGCTCCCAGCCATCGGTCCAAATTGTCACGGCTCAGGCCATGGCCAACGAAGTCGAACGCTCCCGCCGCTTGCGGGGTGGCAGTCAGCTCCCCCGCCCACTGGCCCGCGAGTGGCAAGCAAGTTTCCAGATCACCCACGGCACAGAGGTGCAGCCCCGTCTTGTTCAACTCCTCGACGGCCAAGGCACGCCCCCGAGGCGCGGAAAATGCCCCCTGTACAACCACGCTGCCTAGGGTGGTCTGCACGTTGGTCAATGGCGTCGACAAAAATCCGCCTTGGCTGGCCGTGGCCGAGACAAACGCGCCGGCACTGCCGCCGCGCACCGCAGCAGTCGTTGCGGCTGATTGCCAAATCAGCAACGCGATCGGCGCGGCGACTCCCAAGACAAGCACCAGCAAGAACATCACACTGAATATCGCCCAATACTTCGACGGCTTGTGCGTCGACGCCGCCGCGATGGCATCTGGCATTTGTTCCGGACTGGCCGTCATGGCGTTCGGTTCCGACGCCGCGCGAACCAGCGCTTGCACGCGGGTGTCCACAGCCAGACGATGGCAATCACCGCGCCCGCGAGGGAAACGGCACGCATTGGCGGCACCCAGTGCGGCAACCACGCGAATATCGCAGCGGTCGCCGAGATCGATGTCAGAGCGGAGAGCCACAAAGCCAGGCGACTCTTGTCATGCATGAACCACCGGAGAGTGTGCATCGCGGCCAGCCCTCATTCGCGTTTGAGCTCAGGGTGGTTGTTGACGATTTCTAGGGAGGCCGCCATCAGCGTGCCAAGCGTCAAGAGAAATCCGAGCATTCTCCACAATGTCAGGATGCGCGAATTTATTCCCTGCTCGTAGAAGTTCGTTGCATGCTCTGTTCCCGGAATGGCTCGCATCGGACCCGACCAGGGGCTTGAAAGCGCCACACACGACTGCCGGTTTCCTGCCACGCAGAGTTCCGTTCCCGTTTTCGTCGAGGTCTGGACAACGAGTTCGCTGCCACGCAGCGCGGACATCGTTCCGTCGATCGCGACGGTCGCTTCCGTCGTTTCGACGTTCGTGGCACTGTTGCCCTTGCTTGCTGACACGAACTGACCGATGTCGGCGTTTGACAACACGACATTGGGCGAGAAGTGAAACCAGAACCAGATGCCCCATGGGACAAGAAATCCACCGAAAAGCATGATGACAAACATCACTTCCGCGATGTAGACCTTCCGGGGAGTACGACGGACTCCTGCTGAAGACACCTCAGTTGCGCTCATCTTTTCAGAATACGCCAAAATGCGATTTTCGCGCTGGCCATCCTAGGGCTCGGCTCGCCTGTCCGATGCAGATGAGCCGAGCTACAAAACTACTCGCCGCTCGCGTCGCCTTCGGCTGCGTCCGGCTGCGCCACGGGTGAAGCTTTTTTGGAGCGCATCTTGCGTTCCTTGGTGCGGTCCGCCTGCGCCGCCCTCGCCCAGCAGAGATCCGAGAGACGCCTCTCTGACACTTTCCCGCGCAAGGTCTGGACGACCAAGGCCAACTCGATGGTGAACTCCAGTGCCCCGCGCTTGCTGGAATTGAGCGAGTCCTGCACGGTGCGCAACATGTCTGCGTTGCTGGTGCTGATGTAACCGTCCAGGCGCGTCACCTGCGGGCCATTCGGGTCATTTTTCAGTCGGCGCCGCCAGTCGGCTTGGCGCGAACGTTTTTTGATGGGCATGCCGAAGCTTCTCCTATTGCAGAGATGGAGCCGGACCGATCCATGACGGATTAGCCAAGCTCGACAGGTTGCCCACCCAAGCCAATGATACATATAAATAGACTACATGTAAAGGCATAGCCGTAAAAGTATCGCCCGCCTACCGTCCGCCCATGGCGAACACGGCGATACAGAAGCGGCTAGGGGCGGCCATCCGCAAAGCGCGCGAGGCAGCGAGCTACAGTCAGGACACGTTCGCAGACGCCATCGACATGCACCGGGCCTACTACTCGGCGATCGAGCGGGGGGAACGCAATCTCACGCTCGCAACACTGGCCCGTGTCGCCGCGGGCCTGGGGCGCACTATTGCCGAATTGGCTACCGAAGCCAAACTCTGAAGGGCAGCGCGGCGCTTGCAGTCACGACTGACTGCCACAGACCGGATTGACGCCAACAATCGATCATCCATTAATCACGAGGACGCAATCTCGGCAATTGGAGTTTCTGGCTTAGACAGCACCACACCCTGCATCGCTTCCCAACATTCGCGCTTTTTCGCCCATTCCGAAATCATGCGCCCACCGGACGAGTCCGTCAGGGCTTTGTGAACCTGCACGGCCCACTTCCGCAGCTGGCTCTTGAATGCCTCGGAAACGTCTTGCTGGTCCCAAATCCGGTCTAGGTCAATTCTGCTGCCGTACGCGTGAGCCACCAGCGACACAAGGTAGATGGCGACGTTCCCTTGGAATGCCTGAAACATCGGTCTCACCAGTGAGTGGACGCGTTTGAAGAAGATCACCTTCGCAATCGTTCTTTTGTAGCCCTGCACATCAGGGATCACAGATTCTCCGCGCTCATCGCGCTCCCTCAACTCATCCATAAACAGGGCAAAATTCTTCTGTCCACCCAAGCTGGCGGACTGTGGTTTTCCATCCCACGCATTGAGGAACTTCGCCAGATCAGTCTTGGTTAACCGGCGTGAACTTGGAACTACCGCCGTGCGAAGAGCACGATATTTCGCCGGCGTAGACCCTTCGCGTGCAAGCATCGTCTTGTAGCTACCGGCGGCACGTTCGTAGAACCATCTCCCGATGCCGTCAGGGCAATAGACGGTGTTTGACAGGTTTTCCATTTCGACATGGAAGGGCGAATTTGCTGACAGATCCGACTGGCGCACGGTGTTCTGGCTGTTCGCGTACCTTGAAATATCGGAAACCATCGCTTCCTCGTCCGCCGGATCTTTCGTCTTGAGAACGATGACCTTCGCCGGAACCCTGACCTTGTCGAGCTCGGTGTCTGGATATTTTTTCTTCGTGAAGTAGATCGACGCAGTGGTCTGGCCGCCATTGACAATCTGCATTCCCTTCAGCCATGAAATGCCGGGGCCGCCTTGGCTGGTCTTTCCCAGTCTGGCCTCGTCGGCCACGATGACAATGCCGTTGTTGTACGCGACAAATTTTTCCGGATCGTGCCGGAGCGTGGCCTGGATGCCCTTGTTCACCTTTCCTGTCGCGCTCAGGAATGAGCGTACGTTCGCTTCGAGCAGCCTGTCACCGTACTTTTCGTACAGGAGACGAAGTACGGCCCCCGGAAGCACTGACATCGCGTAGTCGTACGTTTCGGGACTTCCTTCGATGTAGACACATGGAAGCGGATCACCAGCGATTTCCTCAAAATTCACGGCCAACTCGTCCCGGGGTTTTCCTTCAGCCCAGTGCCGGAACAACCGCTCGATGTCCATGACTTCGAGCCTGACGCTCTTTCCGTTGATGTCACGCGATTTGAAATTCTTGGACTTTGCCTGACCATCGGTCAATACAAAAATCCTGATCTCATCAAGATCCGCGTAGCCCTTCTCGATGTGCAGCGCCAGTTCCCGCGCGTCGTTTGACGGGTCCATCGTGGCGACCAGCTTTCCTTCCGCCGAGAGCGACACAAAACGTAGGCACTGTGCAGCCGCAGTCTTGGTCATCGAATCGGGAACTGGCTGGACGGCATCGGCGTTCATGTACACCGTAACGAACAGGTCAAGGCGGTCGCCATCTTCCGACACCGAGTACCCGCTCAGCTTCACGTTCGCATTGCCAATCCGTGTGTCGTAATGGCATACCTGTGGATCGTAGGTCATGCCGACATCCTCCATGTGCCGCATGACGATCTCCGAAAACACCAACTCGGCATATGGGTATGGGGCTCCGGACGTGCTTATCCGTTCGGCAACCTCATCGTTCACCTCACTCCGAATCTGCGCGAGAAAATCCGTCAGTTCCACGTTTGGTTTACCCCCAAGTTTTCTGCAATTTCGGAAAAGCTGGACGCCACCACAGGAATGGCATCCAGGTTCAGCGCATACCGAACCCATCGTACGGCCGTTGGAACGGTGGCACTGATCAGGCGCGGCGACTCGGCTGTTACCAACCGGTACCCGATCTCGTCGCAGCGAAACCGACGGACATACTGGTCGCGCATTTCTGGCGAATAACCCGCTGACAGCAAGCGGCCCATGAAGGATCCGACGGGTCCAGTACCCTGCCGGATGATCGAGGTGATTTCCTCACAAAGCTCCGGCAGCGACTGTCCGTCCGCAGTTTGCGCCAAGCGCACTCCCGCGACATATAGAGGCTTTCGTGCACTGTCATCAAGTTGATCGAGGCTTCCGATTTCTGCAATGAAGCCGGCCTGCGCAGTAGTCGTTTTGACCTCAACCGCTCCCACTCCGATCAAGAAATCGTGCAAGCCATCTTCCGGCCCTGCCCAGGCTTCGACGGCATCCTGAGCGACCAGGCCGCACACCAGCATGTTTTTCAGCGTCAAGAGTTCTCCAATCAATCCAACCTCTTCTTCCAGTGACAACACCCCGCTGGAATCACGACGCATGAAGTCCTGCCAAGCGCGGATTCTCGCCATCAGCTGGCTGTAGATGAGCCGCCCCTCCTGATCACCTATTTGCGAGAGGAGCCTGACGATGTCGACCGCCATCAGCGTAAACAGCTCAAGCGGGGTGCCCGGCTGATGGACAACGGCAAACCAGAGGCAATCGCGGTCATCGCCTAACTGGTCAGTGCGGGTCACAGTGAACCCACGCGCATTGGGCAAATGGGACACCTCGTCAGGGCGAATACCGGAAATTCCAACAACAAGGCTCTCCTGATTGCCGGACATCTGCCTTCCCGCGCGCAATGAGCAGTTCTGGTCGCGGCGGATTTCGACAACTTTCCACCCGGTCCCCTCGGATACTCCCGAAAGCGCACGCCAGGCAGCGCTCAACTGTTCCTGTTCACTCGGAAGCGCCATATTCCAGCTCCCAGGCAACATTGTTGACCTTGTAATCAACCTGCACACGCGAATTGCTGGCAGGGAAACTGATCCCGAACGCAACAACGCCTGGAGCATCTTCTGCAAAGTCGAGATCCGCTTCCTTCGGGTCCAGTACGTACAGAATGAGCAGGCCCTGTTCGGGGTGCGCAGGAACGTCCGGTGCTCCCAAGCCGCGCACCCGCCGGATTGCAGGCCCACCGGGGATTTCCGGCTGCCCGCTTTTTCCCGCCTTTTCCCAAGTGTCCGCCGTCAGATCAAGAGCGGCGTTCCATTGTGCTTCATTGAGATCGATGGACTCGTCCTTCGGATCGGTCAGCACGCCGATGGCATAACGGTCATCGAATTGCCCATCGCCACGACGCGTAACCATGTTGACGGATACCCCTGTTGCCACCGTGCAGGGTCTGCCAGTCTTCAGGCCGAGCAATGCCACCGACCAATGGGTAAGTTCGCCCGACTCCGCCATCTTCTGCACGAACTCCGCAAGAACCGCACTGTTCACCCGGTGGGCCGTCCCGGTTGTTCGATAGGACCCCAGGAAATCAACAATGTGCGGAGACGAAACGGAACGCCAGAGATACCCGCTCCATTGGAGCCGAACTGAGCCGAACAAGCGTTCGGGATTTTCTTCCGCTGGTTGTCCAAGGGCTGCAACCAAGTTCGACGCAGCGCGCAAGTTGTCCTGAAGCGCAGGAAGCGCACGCGGAAGTGAAACCGTCTGCATCAGCTGCCCGCTGAACGACAACTTCAGCGTGCGGGCACTACGCATCTTGACCTGGGATGTAACGAGCAATTCAGCATGCGACTGGATCTTCAATCCATACTCCCTTGGCGTCGCGCCTGAGCTCGCCATCAGGTCGAACTCCTCACGTAGTTCCATCGCCGCATCCGAGATGTGCCTGAACCAGCGAATCAAGTCAGGGGATGTGTACAACCTGCACAAGTCAAAATAGCTCGGCCGATACCCGAACCAGCGTCCCATCTGCATCAAGGTGTCATACATCCTTGAGGCCCGGAGAAAGTAGCTCGTGCACAGACCCTCAAGTGTGAGGCCACGAGCGAGCTTGTCACCACCGATCGCGATGACTCTCAGCCCCTTCGATTTGTTCTCTTCGTAATCAAGGACATCTTTTGCGGTGCCGTTGATCATTCGCACGTCGATGTCGTGCACGACCTCGCCGAGCACTGCTGCAATGTCGTTCCACTCAGGGTCATGCCCAGGCACGTCCCCCAATCCCGCCGCACGGAATTCATGCGTGACCGGCACGAAGTCGGCTTCCCAAAGGTCGCGCAACCGTTCAATAATCGGCTCGTGCCCGATCTTCCTACCGACTCGTTGCCGCATGCTCTGCACGTATTCCGAAATCTGCCCGTGGACGGCGGATTGCACATGGTTGTACCGGGTGACGTGCACCAACATTGAGCTGTGCTTCCGGCCTTGTCCTCGCAGTTCTCTCGCGCAACAGGCCAGCACAAAGGAATCGAGCGCCTGCCGAAGACTGGGCGGTATGCCATCCGTTCCAGGAAACGTTGGCACATGCCACGACTTGTGCTTGACAGGCATCCATCCCGTCCCATCTGCAGACATGAAATCGGTCACTTCGCGTATCAGTGGAAGCTGGTCCGTCCTGCCGTTTGGCGCTGCGCGCCCGAATACGGTTTCCGGTCCGGCATAGTTGGAAGGCGCAGCAAGGTTCTGGATGAATGCTGCAGGGAAAAGATCCGGACCTTCGGCACGCGTTTCCCCCCGCTCGTGAATAAAGATGTTGGCGAACGGTGTCGCTGTGTAGCCGACATAGGCCGATCTTGAGAATGAATGCAAGATACGACGGATAAGGCGGTTGATCGTGGTGGGTTGATGCTCTTCATCCGGGTTTCCGTCGGCGTCGACGACAGTCTCGCCAGTATCCACCGACGCATTGTCCGCCTCGTCATCGATGATGAGCAGCGGAAATTTGGTGGACCGCTTCTTCACTTTCGGCAGCCGGTCATCCTCCGCGCCGGCTGCAGCATCCAACGGCAAAGGCATGTCGGCTACGTGGTTCTGTATCCATTTCAGCAGCTGCACAAGAACTGACTTGTTCTTCTTGACCACAAACAGCCATGGACGCTCTTCCGGAGAAATGGCGAGCTGTGTCGCTGCGCGGCCGCCAAAGTCCCCATTGTTCGCGCGCGTCGTTGCGCAATTTGGATTGATGGATTGATCGCTGTCGATGAGGCCGACGCCTATGCGAGGCTGGACATTGCCGACAGTGTTTGTCTCATATCCGAGAAAGCCCTCTTCGAGCCGGATTTGCGTCTGCGATCGAAGATTGTTGTGCAGACCCGCGAGCACGATGATGACCTTGTACTGCGCATCTGCAGCCTTGGAGATCAGCCCGATATAGTTGGCCGTTTTCCCGGATTGCACGTGCCCCACGACCAGCCCCCGGCGATCCCAAGTCCCAGGACGCAGAGGATCTTCAAGCAAGCCGAGAATCTTGTCCGTGGACTTGTCGACGGCATCCACTGCCTTCCATGGAAGGTTTTTTTCCAGGAGCTCCCGGTACCGCTGCCAATACCGCCAGCCACTCTTCCGTGCTGCGTCCAACCATGGTTCATGACCAGCGTTGCTTACAAGAGTGGTGTCGTTTCCGATCCAGACGCTGAATCGTCGAATCAGTTCGTCGACCACGGCATCCCGGTCCAACCCCTCTGCCCAACGGGGTTGCATCCGAAGTACGAGGTCGATCTTCTCCGAAATCAGCGCCGGCGTAACGCCAGCATCGTCGACGTCATCAAGAAGAAGCTCCTGCGCCATCTTCACGACGCGAACGGGAACGGAATCGTTCATTGCACCTCCGATGACGACAGCCCAAGGTCCGACAACTCATCCGGAAGCATGCTCACCAGTCTCGGGTAGAGGTCGAACGGCTCTGTAGCAAGCAGCTGACGTCGCGCCGCGTCAGGCGCGACTCCTTTCTTTACGACCAGATTGCGGTAGCAGGCATTCAGGACTTCGATGACGGTTGAATCTGGCTCCCCGGCAAAGCCGCCCTCGGGTTGCTCTCCGGATTCGGCAGTATCCAACCAGATCCTCTGCACCGGGATCGTTTCCTCCAACACGCGCAGCATCGCTTCTACCCGTCCATCAGTGCCGCCTGCCTCAGAAAGCAGTGACGCTACCGCGGGATGCAATCGATTCACCCTGTAGCGCCGACCGGAGCTTCCTTCCTCCGAGAGCCAAGCCGGAGCCACGGAGGCGTCGCGACCAAATGACGTGTTGGTATGTGCCCTGTGAACAAAAACCCTTCTGGCCCTGGCGCGAACGTCTTCTGCCAGCTTCGTCAATTGCTCACGAACCCCGACTGGAGGATGTGCGGTCGATTTTCGGATATCTATTTTCCAATCGGCATCAAACGCGTTTGGCATATCAAGCCGAATGCGGGCAAGGCGATGCGATTCATCGCTGGTCCACGATCTACCCCGACCCAACCCGAGCCAACTCCCGGCGACCAGAAGCCGGCGCGCCCGATAAACATAAAACCCCTGCTGCGAAAACCATCCTCTTGGGCCACCAGCATCTTCGTACTCACGCTCACTCAACCTGTCCTTGTGGGGAAGAACGAACCCTTGGGCACGCACCAGCCAGCGAGCCGCTCCAATGCCCACCTCGGGCGAACGCCACGTCGCGGAATGCCATGAAAGGAACGGATCCCACGGTTCGATCGATTTGCCATTGATGCGCAGATCAATGGAAGGACCGCTGCCATCGAGGAAGCGATGAAACACCATTGACAAATGGCGCTCGACCCGGTCGATGAGATCCAGAAAATCATTTTGGCCGAACCCGGTCGGGACGATGCGATCAAGTACTTCCCAGAGCACGAGCGTCCCATGATCCATCCTCTGCAGTGGCTCCAGCCGTTCCTGTGAGCCTTCTGCGGGACCTTCCAGAAGGTACCAATTCCCGTCCGCCTCTTTTGCCAGGAAGTCGAGATCCCACCGCAGGCAGCTCGATGCGCCATCTTTCCGGCTGGCCACGGTCAGCCTTCTGGCTTGCGAAAAAGATGCCGTTTTCAACCCCATGCCGAACCGTCCAAGATCGGACGGATTGCGTGCCAGCGCTGGACTCATTTCAGCGAGCCTCATGGCCCGATCCAGCTCGGCATCCGACATCCCGCCACCATCATCCAGAAGCGATATCCAGCTATCCCCTTCGAGCCAATGAAAATCAATGGCAACCGACTTGGCACCAGCCGCAATGCTGTTGTCGACGAGATCGGCGAGTGCAGTTTCGGTCGTGTAGCCGAGCCCTCTCAATGCTTCAATGGTTCCCGAAGCACGCGGCGGAGCACTCCTCGTCTTCCAAGCCCCCATGTCATGCCTCCCCTCTAAATCACAAGACGTCATATGGTTCCAAGCCGCCCAAGCGCCGAGGGTGGCGAAGGTGCCTGAAGGCCTTCGCCTCGATCTGCCGGATCCGCTCTCTGGTCACGCGAAACATTCCCCCTACCTCTTCCAGCGTGTGCTCCCGGCCATCATGCAATCCAAATCGCAGCCTGATGACTTCAGCTTCCCGCTCCGGCAACTTTTCCAGATTTGATCGCACCAGCTGCGACATTGAGGCCGCGACCGCCGCTTCTTCCGGCCCCCCTGAGGTGTCGGCCACCGACTCGGCAACGCTTTTGATGGCTTCGGAGTCGTCCCACGATTCGGCGTCCGCAACAACCGACAGCGCACGCCGAAGTTCATGCAGCGAAACTTGGGCCGCATCGGCCAAATCTTCTGCCGGTGCATGGCTTGGAGCGTGGTAGCCAGCTTCGCGCGCCGCGGACTCGATCTTGCGAATCCGCTCGATCATATGGACAGGGACCCGGATCGTCCTTGCCTTGTCGGCAATGGCTCGGGTAATTGCCTGCCGGATCCACCAGGTCGCGTACGTCGAGAACTTGTTTCCGCGAGAAACGTCGAACTTCCCGACCGCTCGCAAAAGACCCAAGTTTCCCTCCTGTATCAGGTCCATCAGCGAAAGACGTGACCACCGGTACTTCTTCGCAATGAACCAGACCAGCCGCTGGTTGGCCTCAATCATTTCCCTTTCGAGTCTGACCAGCCGTCGCACGACATCCGCAAGCCGCTCCTTTCCATCAGTGCCGCCTCCCATGCGGAAAAGGATCTGCTGCATGCCTGCGATCGTCAGCCGCAATGCGGCGACATCTTTGGCCACCAATGAATCGCTTTCACCCTGCGCATCGCGCGCGCGGATACTCTGTACCGCTTCGAGCAATGCAAGAAGAGCCGCTTGACGCGAGTCGATGCGAATCGCTTCCGAGGCTACGCTTTCGCTATCGGATGCAGCGCCTGCAGAATCGTCAGAATCATCCGAGAAAGGCTCCCCATCGGCTTCATCGGGAGAATCACCGGCGCCTGTCGCCGGGCTGCAAATGAGCTCAGCACGCACATCGCCCCGGCGCACCGACTCGCCCAGATTGAGCAAGGCGTCCAGCGCATCGGGATCATTGGCAATGATTCGCTCGCCCTCTCGGGTGAGGGCCGAGGCAAGCCGGCCGATTCGCTGCTCATCGTCGCGATCGAGAAGCCTCGATCGCGCAACGTCCCGGGCGTATTGGCTGACGGGATCATTTTCCGGCGAGGCAAGGTCGGCAAGATACGCTTCGGCCTCGCCCAAGGTCGGATTCCACTGCTCCTCATCGTCGTCCGAATTTGCATCACTTGCCCACGGCTCCTCATATTCGTCGATGAAGCACCCGATATCACCGAGCAGTTGCCTCAGATGAGACGTGGTGGATCCATTGCGATGGCCATCGGCTTCGTAGCCAAGATCGCCGATGCGCGTGGCTTTGATTACGCCCAGTTCGCGAACGACGGCGAGGAGGTCGCGTAGCGCTGACTCGGGAACATCAAGACTGCGGGTGCTTTCGACATTTCCAGCATCCGGCAAGGCGATGGTCAGATCAGACCAATCCCGATCAGGATTCACAATCCGGCGTGACCGCTGCTGCGCCTGCACCTCGGTCAACCGGGTCCGCAACTGGGCGTCGTCGGCCGGTACTACCTGATCCGCCTCCGCCTCCCAGTCCAACGACCCGATTGCATTGTCGCCGCCGTCCTCCACAACCGAAGTTCTGGGCGGGGCAACGCCACTTGCAGCCTCATTCAAATATGTCGTGATATCACCGTGCCCTGCGGCGGCGGCCGCTGAGGCAGCAGTCGAGCCAGTATCGTCCTCGCATCCCAAGGACGCGCCATGCTCCAGAAGCAACCGGCACAGGGCGAGATGCCCATTCTCGGCTGCAAGAATAAGCGGTGATCTTCCTCGCTGATCCCTCGCATCGACATCACCACCACTATGAATGTATCTCTGCACAAGCTCGGCGTTGCCCTGCACGATCGCGAGGCGCACCAGCGGCTTGAGCACCACGCGGCGTGGATCGTCTCGTCGTTCTCGGCTACGCGCCTCGATTGAGCATTGATACCGCAGAGCCACCCTGCTTCTCCCCTTGCAGAAATCAGGCGTTCAACACCGACCAGACCACATTCGCAATCTGCCGCGCGACCAGTGGCGGAACGGCGTTTCCGACCTGCACGTATTGCTGTGTCCGGTTGCCGACAAACAGATAGTCGTCCGGAAAAGACTGGAGCCGCGCCGCCTCCCGCACGGTCAAACTGCGACATTGCCTGGGATCCCAATGGATGAACGCATGTCCATCCTTCGACAGGTGACTGGTCACCGTGCTCGAAGGTTTTGTCCGAACCTGTACGCGAAAGCGGTCGGCAAATGCCCCTGTGCCCCAGCTGTAGTGATCCGGAGCCAATTGCCAAGGAAAATCTTCACTGGATGGCGAACGTTTGCGCGCAGCTGCAAACGCAGCGCAAAACATGTAGCGTCCAAGGTCCGACTCCATATGTCCTCTGGTTTCGTGGTTCAGCACAAAGGTCTGCTTTGGATCACGTAGTTGCGCCGCCAATGCGCTGGTGCCACCGTCATACCGGATCGATTTGCGTGGCAGCCTGAAACCCGGAGTCATCTGTTCAAGCCGCTCGACCACATCCGACATTCGCGAACGTAGTGCTCGCAACAGACGTTTGCGCTCGTGCTCTATTGCGTCACGCCATAGCAATGGATCATCATTCTGACGACTCAGCCCACTGCGCAGCCGCGGCAATCCTGTCAATGCGCTTTCGATCGAAAGTTCTCCGTCGATAACGGGCAGCCCTGGAATGACAGCAACACCCGGACGCAAGAAGTTGCGGCGCACCCCCATGATGATCACACGATGCCTTGCCTGCGCAATGCCATGTCTTTCGCAACGAATCACGAAACGGCTGGGGTTGTTTGCAACCAGATCCGCCGTGCGCACTTCTCCATGCTCCACGTGAACCGGCAAGAGTTCGTACTGCCCGCTCTCCCGCCCAGGTGAACCCGATAGCGCTGCCACCGGGTCGGCGAGGTCCCGCGTGATGTCGGCAAACATTTCATTGCCGCCAACAGTCGAAGTAAGGATTCCCCTCACGTTTTCCAGAATGAAGACCGCCGGTTTGAGGGCGGCAAGAACCTGCAGGTACTGTCGATACAGGAAATGTCGCGGGTCGCCCTTGGTCCTGAATCGCTCGACGCGAGCCTGGCGTGCCCTGCCGACCAGCGAATAGGCTTGGCACGGGGGGCCGCCGATCAGGATCGTCTCGCAGAACCCACGCTTCACTGCCTCGACACGGGCATAAAGCGTCTCGTTGTCGCTATCGTTTCCCAGAGTCAAGTGGAGCGACCGTTCCGCTGCTCTCCGCCATTCCCTTCCCCATGGCCCATCTGCAAAGTAGTCCTCCGGCTTGATCAGTTCGCCCGCAGAGACGCGTCGCAGATACTCAAGATACGCAGCGGGCAAGCGGCTTCCTTCAAGATCCTGGAGGATGCGGACGAACGCGCGCAGACTGAGCGTCTCATGCGCCGATTTTTCCATTTCCGCGGAAGCAGCCACCTCGAAAGGCCGCTCCCCCGATGGGAGCTCGAAGCTGCTGAATCCTTCACCGAGACCCCCGGGCCCTGCGAAGATATCGATTACGCCGATGCTTTTGCGTTGGTGTTTGTGTGTAGTTGACAACTGCTGGTCTCTGCAAAATGGCTGACATCATGAGCGCTGAAAAGCGCTCTGCCCTCATGTCACGTATCCGGGCAAAGGACACCCGCCCCGAACTGTGCCTTCGGAAACAGCTTTGGCGGGCTGGCTTCCGGTACCGGTTGCATGGCAAGCAACTCCCGGGCCAACCCGATCTCGTGCTCCCGAAGTGGAATGCCGTCGTATTCGTGCACGGGTGCTTTTGGCACGCCCACGCCGGGTGCGCGTACTTTCGACTGCCGAAAGCCCGCGCGGAGTTTTGGGCGGAAAAGCTGGGACGGAACCGTGCAAGGGATGCAGCCGCTATCGCCGCCCTGCTTCAGGACGGCTGGCGCGTCGCCACCGTTTGGGAGTGCTCCCTCCGGGCGGATGCAGATGCCGCGGGACAGCGACTGACCCGTTGGCTGAGAGGAAGATCTTCGCGCCTTGACCTCGCGCCACACACCCACACGGCCCGTCTCCATCGGGCAATTCGCGCCGACGACTGATCTGCCCGTCGCATCGTCAGAATGGCCCGCCCCGATCAGCCTCCGGTGCATGCTTTGCACGACTCCCCCTCATCGTCACTCCCAAAGTATCCCGGCCCAGCAGCCATTTGTCATTCTCCGACCAGATGCATGTCGTTAGCATCTCAATTTTGGCCCGGACAGACGCAGGGGCCGCTGTCTCGATTTGCGCACCGTCACATGTGAAGAAATGTCTGGCTTCCATCCGTACGTGCGAACCACGCTTACCGACCGAAACTCCTGAGGGCCTTGCACCCAAGCGCACGCTGCCATGCGCAATGAGCAGTGGGAGGCGCGACAAATTGGTCGCGATCGCGACGTTAATCCCTAATGTATGACTCTTGATGACGCGGGACAGGATGCCGGCCGACCGTCTCACAAACTGCGACCGTCGCGTCCACCGCAAGTCTTAGTGGGGGTTGATGGTCGTCGTTGGCAGATCGCCGCATCAACCGAAATTTCGGGATCACCGCTGCCTCACAAGCGACGACAAAGGCAGAGGCCCCACTCCCTGCACCTCCGGTGCGGGCGGTCGCTTCGCGACCAAGGGGCCATCCTTGGCCCCATTTGGCCTGCGGCCAGTGGGCAGGGGGAGCGGGGGCCATGACGCGATCTCGCTCAACCATGCCGCATCGCCTGCTGACTCGCTCTCACTCCGGTGCGCGACAACCTCGCCGCGCGGCCGCACAGGCGGGGGTGAGGGCCGATTTTCGAGGCCATGCGAACCCCGAGCGCGCTTGACGCGCGAGTCGCGCGTTCAGAGCCACCTGCCGCTACGGATTCACCTGTTGCTGATGATCTCTGCCGCGGCTTTGCTTCGGCTTCCGCTTTGGCTCCTGCTCCTGGCTGCGGCGAAGCCGCAGCAGAGGGCCGCGAAGCGGGGAACGAATGCGCTAGCATGAGTTCCCGCGGACGGATACGCCGAACAAAGTGAGGCCCGTCCGCGCCAGGGGGAGCCAGACGACCGGTCGCGCCGACCGAAGTGTGACAAATCGGCGCATGCCGATTTGTCACACGCAGCGGAGGCCGAAGCCGCGCCCACGCGGCGTCCGGCGTCTGGGGGACGAAGTCCCCCACCCCGCGCGCAGCGACGGGCAACCTGGCCGAGTCCGAGCACCGCGAGGACGCGCAGCGCCCGACGACCGAAGGGAGGAGTGGCGAGGCCGGGTTGCCCGCCGGTACGGCGGGGTGGCGCAAGGGGGCCTACCGCCACCGCGCAGGTGCGAAGCACCGGAGGCTGACGTTGCAAGGGTCGCGACGACAGTCGCGCGTGGGATAGCGCGCCAGCGCGGCCCGGAGCACAGGCGACAGCCGAGCACCCGGGAATCCTGCGGCAACCCGAAGCGACGTCAGCACTGGGCCTACTAAAAATGGGCCGATAGGCCCAGTGGTAGGCCCAGTAATGCTCATGCTTTTGCGGTTGCTCTGGATGTCGCCATTGCGTCGCGCAACGTCTGGCGCAGCAGGTTCAGCCAGTGCATCAGAGACCCGCGCCTGCTCGGCGTCGAAGCGCTCTGATTCATCAAGGGGGCAGTGAGATCGAGAAACGCACAAGACAGAATCAGGCCTCTTGTTTGCTTCAGCGCGGCCAGCATGAGCCGCACCAGCTTCCGCAACTCTGATCGCAGGCGCACCGTCACTACAAGCGATTGCGTGCCAAGCGGCCGAACACGTGGCGACGTCAACCTGAGTGCATGACCCGGATCGACGCAGGCAAGTCAACGCCCGCGCACACTCGTCAGTTGAGCGCTCTGACATTCGCCAACCGAACCCGCCAATCATTCGTCCGGGTCTTCAAATATGGCTCCCGTGTCTTGGATCACGGCACCATCAAACCACGTCCACCACAGCGACTTGTGTCGCCAGTTCGCGACTTCACCGCAATAGCGATCCAACGTTTCTCTGATTTCGACGGCAATCTCGGCGGCATATGCCACCACAATCTGTTTGACCGGGACGCCCCGAAACTTCACCTCATCAGCCGCAACATCCCCAATGAATTTGGCCAAGGTCATCCAGTTGCGATGCCGGGCCTGACGACCTCTCTTCTGGCTCCTCTCGAACTCGATGGCGATTGCGTACTTGGAGTCCGTCAACATGCAATCCGGCGTTTTTTGGCCCGCCTGCTGGCCAATCAGAAACATTGGGACGACCATGTCGGGGCCAATGACCTCTACCGAGAGGAATGCGCCGACGAACCCAGCCGTGAAGATCGCCGCCTGGCGCGCATGCTCCCAGAGCCTGGACGGAACGAACTTCCCATCCACAATCTTGTGCCGAAGGCCATCGCGAGTGTTCGTCACAGGCATCCCCATGCTGATGCACATCGCGCGCCCCGCATCGGTTACCTGGTAGATCGCGCAGCGCTCATGTACGTACCAGCACCGCAACCATCCGCGCTCCACGGCCGCAGACAGAGCATCACGCGCGCCTCGCATAGAGCTGCCCCGCATGGAGGACAGCATCTTTGCGTCAATGTACCCACCCCAGCCGATCGCCCACCACAACATTTTTGCGGTATCGCTGGTCATGGCGTGCCTCCCTGCAATACCGCCGGCGCCCGCCGAAGTGTCGCGCGCGAACGTTGCCGCGAAATTGCCACGACTGGTGCGTGCGTAGGGGCGAGGGTGCGATCCGGAAATCGCTTGATCCAGGCGACAACTTCCTCCCTGTCCCACAAAATCTTCCGACGGCCTGGGAGGCGATAGCCCTGTGGAAGCTTCCATGGGGCACGGCTGAGATCGGAGTAGATGGTTGCTTTCGCAATCCCGGTGATCTCGGACAGACCATCGATATCGACGAAGCGCCCGGCGCAGGTCTGCGCGCGGTTCGTGCCGGCTGACGGCGATGCACTCGATTCAAACATGACGACACACTTCCACGCGACGTGCCGGCGCCGGGAAGTGGGTCTGTCTACTGGTCGTCTTGACTGAGAAACGCCCGTTTGGTCATGCCGAAACGTCCAGCTGGACCAACGTCTGCACTCTACGGTGCTTGTGGGGTGATGCTACTCCAAGTGCGCGTGACCGTCGTGATCTGCAGCACATTTCAAAGAATTCATGGTGACATACATCGACCACTACGAACCACGTCAACGCTTGTTCTTGTCACCCATCCGTCACCCGCGGGTGACAAAACAAGCAAATCCAAGCAAAATCGTACAAATCTTATCTACACTAAACTATTGATAAACATTGACAAACTGGTGCCGACAGTCTGACTCGAACAGACGACCTACCGCTTACAAGGCGGTTGCTCTACCAACTGAGCTATGCCGGCGCACGTCATTTGGATTCTTGCACGAAACGCCCGTGGCGGCGTGCG
>Ga0157370_10003744_pt1 | contig 17775 bp, 11 predicted proteins | sample C35metaG_FD_113463 | JGI IMG/M metagenome (GOLD analysis project Ga0157370, IMG submission 113463) | Corn rhizosphere microbial communities from Kellogg Biological Station, Michigan, USA - C3-5 metaG | ecosystem: Host-associated > Plants > Roots > Rhizosphere > Soil | place: USA: Michigan...
AGCATCTTTGAATGTGGATAGAAAATTTAATACTAATTTATGGTGGCGGACGGAAGTACGAACTTTGAATAATAAAGATGCCATCTTTCAAAAAGGGAATCAATTCATAAAGAGTGATTTTTTTATAACTACTTCATTTGTTATTTCTTTTTCTTTTAAATGAACGAAACAAACGATAAACAAAAAAGGGTTCAGCAGTTTTTAGAGTTGAGCCAAAAGTCTGAAAGAGGAAGGCTGAAAATATATCTTGGCATGAGCGCGGGGGTGGGAAAAACTTACCGCATGCTACAGGAGGCGCATAATCTTTTGCGTAATGGCGTGAACATAAAAATTGCTTTTGTAGAAACACATGGAAGAAAAGATACCCAGGATTTGATCGCAGGATTGCCGGAAATTCCACGCCGCGAAGTTTTTTATAAAGGAAAAAAATTGGAAGAATTGGATGTGCAGGCGATTTTATTATTGCAACCCAAAGTGGTAATTATAGACGAACTGGCGCACACCAATATTCCGGGAAGTAAAAATGAAAAGCGCTGGCAGGATATACTTGATGTGCTGGATGCGGGCATAGACGTAATTTCGGCGCTGAATATTCAACACATAGAAAGCATTCAGGAAGATGTAAAAAAAATTACCGGCATTGATGTAAAAGAAAGAGTGCCTGATAAAATGCTGCAGATTGCTGATGAAGTGGTGAACATTGATTTACCCGCTGATGAACTGATTACAAGATTAAAAGAAGGGAAAATATACGACCATGCCAAAGTGCAACAGGCACTGCAAAATTTTTTCCAGCCTGATAAAATATTACAGCTTCGAAAACTTGCATTGAAAGAAGCGGCAGGTCAGGTTGAAAGAAAAGTGGATTACCAGATTGTTGCAAAACAAACACCTTTCCGTAACGAACATTTATTGGCATGTGTTTCCTCAAACTATGAAATAGCACAAAAAATAATTCGAAAGACCGCCAGGCTTGCGTCTTACTATAACAGCAAGTGGTATGTATTGTATGTGCAAAAAGCAAAAGAAGCGCCCGACAAAATCCCTTTAGCTACCCAAAGGCATCTAATCAATAATTTTAGGAATGCAACAGAGCTTGGCGCAGAAGTTATCAGGAAAAAATCTGAAAATATTGCTTCTGAAATAATGGCGACTGTAATTGAAAAGGAGATCACCACAATATGTTTGGGAAAACCGCATTTAAAACTTTTCCAAATAATTTTAAGAACCAGTATATTTAATCAGTTGTTAAAGATGCTTTCAAAAAATAATGTTGACATTGTTATTCTTTCCTGATGACATTAAGCGTAAAAAAGAAAATATGGTTAGGCACTTTTTTTCTGTTCCTGTTAATATCATTAACGGCAGGTGTAGGAATTTACTACATTGCAGAGTTAAAGACTGAAGGGAAAAATATACTGCAGGATAACTATGAAAGTTTATTTTACTGTCATTCGATGCAGCAGCAACTAGACAGCATTACAGGCAATTTTGATCAGGTGGCAGGAAAATTTGAAAACAATTTAAAGCTACAGGAAAATAATATTACCGAACAAGGAGAAAGCGAGGCTACTCAAAGCTTAAGAAGCGATTTTAATAAACTAAAAGCCGGAGATACCACAAAGAGAAATATTCAGTTAATAGAACAACAGTTGCAATCCATTTTGTTTCTGAACATGCGTGCTATTCAAAGAAAAAGTAACATGGCCCAAAAAACCGCAGAAAATGCGCTGGTCATTATCATTACACTTGGCGGTCTTGTTTTCCTCATCTCTCTTACATTTACTTTCAATTTTCCTTCGATAGTTTCCAATCCAATCAACCGCTTAACGGAGGCTATAAAAGAGGTTGCCAATAAAAATTATGAACACCGCATTCATATAAATAACAAAGATGAATTTGGAATTCTGGCAAATTCATTTAATGAAATGGCAGAACGGCTGGAATATTTTGAGAGCAGCAACCTCAATAAATTGATGTTTGAGAAGAGCCGTGCAGAAGCGATTATAAACAGTTTGAAGGATGCAAGCATTGGAATAGATAAAAATAATCGCGTACTTTTTGCCAATCAGCAGGCTTTACAGCTTTTAGGACTACAGCTAGAAGAAACAGTAGGAAAACGCGTTGAAGATTTAAAAATAACCAATGACCTTTTTGCTTTTTTAATTGATAAAGAAAATACGACTCCTTTTAAGATAGTAGTTGATAACAGGGAAAATTATTTTATAAAAGAAATGATTGAAGTGAAGCAGGGAGATGCAAAGAGTCTGGTAATTGTACTAAAGAACGTTACTTCCTACAAAGAACTGGATGCAGCAAAAACGAATTTCATTTCCACTATTTCACATGAATTAAAAACGCCTTTAGCCGCTTCAGATTTCAGTCTGAAATTGTTAGAGAATGAACGGTTAAGCAAACTGTCGCCTGAGCAAAAAGAATTAATAGAAAATCTGAAACATGATAATCAGCGTATGCTCAAAATCTTAAGTGAATTATTAAATATGTCACAGTTAGAAACGGGACGGATAGAATTAAATATTCAAAAAGTAAGCCCTGCCCGCATTGTGGAAAATGCGATTCTGGCTGTTTCCAGCAGTGCAAAAGAAAAAGAAATTACTATTCTGAATACTACTGAGCAGGGGCTGTCTGAAATAAATGCTGATGAAGATAAAACAATATGGATATTAAACAACTTTCTGACAAACGCTATCAAATATTCATACACAAATAGTTCGATAGAAGTTAGGGCCTTCCGGCAAAATGGAAAGGTGATTTTTTCTGTCAAAGACTTTGGGCCGGGCATTGATGCAGTTTATATTCCAAGGTTATTTGAAAAATATTTCCAGATCCCCGGATCAAAGGAAAAAGGCACAGGTTTGGGCTTGGCGATTTCAAAAGAATTTGTAGAAGCCCAGATGGGGAAAATTTGGGTAGAAAGTGAAATTGGCAAAGGATCTATTTTCTATTTTCAGTTACCAGTTAAATAGCCTCTATAGGTGTAAAATATTGTTTTATCACTTGAAAAAAATTATTGACCCATTCTAAAAAAAGGTTCAGAGATTGCAACCATTGTTTGTCCTCAAAAAAAGAAATAGCCCTTCGGTGTTGAATGAAGGGAAAGTGTGGCTGCTTCACCATTTCCGGAACCACAGATTTTTTTTATTCCCTTTTTCCCTTCAACTATTAAAATTATATAAATTTTAAAACCTTTTTTCTATTTAAGAATGTGCTCATTCTACTTATTGAGTCCCCTTTTCACTTCTTTCGATTACTAAATAGCAGGGTAAATTTTAATTGTTTTATTCTAAAGCTGTAAATAATTTTGGGAGAAAGTAGATTGTTTATCAATAGAATTAATTGCATTTTTGAATTAAAGATTTTGGATTTATTAAGGCTCTTTCAGACAATCTCATTAATTATCGATTAAAACAACCGTTGATTTGCAAAATTTACTTTTAAAATGAAGAGTTAAAACCCCATTGTTTTTTTATACTTTAAAAAAAATCGCCACCCGGTTGAAAAAAGTCAGTTTTATTTCCATCTTCCAATTAAACCGCCCATAGTTACTTATTCTTGAAATTCCATGATTGTATGGCTGTATTTTTTTTGCGAAATCTTTTTCAGGAGATCATGAAGTCAAAAAAAATCAATCTGCTTGTCAGTCACCACATCAATTTATTGGCGATCATTATACCCACCAATAGCTAAAGTAAGGAGGTAAGAGGCCATCCGGGGAAATACAGACGACGATGATTGTACTTTCAGAAAATTATTAAACCGAAATATTGTTCCTTTTTAATCTCAAAAAAAATATAATGGAAAAAAAATCAAACATTAAAGATCAGGAAGCAGATCTTCCTGATTTAAGAAAAAGTTTTGGAGCCTTACAAATTTCCGGACATCCTCTTGCTAAAAATATTCAGAGCGCCTTTAAGGAAAGTGTAATCGCTCATTCGGGCAATACTTTTTATGAGCAGGTACAATCAGTTTCCTACAATCCCGATTTTCAAATGCTGGAAGCTATTTTTGCAACAAAGCAGAATAATGGCTATAATGGTAATTTGTGCACTTCCGGTTCTTTTGCATTTGTCCGCTTCTATCTCGATTATGGCAATGGTTGGGTAGATCAGGGATATACCGGCGTAAATGAACATGATATTCCAACAGGTAAAGATTGTACGAAAAAAGCAGAAAAACCGTTGAGCTATTCGGCCTCCCTTAAAATAACTCCTGATACCAATTACTGCAATGTTCATGTTTTACCCAGGGCAAGGGCGATTCTTGAATGGAATAAAATTCCTCCTGCCAATACTCCAAACTATAACTCAATCTGGGGTGATACAGTGGATGACTATATTCAAATAAAGCCGCGAATAAAATTTATCCTGGAAAATCCAAAACTTGCGCAACTAATTGAACTATCAATTGCACACCCCATGCTGAAGCTTTCGGATGCAGCTAAAATTATCCCTGCTGGTGAAGCTGCTTTGGAAGAATCAAAAGGATCGCTCACCACACAGCCATTAGAGCTCGAGGCATTGATTAATTTGTATAAAACCAATAAGGCTGTCACTCCCGGCAGATATGGATTACAAAATGTGCAGGCTGCATTAAAAAGTTTTGATTCAAATTTTATTTCAAAAAATATTGATCAATGGAAACAATATGGAATTGATTGGGCAGCCATCATTAAGGAACTTGAAAATACCAATGCGGATGTCTCTTACGAACAAATAGAGCAGACAGGACTCGATTACAATTTAGAGCAATTTGTTGCTTCATTCCGGGTAAAAAAACCTGTAGGATACTCAGGAGATTTATGCAGCAGTGGAAGCCTCGAATATGTGGCGTTCTGGGCCGACTGGAATAATGATTGCAAATGGGAATATGTGGGCACCACTTCTGTCAATGTTCACGATATTAGTGATATCCCTAAAGGAGGTTTGTCTTATTCAGCAATTCTTCCGTATGATTTTAATAAGGTTCGGAGACAATGCACTAATCCTGAGGTAGTGAAGATACGCGCAGTTCTTTCATGGAATATTGCACCATCCACAACTGATGCAGACAAATTAGAATACTGGGGCAATCGCCTGGATACTTATATCCAGGTAAAACCGGGGACCGGAACAGGGATTTTACAACCAATCATCAATATTTTAGGAGGAATTCCTGTTGATGAAATTGATGCAAATGGGTTAACAATTCCAGGTGCAAAATTCGCATTGAACCAGGTTGGGGTGAATGATTATAGTCCTTTTGGCGGAGTCATTGTAGTCCAGGGGCCTTCATTCCCGGGGTACAGGTATCGGCTCAAAATAACCAACATGAACACTTTGGCAAGTTACTATGTGAATAATGATTTTGTGGTGGTGGGCTGGTTAATGGTGCCGCCTTATGTGCAATACACAACGGTCTCTGCAGATTTAATTTCTTACTATTATAATTACCAGGCATTTGATAAAAACACGGATAATGTTTTAGCAAGATGGAGTCCCGGTACAAACGATCTTATCAAACTTGAATTGGAAATTGAAGGTGTAATGGGTGTATTTACAAAATACATTCAAATGGATAATGTAGCGCCTGTGATTAATTTGACAGTTGACGATCTAGGAGATTGTACCCATTACAAAATGGGAGATATTATTACAGGTTCCTATTCTGTTTACGATGCGCATCTGCTCAACTATTCACTGGCAAGTACTTTCGGAGGCTCAGTAAGTGGAACAGTCAATACTTCCAATACATTTAGTTTCCCGACAGCCGGTGCTAATACACCTTGCGGTAAAGTTTCCCTGGTTGCGTACGAACGAACCATATACGACAGTCAGTGGACAAATAATGATTCTTACACCGAGCAGATCATTTGTTTGCAACCAGAACAGTAATCAAATTTTTTAGCACGGAAAAAGCAGAAAATCCTTTAAGAAAGTGTGCATCCCGGAAGCCGAAAAGGGAAAAAAGAGTAGGCAAAAAAAAACATAAAACTATGGACGATGTACCTATCTGCCCCGATTGGTGGCCGCTTATTTTATGGCGATTGCATTTTACAAAAATTCCATGGCACGGAGGAGGTGGTGGAGGTAATCCGGTAAATTACCCTCCTGCTACAGATGCTATTTTATCAGCATTACTGGCCCACACCTCATCTTATTTATTGCTGGATCAAAAAGCAGGAGCAGCAATAAGAGCAGAGGCTGTGAAAAGTATTATTAGTGCAGCCCAAAATATGGAGCAACTGCATGATAAAGCAAATGTGAAAAAATAGCAAAAATCAAAACCTGTTTCAATTTGTTTGGAACAGGTTTTTTTTAGAATTTGTAAGAGGGTATTCCGAACCTGACAGGTTTTTGCCCTTTGTGCCTTAAACTGTATTTTCTTTTGCTCCAAAAAAAGATTTCTTTAAGTGATACAATTCCCCCTTCCTCTACACTTCCTTCCTTAGCGCTGTCAAAGACGGATTAAGTTTAACCGTTGGCAAATAGTTTTTGAGAATTGAAACCGTTATATATTTACTTTAGCCCGATTTCCGGTAATTATTCATTCAAAAGGATCCTCAATACCGGTGGGCTTTCTCTATTTTAAAGGATTGAAAAAGTAAAAAACATGTTTGTTTTGGCTGAAGGCTGAGAGCTGAAGACTGAGAGCTGAAGACTGAGAGCTGATCATTCATATCCTTGAAAAGCATAGATACCGGCCCGCACCAAACTATGCTACATTTGCGCCAGTGACCTAAATAAATAGTAATGCTCGTACAGTCTATTTGCTACTTTTGACAATGGTATACAGTAAAAGAACAAACAAAACCATTATGTTTTAAATTTTTAATCCTCTTTCAAGACAGCATGAAAAATATCATCATTTTTCTATTTATCAGTTTATCATCTTTATCATCCGGCGCTCAAGAGATAACATATAGCAAACCCGGGCATGAAGAAAATTTTTGGAGATATGATATAATAGGGAAATTAAACAACAAGCTTTTAATTTATAAGAACATTCGTAACCAACATTTAATAAGCATTTATGACAACCAGATGAAATTAAAAGAAAACGTGAAACTTAAGTTTTTGCCCTCAAATCTTATTAGTGTCAAATTCGCAAATTGTAGTGATCGTGTGGATGTAATATATCAATTTCAAAAGAGAAATGTTTTTTACTGCATGGCAGTTGTCTTAGATGAAAATGGGAAAATCATACAAGAGCCGATTCAGCTTGATACAACCCACATTGGATTTCTTGCTGATCTTGAACTTTATCATACTACCATTAGTGAAGACAGATCGAAAATTATGGTATATAAAATTTACAAAGGGGATTTTTACACCGGAAACGGCTTATTCCATTTTACTACTTTGCTTTTTAATGATAGTTTTCAATTATTACATAAATCGCAAATCCAAAGTTTTTTTGAGACGGAAAAAGATCTTTTCAGCGATTTTCTGGTTGATAATGATGGAAATTTTGTGTTTACAAAAGGAACTAAGTTAGGATCAACTGATCTTTTTTACCAATTAATACTGGTTACTAAACGACCGGCAGAGGATAATTTCAACATTCATTCACTGGATTTGTCCGGAAATTTATTGGATCGTGTAGATCTGGAGATAGATAATTTGAACCAGCAGTACCTCATCAATTCGTTGTATTATAAAAAAAGAAACGGTCACAAAGAAGGGCCCTATACTGCAATCTGGAGTAAAAGAGCAGACTCACTGGTGGCAAAGAATTTTTTTTCATTTGCAGGTGCTACCTCAGGTATGGCTAAATCGCAAACGAACGAAACAAACAGCCTGGATTATTATTATTTGGGAGATGTTATTTTAACGAAAAATGGTGGATTTATTGTAACCGCGGAAGACCTGGCGATACAAGGAGGTTATATTCTGCCATGGAATCTGCGTGATAATCATATTTTTTCATCCGCTGGGTATGTATTTTCGAGTTTTAGATCTTTGGCAAGTAGTTTTTATAAAAACATTGTTATATTATACTTTGATAATAAAGCACATCTTCAGTGGAGCAACGAGATCGAGAAATCTCAAACTGGTTACTACCCTCCTTCATTTGCTGTAATAAATACTGGCAACAAAATACATTTCCTATTTAACGAAATTGACAGACAAGCCCCAATTATGAAGGAGCAGACACTTATAAGTGACGGAAGCCTTTCAAACAAAGCCCCTATCAGGAATCTTGACCTGAAGTACGAGTTGATTACCGCACTTGGAAAGCAGGTAAGTTCTCACGAAATGATTTTCCCGTGCTTATTCGGACGCAATAATAGATGCTTTGCAAAGGTTGAATATAAATATTAATAGCAGGTAAAATGGGTCTTTCATAAGCGCTGGGTGCGCTGGCGTAAATGCCCGCTAAATCTTCAATTCTGTTTGATTCATTTTCCCCCGATGAGCAGTACATATAAGTTAGCAGATACTGATAAATTACTTTTAAGTTTTGCAGTTGCTGCTGGATTGATCTTTTATTCTGCAAGAATATAAAGAGGAAACTTTCCTCTAAACCTCTTTCCGTAATACTTCCAGCGGAGGCCTGTTCAATAAACCAAAGCTATTGGCCAGACCGGTAATTACGGTAAGGAGGCACACCATGCATCCCAGGATCAATACAGGTACTATATCAGGATGGAAAGAAGTGTCGAAAAGATAGTGAGCCAAAGCCCAGCTCGCGGCGAGCGATAAAAGAATGCCGGTGAGCGCGGCCAAAGCGCCGAGAAAGAAATATTCCAGCGCGGTGATGGCAAATATCTGTTTGCGGCTTGCGCCTAAAGTGCGCAGCAATACGCTCTCCTGCAATCGCTGGTATTTGCTGATGAGTACCGATGCAATCAAAACCACGATGCCCGTGAGAATACTAAAGCCCCCCATGAAGCGGATCACAAATCCAATTTTTTCCATAATGGCATTCAAAACACTCAAAATCAAGCCGAGGTCAATGATTGAAACATTTGGATATTCCTTCACCATTTGTTGTTGAAAACTGGCGGAGACTTCCTGCGACGGCACTTTTGTAAGTATTACCTCAAATTGCGGCGCATCGTCAATAACGCCCTTTGGAAACACCACCAGGAAGTTGGTGCGTATCCGGCTCCAGTCTATTTCCCTCAAACTTCCTAAAACCGTATTGATCAGTACACCCTGTACGTTAAAAGTAAGCGTGTCGCCCAGTGAAAGGCCGTTTCGTTTTGCATAATTCTCTTCCATAGAGATAGAAATGGGTGGAAGGCCTGAGGCTGGCGCCGTTCCTGTCCATTTCCCCCTGGTAATTTTTTCTGTAGAAGTGAGTGAATCCCGGAAGGTAACCCGGTATTCCCTTGTAAAAAGATGCCGTGAAAACTTTTGTGAAGAATCTTTCTTTATATCTGAAATGCCGTTTACTTCTTCCAGGCGCATATTTACAATCGGGATCATTTCTTTTACCGGCATATCAAAATGCGTTACCAGGCTGGCTACGCCTTCTTTCTGGCTGCTTTGAATATCAAACAAAACCATGTTAGGCTGGCCTTCACCGGCGGCTACCGAAACACGGCTGAGCAAAATAGATTGTATAAAAAACAAAGTACTGATAAGCGCGGTTCCCAGGCCGATAGAAATAATTAAAATGGTAGTCTGGTTGTTGGGCCGGTATAAATTAGCCAGTCCCTGCCGCCAAAGATAACTCCATGAAGAAGGGAAAAATCTCCTGACGAGCCACATAAGTAAACGGGCAATAGCGGCGAGGATGCCCAAGGCAAGGGCAATGCTTAATGTAAAATAAAATGCTTTTCCCATGTTGCCCATCTGCATCCATGAAAAGCCATAAACCAACAAAATGATGAGGAGATAAATCGCCCATTTTATGGGGTCTTGCCTGTTGGCGCCCGTCTCAAAGGAAACGCGAAGCGCCCGGAGGGGCGATACTTTTCTGATTGAAATTAAAGGAAGCAGTGCAAACAAAACGGAAATGCCTGTTCCCAGGATAATGCCTTGCAGGACAGCAGGCCACGAAAGGGTAGTGGGGATGGCAACAGGTAGAAAATCTTTGAGCACAAAAGGTAAAAATTGCTGAATTACCACACCCAAAGCCGCCCCGGCCACGGAGCCAATAAAGCCAATACAAACGATCTGCAACAGGAAAATAATTAATGCCTGCGATGCACGGGCCCCCAGGCACCGGAGAATGGCGATGGAATTTATTTTTTCTTTCACATAAACATGCACTGCGCTGGCTACACCGGTGCAGCCAAGCAACAGCGCGATAAAACCTACCAGCGATAAAAATCGCGTAAGATCGTTGAAGGAACGGCCTGTTTCTTCTTTCTGTGTTTCTATGGTATCATAATTAAAATCGTTTTCTTCAAGTATGGGTTTTATCCGGGCTGCTAATTTTTCTTCATCTACCCCACGGGCAAATTTTATGTAATAATGATAACTGATCCGGCTGCCTTTTTGCATCAGGTTCGTCGCTTTCAGATAGCGCAGAGGAATATAAATAATAGGTGCAATGGATGCGGAAAAACCTGTCTGGCCGGGCGCGTTCAGCAACTCTCCGGCTATTGCAAAGTCAACTTCTCCCACTTTTATGGAGTCGCCGGTTTTGGCGCCAAACTGGAGCATCAATGTTTCATCCACCAGGGCCTGTTGCTTATTTCTAAATGAATTCGCCGCAGAGGCAGGTGCTGTTTCTAAGGAGCCGTAGTAAGGGAATTGGCCGCCGAGTGCACGCACCTGTACCAATCTTGTGCCGCCATTTTTGGTAAACAAAACCATGGAAGCAAAATTTCTCTGCTCCGATTGCCGGCCACCAATAGAATCAAGAAGATTTTGGACAGGAAGTGTTGGGGGTTGATTTCCGGAAATCTCCAGATCAGCGCCCAGCAGGGAAGCCGCCTGGTTATTGACTTCATCGTTTAAATTATTTCCTAATGAATAAATAGCCACCAGGGCGGCGATACCCAGAATAACAGAAGATATAAAAAGAAAAAGGCGCGACCGGCTTCTGCGGCTATCGCGCCATGCCATTTGCAACAGCCACCTGAAATGAAGCCCGTTTGGATCTTCACTTATTCGTTCATTTATGGATGGTGTTTGCTTCTTCATTTTATCTTTTTAATGCGCATCAAAAAAATGATGGAATCCATTTAATCATTGATTATTTTGGTAGGTTCATCCGAAAAAATTTTACCGGCTTTTAAATGAATGATCCGTTGAGTGCGCTCGGCCAGTTCGCTATTATGGGTTACCAAAATCAGGGTAGTTCCGGCTTCCCGGTTCAGTCCAAAAATAAGATCAACGATTTTTTCGCTTGTTTCCGAGTCGAGGTTTCCGGTAGGCTCATCTGCAAATAAAATGGCCGGATGATTGGAAAAAGCACGCGCGATAGATACACGCTGTTGCTCGCCGCCACTCAGTTGCGCTGGATAGTGATGGCTTCTTTCAGCAAGTCCGACTTTATCCAAAAATTCCATAGCCCTTGTCCGCACTTTTTTTTCTCCCCGAAGCTCCAGGGGAACCATCACATTTTCAATCGCCGTGAGAGTGGGCATCAGCTGAAAATTCTGAAAGATAAAACCTACATACCGGTTTCGCACTGATGCCAGCTGGTCTTCATTTAAGCTTTCCAAATGATTTTGTTGTAGTTCCACACTTCCCGACGTAGGCTGGTCGAGCCCGGCGCACAAGCCAAGCAAGGTAGTTTTGCCACTTCCGGATGGTCCTACAATAGCGATGGAAGCACCGGCCTGTACAGAAAAAGAGACATTGTCCAAAACCGTTAAAAGGCTGCCACCACTTTTATAATTTTTACTTACATTTCGAAGAGAAAGAATTGTTTCCATTAAATTTATTTTGCCGGGTGCTCTAAAAATAGATGAAGGTATCTTTGCAAAAGTTATGAATGAAAGTATTTAAAAAAAATAATTAATCCGCTTTTAAATGATCACTGGTAAAAAAATATTGGTTGTGACCGGTGGGGACGCCTGCCACGGTGGCGCGCCCTGGTTGGTGTCTCCATCAACCGGAACAGGGGAAGTATGCCCGATATTCACTGCCCGCATCAGTAGGAATTTGATTGTATCCTGCCTTCTGTTGGTATCATTTTTTGGCATCCTTTCCTGCAATAATAATTCCACAGATTCCGGTCCCAAAAAACAAGAAGAGGTAGCCAATAAACCGGTTGATACTTCCAGCAAAAAGAAAACCATTTTATTTTTTGGCAACAGCCTTACCGCCGGTTATGGTGTTGACCCCTCAGAAGCTTACCCCGCCCTGATCCAGGAAAAAATAGATTCGTTGAACCTGAATTATAAAGTGGTTAATGCGGGCGTAAGCGGAGAAACCACTTCTTCCGGTAACAGCCGCATTGACTGGATATTAAAGCAGCCGGTTGATATTTTTATTCTTGAACTGGGTGCCAATGATGGCCTTCGGGGTATTCCTTTGCCTGTTACCGAAAAAAACCTGCAATCCATTATTGATAAGGTAAAGGCTAAATATCCGGAAGTAAAAATCATCCTGGAAGGCATGCAGATTCCACCCAATATGGGACCTGATTATACTACAGAATTTAAAGAAATATATCCGCGGCTGGCATCAAAAAATAAAATTGAGCTGATTCCTTTTTTGCTTAAAAATGTTGCCGGAGATCCAAAGCTCAACCAGCGCGATGGCATTCATCCCACTGCGGAAGGACATAAAATTGTAGCAGAAAATGTTTGGGAGGTTTTGAAAAAGGATTTGTAGATTAGGGGAAATACGGATTTTCCTTACATGGAAAAATAATTTCCATACATGGAATAAGATTTTCCTTACATGGAACTTTAGTGGCTTCGAAGACAAAACGCCGTCTCTAATGTCCTTTAAGGAAGGAGAAATAAAAGGGGTTGCACACAAAGCCACAATGAGACAAATATTCTCAAAGAACTTTCTAATATTAGTGCCTCTTAAATGCAGCTTTATGTACCCGGGTCTTTGTGCGAAAAAAGTTTTGAAGAAAAGGATTTTTCACACAAAATGCTCCTTCTGTTTTAAAAAAGGAGCATTTTGAAAAGCAGTTTCTTTCATTTTCAATCGTTTCTTTGAATATAGCCATAAAGGCCGTCTGCTTCATGATTTGGACCTGCGGTAAAATAAAGCCTGTTGGGATTAATACTGGTTGCGGTAGTGGGTGCAAAAGAGATTGCCCAAAGTCCGTCAATTACCAGCGGCACCTGCGGATTCATCGGGGTTGGATGCAGTGCCAGTTCACCCATGAATTTTCCATTGCTGTGATAGGCGTTAATATGCCCGTTTCCAAAGTTTCCTATTAAAATAATATTTTGATCGCCATCGTTATCATCGCCAAAAAAGGTGGAAGGCGCTTTTGCAATTCCCCAAGGCGAATTCAACTGGCCGGCAGAAACAAAACGCTGTACGAATGAGCCGTCTGTGGTATAAATATCCACGTATCCGTTACCCATTCCGGCTACGTCATCTCCGTCAGGGCCTACTTTTGCATAAGTTACATACAACATTCCATCTACATTGCGAACATTAAAGGGAGCGAAGCCTGCGGGAAGCCCGGGATCAGTAAATGACATTGAGACGGCATTGTAATTTTTATCAAAAACATCAATTTTTGCTGTACGGAAATTGGTGGCATATAAAAAGCTGGCTCCATTACTGGTAGCAAGGGCGAGACCTTTATAAGAAGAAGTAGCGGAATTGTCTTTTACCACTACGGCGTTGTTTCCTCCGTTCCATGCAGAAATGACTCCGTCTTCAGATGCAAAAATAAAGCGCGCAGCCTGGCTGTTGGGAGCCGGTAGCAGAAAGTCGGTACTGCTTCCGTTAAATACAACTCCTGTTGGCGTGCCTCCGGTTGAACCTGTGGCTGATGGAATTGTAACGGGCGGCCTTACCTGTGCGCCCTCGCCGGTATAAACAGTGCTTAATCCAGCTCCGTTGGCCGAGATCCATGCAAAACCGTTTGGAGTGAAAGTAAGCCCCCATGCATTTTGTAAAAGCGGATCAACGCGTGATGCACCATAGGAAGAATTATTGGCAACAAGATTTACCTGCATAAAATTCTTCTTTTCCATTACAGGTTTCATGGAATTGGAACTGGCATTTTCCAACTTTTGCTGGTTCATCATTTGGCTGTCGAAAGTTTTCTGGCAACCCGATACCAACAAATAGGTAACGCATAAAAGCATTGCTATCCCTGATAGCTTTGTTCTGTTTTTTGTTGTGCTGATTTTCATTTTAATAGTATTTAAAGTGATAAAATAAAAGATGCAGAACAGCTGATCTTGGTTAACTGATAAAAAGTAATGACGCAGAAATTACTGCCTCCTGCCTTTTATTGCCGGCTATTGTAAATGCGTGCCGTGACTGGGAATGATATTGAATGAAGGGAGGCGAATACCGGTGAAATGCGTGATCTGATGGATTTTTCCGCTAGCATATAAATTGCTTTATGGTTTAAAAAATAGAGACACTATAATGCATCGTATATTTTTCTAAAAAGGTTGCCTGTTAAATTGGTTTGTTGATAAAAAGATACGCAGGTTCAAAGTTTGAAGTTTGGACATAGAACAAAATGGTTTTTACGGATTGGCGTATTAACCAGGGTTATAGCCGGATTTTTATCCCGCCATTAATTACAAAACCATCAACAGGTGCATAGATGTCGCGGAAAACAGGATGGGTGATTGTGCCCGTATAAATCGTATCAAACTTTGTTTGCCGTGTGTCGGTAAAATTTTCAAAGTTAGCGAAGATTGAAAAGTGTTTCCACAGTTTTTCAATCATAAATCCTGTAAGCCAGTATGCTTTTCCCATTTTACCATCATTCAGTTTTTGTGGCGAATAATAATATGCTTCCAAACCTGCTTTCAGTTTATCTTCAATTTCATAAACCAAAACATTATTCAGCCGGTGCGGTGCAACAAGCGGAAATTGAGTGGTAGTTGCATAGTGTTGTTTCACATCAGCAAAAGTGTAACCGACAAAAAGCTTGAAGTTTTTATAAGTGAGTTTGATGTTTGTTTCAAAACCTTTTGTATCAATAAAACCGCCAGGTTGCAGAAAACGGTAAAAGCCGTTGGCATCAGAGATAAGCACCAAAGGGTTATTTATTCGCGTGTAGAAAAAAAGCTGGTTGATGCTGAGCGAACCGTTGTCCTGCAGTATTCCTGTACGATAGTTGATGTCAAAATTTGCACCATAGGATTTTTCTGCGAATGTATTTTTCACATCAATCGGCAAAACATTTTTGAATTGTATTTTCTCTGCATCTTCGGTAAACACAGTGGGTGTTTTGTAACCAAGTCCGCCACCAATCCGTGAAGTAAGATGATCATTTATTTTGAACAAAGCAGATATGCGCGGCAACAGGAAAAAACCATAAGCATTTTGATAATCTCCTCTTAACCCTGTTTCAAGTACAATTATTTTTGAAACGTTCCATGTATTTTGCGCAAATACTCCAATGGTATTTTGATTGTAGTTTACCGGAATAATTGCGTCGCGTTTATCCTGTGTAAATTTATCTGTCAGGAAATTTATGCCACTGATCCATTCCGATTTTTGTGTTTTGTAATTGAAATTTATTTCGCTGTAAGAAGAAAGCTGCAATCCGGAAAACACATAAGCTGGAATCCGGATGGAACGGTCGTAATAACTCACACTGTTTTTGAAACTAAATTTTGCTTTTTCATTCAATCTGTGGTCAATTGAAAGTTGGGTACTGTAGCGGTTTGTTTTATTTTTTTCAAAGTATGAATGCAGGCTGTCGCCTTTCCCCTCAATGTATTTAATATCACCACCTAGGCGGTTTTCATGCGTTGCGTTCACACCAAAATTTGCAGTCGTATTTTTGCTGAAGTAGAAAAATATTTTAGGGTTGAAAGTATAGCGGTCAAATTTGGGGATGGCGGTTAAGCCGGTATTTGCAGGGTCGTAAGGTGTGCCGTGATTGTAGGATGCAAAAATGGTTGTACCAGTTTTCTTAAATTTCTGCGAATAGAAACCACTGGCATCAAGCCCCAGCGCTGACGTTCCATTGATAAGAAAATTTAATTCCCTTTCTTCTTTCGGGGTTTTTGACACCAGGTTTACCAGCCCTGCAATAGCCCCGCCACCATAGAGCGTAGAGGCACTTCCTTTCACTACTTCCACTTGTTTTAAATCGAGCGGAACGATTTGCAATAAACCTAAACCTCCTGAAAAACCTGAATATAAGGGAAAGCCATCGCGGATGATTTGGGTATATTTTCCATCAAGTCCCTGGATGCGTATGCTGGAATTATAACTCGTTGCAGATGTCTGCTGCGTTTGTATTCCCGTGCTTTCATTCAGCATCATTCGTATATCACCGGGTTTCATATTTCCTTTTTCTTCCAGTTCTTCGCCCGATATGGTTTCTACTCTTGTCGGAATATTGGCAATGGAACGGCTGCTTCTTGTTGCGGTTACTACAATTTCATCTTCTTTATGTTCTGTTTCTTTGAGCATAATATGAATAATGCTGTCACTGGCAAGTGGAAATCCAAATGAAATAACTTTTTCCTCAAATCCAATGTGAGAAAATGTTACTTCAAATTTTCCCGCGGGGATATCTGTAATGATAACAAATCCGGCACTGTTTGCTATTGCAGATTTGTGTAGCTTATTAATACTTACCGTTGTACTTTGTAAGGGGGTCTTTTCCGCATCTTTAATAATTGCTTTAAACGTATGCTGAGCATACATAGAAAATGGGCATAATATTATTGCGCAGTAAATAAATATAAATTTCATTAACGAATAAATTAGCGTGATAAATGTTGTTTGAAAAAAAATAACAGATGTCAACCTAATTTTGGCGGTTGCCAAAAAGAAGAAATGTATTTTGGAAAATAGGATTGAATGTCACCCCGAAAAGTTTGCTGTATCAATTGTTGTGGTTTGTCAATTTGCAAAAGGTTTACTGAAAAGGTAAAGCCGGCACAATTACCACACAGGTTAAACGGCGAACAGTTTTTACAACCGTCATTATGTTCGTGATTGGGGATTGTTTGGGTTTGTTGTGCTTCATCCCTGCAATTGTCAAGTGCACAACATGGAACGGCTGCGAGAAATAAAATATAAAATGCGAATAGGATGGTAAAAGCTTTCACTGTTGCAAAGATAAGACAGGGTTGTCAACCTCAATGACTGGCACCCTTCTTCAGAATCGTGATAACATTGAATTTTAAGTTATATAATTGTTTCCTATAGAGTTCATGAATTCATCCGGACGTAGTTCTATTCCTCCCCTGCAAAGCCGCTAACATTGTCCATTATGCACAATGTTGCCTGGATATCATAATAATTGACTCACAATAAATTTAACCGGCAACACGGACCTGCCATCCAAAGTCGAACATGCCGAACAGCGACATCAAATATAAAAGTAAGCAACGGGGATGCTGAAAACTGTTTAGAGTAAGCATAAATTCTAATTTTAAAAAAAATGACAAAGGTAGTAGTTCGCCATAAAGTAGGGAGATTTCGCTACGTGGCTAAAAGGACACCAGGAACGGGTTGATATATTTTCAAAAGGTGCATCAGGATTCGAAACTTTTCAGGATACTGATGATCCAAATTCAATTGTTTTATTGTTGCATGTCACTGATCTGGATGGCCTGATGGCTTTAAAAGATGATCCTGAAGTGATGGGAAAATTAGCCCATGAAAAGCACACAGTGATTCTACCTATAATTATTTCAATGCCTGTGGCTATCTGAGATGACCGCTCTCGAATAAGAATGATAAA